>Ga0081538_10000569_pt1 | contig 40868 bp, 33 predicted proteins | sample TabmetS5T2R1_FD_71022 | JGI IMG/M metagenome (GOLD analysis project Ga0081538, IMG submission 71022) | Tabebuia heterophylla rhizosphere microbial communities from the University of Puerto Rico - S5T2R1 | ecosystem: Host-associated > Plants > Roots > Rhizosphere ... | reverse complement strand
CCGAGGGCAGTAACTACGCGGCGCTCTCGTTCTGCCGCAAGGTCGGCCAGGGCATCGGCGGCGGCCTGGCCGCGTTCGGCATCGGGGTCGGCGGCTACGTCGCCGGCGCCGCGACCCAGTCCCAGGGCGCCATCGACAGCATCAGATACATCACCGGGTTCGGGCCGGCGCTGTTCGTCGGCATCGGGGCCGCGATCATGCTGGCCTACCCGCTGACCGAGGAGCGGTTCCGGGACATTGTCCGCGAGATCGCCTTCCGGCGGGCCGAGCGCAAGCTTCGGGCGGGTAAGCCGCCGGCCTGACAAGGAGGTAGCAATGAGCGTACCCGACCCCTTCCCCGGACCAGCACGGCCGGTGGTGACGCTGGCCGCGTTCTACGGGGCCGGGGGAACCGTCGTTGGACCTCGGGTGGCCGAGCGTCTCGGGGTGGCGTTCCTCGACCGGGGCATCCTGACCGCCGTCGCCCAGCGGCTGCGGGTCCCAGAGGAGGCCGTCGCCGAGTCCGAGGAGCCGCAGGGCGGCGTCGGCCGCCTGCTCGGGAGCCTGGCAAGAGCCGGGATCTCCGACGCCGCCGTGCTGGACAACCCGGAACTGGACGATCGCCGCTACCGGGCCGAGACCGAGGACTTTATCGCTGCCACGGCCGAGTCCGGCGGCGTGATCCTCGGGCGCGGCGGCCAGGTGATCCTGCGCGGCCGGCCCGGGGTGCTGCACGTGCTGCTCGGCGGGCCCCGCGAGGCTCGCATCCGGCAGGGCATGGAGATCGAGGGCGTCGACCGGAAGACCGCCGAGCGGCGCCAGCAAACCAACGATCGGGCGCGGACCCAGTACGTCCGTCGCTCCTATGGCGTGGACCCGCTGGACCCCGACCTGTACCACCTGGTGCTCGACAGCCCCGCGCTCGGCCTCGACACCTGCGTCGACCTCGTCGTGGCGGCCAGTCAGGCACGCATGCGCCAGGTCCATCCGACCGGGCACGGCTGACGGTCCCGCTCAGCCCGACAGTTCTGCGTCCAAGGCTCCATAACTGGCCCTCGAGGATCTCGGCGTAGTACGGGAAGGGGTGGACCACGTCGGCATGCGCGGTCACCGGCACCTCGGCGCGCACCGCGAGCGACACCTCGGAAATCCACTCCTCGGCGTACCCGCCCATGGCCGTAGCACCGACCGACCGTGATCGCCTCGCCGGATGGACGTCCAGCCCCAGCCCGGCGGTACGGGGCTGGCGCCCCGCGGCCAAGACCACCCGGTCAGCATCGAGCCGATCACCACCGACGAGGGTCAGGCGGGTGCCTTACGAGATGGCCTGCGAGGAAGCCGCCTGCGGCGCCGCGGCAACCAGAGCCAGAGCGATGCAGCGGCTCCAGTTGTCCTTCCACCACCGTGCGAGCGCGTCAGTCACGGTTGAAGCGCCGGGCGCGGGGAAGGTTGAGGCCGAGCGTGAGGTCCGCAAGCCTGATCACGAAACATACTGCGGCGCCGATGATCGGGGCTGCAGGACCGTGGGCGCCGGCGGCAGCTGCTCCGACGACGATCGCGGCGCCGACCAGTGCGGGGATCGCGTAAAGCCCCTCCCGAAGCACGACGGGGATCTGGCGGACGAGGATGTCGCGGAGGATGCCGCCGCCGATGCCCGTCATCGCGCCGAGGATGACGGCGGGTGCGGCCGCGAGGCCGTGGTCCAGCGCGGTACTCGCACCAGTGACGCAGAAGACCGCGAGTCCGGCCGCGTCCAGCACGTCGATCGGCCGGCGAATCCGGCTGAGGAGCGGGTGGGCAAAGAAGGTGACGAGACCGGCGCCGCCGGCGACGGCAAGGTAACGCCAGTCGCGGAAGGTGGCGGGCGGGACGCCGATCAGCAGGTCGCGGATGATGCCGCCGGCGAGGCCGACAACGACGGCGAGCACGACGACGCCGAGGAAGTCGAGCCGTGCGCGCACGCCCGCTATGCCGCCGCTGAGCCCGAACGCGAACGTTCCCGCGAGGTTGAGGACGAGCAGCAGCATGGGGTCGAAGCTCGGCAGCACGGCTGCGTCGGGCTACGCGGCGAGCCAGGCGGACGCGGCCGCGACAAGCGTTTCGACGCCGGTTTCGAGCGTTGGATGGATCCCGGGCGCGAAGCGCGGGTTGTTCAGGTGCATCGTTCCTCCTCGGCATCCATCAGCGCGGGGGTCGTCGTCGAGGCCTGCTCGCGGAGACCCTCGATCTCGAAGACCATCCGGAGCAAGAAGCGCATGGTCGATTCGTCGTCGACCACCAAGATCCTTCCCACCTAACGACCTCTGGCTTCGAACCCGCGGGACGCCGGGAGTATCTCGACCGACCTCGGTCTCGCTCAACGCGGTCGGGGCTTCACGCCGACGCGGTCCGACTGCCGACGGTTGGAAACAGCACAAGACGGACACCGCTTCGCCCCAATCCCGCAGGGAGGTGCACCCCGAAGGCCAACGGCCCAGATCTTGCCGTTGGCTTCGTTAGCTTGATTGAGGTCGGGTACTTACTGAACATGCCTGTAGTGGGATCGATCTCGATGTCAAAGAGCGGCGAGCTCAAGACGCGAAGAGAGCACTTACTGGTAACCAATTGAGGTCAGATACGCCGATCGTGGCCACTCCGCTGGTTCGCTTGTGCGAGCGGCACCGCGCCGCCGCGAGAGACTGAACCCAGTACCAGGTCCGTAGTCCACCATCAGCTCCCCGCCCGTCCTTGCCATGCCTTCGCGTCCCGTCGGTCCCGCAGTTGACGACAAACAGCGTACGGACGATCCGGATCGCGCCAGCAACCAGTCGGCGCCGATGGCGGAGGGGGGATGCCTCTGCTTGCTGCGAGCGACCGCCTCAACAGGTCACGTGGACCAAGCCGATCACGGCGCCCTCGGCCTGGTTCCAGACCGAGACCATTTCGGGTGTCGGCAGCAGCTCCACCCGGCAGCGACGGCGCTTGAAGTGGGCAGCCGCCTCCTCCGACAGTCTGACCCTGTGCTGCTGTCCGGCACCGGTGAGCAGCCGCACGGCCCCCTTCTGGTGGACGTGCCTGGCCTCGGCCAGCGAGATGGTGTGCGAGGTGCCATAGACGGCCTTGGACAGCTTGTTCTTCCGCTTCTCGACCTTGCCGCCGAGCCGGATGAGCACGTCGTGCTCGAACACGTTCCCGTCGATGGTGACCGACCCGAATTGGGGTTTGGTCGATCCTTGGCTCCATGCTGCCCTTACCGCCCTCGCCGCCTCGCGGGGCGGCCTGCTCGCTGTCCGCACACCGACCCACGGACCCACCCTCCGCGTGAGGCGCACGACGGGGCCGGCCCGAGCAATGGGTTCTGGGCGTGGTCACCTCGGACAGGACCCCGTCCTCGTCGGCACGACGGCGCAGAGCCAAGCTACACCTTCCAGGTGGGCGGCAGAACAGCCCTGCAGGGCAGTCCGGGTGGCCGCGGTGACGCTGACCCGGGGCCGAAGGGCTACCGGTGCTTAGCGAGGTTTCGCGTCGGCCGGGCCGGGCGAACCGGCGCAGGCCGCGGCGCAGCTGCGCCGGCATGGGGTGACGCGGTTGCCCAGCAGCGGCGACATCCGCAGGTGGCGGTCCAGGGAGCGGCGCTCCTCCGGCGGCATGCCGCCGGGCCTTGTCGGCGATGGTGGTGCCGGGCACGGTGCGCGGCAGAGGGCGGTGTAACGCCCCTTCGACCGGTGGCGCTTTTCCGGTAGAAGATGCGGCCGAGGTTGGGGTGCTGGTTGCCCTGCCGTGGGAAGGAGGCCCCGGTGAGAAGCCGATCCCTGGTCGCCGTCACCGCCGCCCTGCTCCTCACCCTGGCGGCGGCGGGGCCCGCCGGTTCGCCGGCCGCGGCCCAGGTCGCGTCCTGCGACCCGATGCAGACGCCGCCGAGCTTCCGGGGCGAGGTGCCCACCGCCGAACAGGTGCTCGGCTTCGCGCTCGGTTCCCGGGAGGTCACCGCCGCCCAATCGGACGCCTACGTCGACGCCGTCGACGCCGCCAGCGCGCGCGTCGTCAGCGGCACGCTGGGCACGACCTGGGAGGGGCGGCCGATCCGGTACACGCTGGTGGGAAACCCGGAGAACGTCACGCGGGAGGGGCTGGCGCGGATCCAAGAGGCCGCCCGCACGCTGCGTGACCCCGCCACCAGCGACCAGCAGGCGGCCAACGTCGCCCGCCGGTCACCGGCCGTCCTGTGGCTCATGGGCAACGTGCACGGCGGCGAGGAGAGCCCCACCGACGCGGAGCTCCGGGTCCTGTACGAGCTGGCCGACCGTGACGATTGCGCCGCGCAGCAGATCCTCGACAACACCCTGGTCGGGATCATCCCGATGCAGAACCCGGACGGCCGCGAGGCTGACACCCGCCAGAACTCCTACGGGTTCGACATGAACCGCGACTGGTTCGCCCGCACCCAGCGGGAGACCGACACCAAGCTGGAGCTGCTGCGCCAGTACCCGGGCGTCCTCTACGTCGACGCGCACGAGATGGGCGCCAACCACTACTTCTTCCCGCCCACCGCCGACCCGACCTACCACGAGGTCACGGCCGCGTCGATGGACTGGCAGGACAACCTCTACGGCGGCGCGCTCGCCGCCGAGTTCGACCGCCAGCACATCCAGTACTTCACCAACAAGGTGTTCGACTTCTTCGCGATGGTCTACGGCGACATCGTCCCGGCGACCGGCTTCGGCGGCGCCGGCATGACCTTCGAGAAGGCCAGCTTCGACCCGATCGCCCAACGGACCTACGAGCACTACGTCACCCACTGGGTCTCGATCTCGCAGGCCGCGCTGAACAAGCCCGCGATCCTGCGCCGCTGGCACGATGAGTGGGCAGAGGCCTACCGGCAGGGCGTGGACGGCCAGCTGGAGCCCAACGAGGTCAACGACAAGGGCAACACCGTCCAGCTCCCGGTGCCCGCCGAGCCGGTCCGCCACTACTTCCTCCGCGCCGACGACCCGACCAAGGCCGACGAGGTGCAGGCGCTGGTGCGGCGGCTGCAGCGCATGGACGTGGAAGTGCACCGGCTGACGCAGCCGCTGGCGGTGCCCGACTTCCGCGCCTACGGCCGCCCGGAGGCGCCCACCATGCTGCCGGCCGGCACCTACTGGGTGCCGATGGCGCAGCGGCAGAAGCACTGGGTCCAGTCCCTGCTGAATGAGGACACCTACGTCCCCTTCCCCTACTTCTACGACGTCAGCGGCTGGAGCAACCCGCTGCTGTTCAACCTCAGCGGCGGCCGCTCCGGCGCGGCGCTCAACCCGGCGGCTGGGCCCGTGCCGCTGCTGCCAGCGCCGCCCGCTCAGGCGCTGCCGTCGCCGGCGCCCTCGGTCGCCCTCTACCAGATGTCGTCGGGGACCTCGGGCCGCGAGTCGGCGGGCTGGCTGCGCTACCTGCTCGAGCAGGTCTGGCACCTGCCCTACCAGCGCGTCACCGCCTCCCAGATCGCGGGTGGAGCGCTGGCCGGCGTGGACGTGCTGCTGGTACCGAACGGCGTGTCGACGGTCGCCGCCAACGCGCTCGGCCCGGCCGGGCGGGGCGCGCTCGTCGACTGGGTGAACGGCGGCGGGCGTTATGTCGGCTGGCGTGGCGGCGCCGACCTCGCCGCCCGCCTTGGCATCACGACGGCGCTGCTGAGTGAGCCGAAGTCGGACATCGCCGGCACCCTCATCCGGGTCCAGACCGACGAGTCGAGCCCGTTGGCCGCCGACGTCGGCCCCTTCAACTGGGTCTTCTACGACTACGACCTGGTCATGCGGGCCTCGGACCCCAGCCACGTCGCGCTGCGCTACCCGGCGGCGGCGAGCCCCGACTTCGCCGTCTCCGGCTTCGCCCGGGGCGAGGAGGAGTTGGGGGGGACGGCGGCGGTGATCGACGAGCCGGTCGGCGCCGGCAGCGTCATCCTCTCCTCCACCGACCCGAACTTCCGCGCCTGGACCGTCGGCATGCAGCAGGTGCTCCGGAACGCGGTGCTGGGGCCGGAGGCGTTCAGCGGCGTCGCCGCCCGCGCCGGTTCGGCCGCCCGCGCCGACAAGGAGAAGGCGGCCCGCTCCGCCGCGGCGTCGATCGCCGCGCTGGAGTCGCCGCTGCGCATCAGTGTCCGCTCAACCAGCGCTGACACGGTAAGGGCGCTGCTTGGCCGCCACGGCGCCACCTACACGGTGCGGCAGACCGGCTCCAAGGCCACCTTCCTGGTCGCCAACCCGGGCGGGCTCACCGGCGACGACCACCCGTTCGCGGCGGCGCTCGCCGGCGACCTCGCCGCGGCGGGCGTGCGCGTGCTCGCCTTCAAGGCACCCTAACAGGAGGGTCCCATGGCAACGTCGCTTGCTCACCACTCGTCTGCCCGCCGTCGCGCGCGGTACCGGCTGGCCGGCGCGGCCTTGGCGGTCATGCTGCTGCTGCCGCTGACGGCACTGCTGGCCCCAACCGCTAGCGCGGCGCCCGACCGCGAGAAGCTGGAGATGTACACCCTGGAGGGCAGCCCCGGCAGCATCGCCGAGGCCGTCGGGGGTGTTGAGCTCGCCGGCGTGCGGCAGACGGCGTCGGGGATCCGTGCCGACGCGGTCCTGACCGAGAGCCAGCGCGCGAAGGTGGCCGCGGCCGGCGTCAAGGTCACGCTGAAGCGCAACAACAAGGGCCAGACGGTGACCGAGCAGGCCGCCGCCCAGGCGGCCGGGGGGTTCCAGGTCTGGCGGTCCTGGGACGAGCCGGGCGGCATCCGGGACGAGCTGTTCGGCGTCGCTCGCCGGAACCCGCAGCTGGTGAAGCTGGAGGTCCTGGGGAGGTCGCGCCAGGGTCGCGAGCTGATCGCGCTGAAGGTCACCCAGAGCGCCCGCGAGGTGCCCGACGGGTCACGGCCGGCGGTGCTGTACTCCTCGAACCAGCACGCGCGCGAGTGGATCAGCCTGGAGGTGAACCGGCGCCTGCTGCAGCACTTCATCGGCCGCTGGCGGGCGAACGACAGGGCGATCAGGGACCTGCTCAAGAGCACCGAGCTGTGGTTCGTCATCTCCGCGAACCCCGACGGCTACCAGTACACCTTCGACGTCGAGCGGCTGTGGCGCAAGAACCTGCGCGACAACAACGGCGATGGGCAGATCACCGTCGGCGACGGCGTGGATCCCAACCGCAACTTTGCCGAGCACTGGGGCTACGACAACGAGGGGTCGTCCCCGGACCCGGCCGACGAGACCTACCGCGGCCCCAGTGCCGCCTCGGAGCCCGAGACCCGCGCCATGGCGGGCCTGATCGACCGCGTCAAGCCGAAGTTCCAGTCGAACCTGCACTCCTTCGGCGAATGGCTGCTGTACCCGCAGGGCTGGCAGGTCGGCACGCTCGACGCCGACTACCCGATCTACGTGGCGCTGGGTGGCACCGACGGCGCCAGGTCCGCGATTCCGGGCTTCAACCCGGGGCAGTCGGCCGACACCTTGTATGTCACCAACGGCGAGACGACCGACTACGCCGAGACCAGCGCGGGCACGGTCGCCTACACGCCGGAGCTGGGCGAGGGGGTCGAGGGCGCGGGATTCGTGTTTCCCGACGACGAACGGCTGATCCAGGCCGAGTTCGAGAAGACGCTGCGGTTCCACCTGGGGCTGGCCAGGTCGGCCCAGGACCCGGCGACGCCGGACTCGCCGGTCGGCATCGGCGTGGAGCCGTTCTACCTCGACGCCGACGACATCGACCCGCAGAACGGGCAGCAGTCGCTGTTCGACTTCAAGTTCGGCGTCTCCTACGGCGATCCGCAGGAGGTGCGGGTGCTCGCCAAGCGCAGCCTGGGCGCCGTCACGCTGCGCTACCAGGTCAACGGCGGTCCGGTGCAGAGCGGCTCGACGAGTGGGTGGACCGGCGGGGAGCGCTACGGCCCCGGCAACGGGGTCTACTACCACGTCGTGCGCGGCAACGTGACCGGGACCGCGCCGGGTGACAGCGTGAAGGTGTGGTTCACCGGTGGCGGTGCGACGAGCCCCTCGTTCGAGTACAGGGTCGAGTCCGACAGCGGCCGCAGGGTGCTGGTCGTGGCGGCGGAGGACTACACGGGCGCCTCGCCGGTGTTCCCCACGGGCACGAACTCGCCTGTCCACCTCTCGTTCTACACCGACGCGCTGGCTGCGAACGGCGTCGCCTTCGACGTCTATGACGTGGATGCCCACGGCCGCACCGCCCCCGACAACCTCGGCGTGCTCGGCCACTACGACGCCGTCGTCTGGTACACCGGCAACGACGTCGTGACGCGCGAGCCCGGCTGGGGTGCCGGCAACGCGTCGCGGCTGGCGATGCAGGAGCTGCTGGAGGTGCGCGACTTCGCCAACGACGGCGGGCGCGTGCTCTACACCGGCCAGCGCGCCGGGCAGCAGTACACGACCGCGCTCGGGACGCAGCTGTACGACCCGTTCGAGAACCGCCAGTGCAGCGCCGATCCGGCCGTGGAGGCGCGCTGCCTGGCGCTGTCGGGGTCGGGCAACTCGCAGGGCGACCCGATCGAGTACGTATTCGGCGCGGCCATCACGACGGCGGGCGGCGGGAGTGACCCCAACACCGGGGATCCGTTCGACGTGGTCGGCATCGACACCCCGCTCGCCGGCCTCGGGCCGTGGGGGTTCAACGGCGCCGACAGCGCCCAGAACCAGGCCTCGAACTCCTCGTTCATCGCCACCGGGGACTTCCTCGAGGTCACCGATCCGGCGGGCAGCTTCCCGCAGTTCGACAGCTGGCCGGCGGCCGAGTACCTCAGCGGCCTGGCGGGTCCGTTCGATCCGCACAGCGGGCAGTCGTTCATGTGGTCGGAGCGTGCCGACGAGGCGTACAAGCGCCTGACGCGGACGATCACGGTCCCGGCGGGCGGGGCGACGCTGTCGTTCTGGACGAGCTACAACCTCGAGCTCGACTTCGACTACATGGTGGTCGAGGCGCATACCGTCGGGCAGGACAACTGGACGACGCTGCCGGATCAGAACGGTCACACCTCAAGCGATCTCAGCACCGATGAGTCGTGCACGGGCGGCTGGAGCAATCCCGCCGACACTGAGAACGTCCTGCATCCGTTCCTGACGCACTACCAGACGTTCGACCCGGCTACCGGCACGTGCAGCTCGACCGGCACGACGGGATCCTGGAACGCCGCGAACGGCAGCTCGAGTGGCTGGCAGCAGTGGCAGATCGACCTGGCACCCTTCGCCAACCAGCAGGTCGAGGTCTCGATCACCTCGCTGAGCGACTGGGGGCTCCAGCAGTTCCCGGGCGTCTTCGTCGACGACATCGTGGTCTCGACCGGTGAGGGCAGCACGTCGTTCGAGGACGACGGCAATCCGCTGGACGGCTGGACCGTCCCCGGCGCGCCCCAGGACGCCGAGGGCATCGAGGGACCGAACCGCAACGACTGGACGCGCCGCGGCGGCCTCGGCATCAAGGAGGGCGCGGTCGTCGCGACCGGCGACACCCTCTACATGGGCTTCGGCTTCGAGGGCATCACTGGCGCCTCAACGCGAAACCAGATTATGGGCCGCGCGATCGACTACCTGCTTCGCTGACGACCCCTGGGGGGTGGGACCTCGCGTGCCCGCCCCCCAGGGGAGGTGGGCGGAGTATGGTGAAGCGTCCCTGAGGCATGACGCGCGTCGTGATCGTCGCCACCCCGGCATCTGGCCGGGACATCCACCGGCTGGTGGCCGGCGCGTCGGTGTACGGCAACGCCGAGAAGGCGGCGATGGTCCACCGGCTGCTGACCGGGTGGAGTCGCAGGTGTGCAGATAGATGGCGATGCCGAGTGAGATGCAAGAGTCCAGGAGGGCAGCTCGTGCGGTCGGTAGGAGCGACATGCCGCACGCGAAGTCAGCACTTACGATAACTGAAGCCAAGTGACCACTTGCTAATCCGTTCATAAGTAGCTTGACTTTCGGGTAGCAATCTGGTCGAGTCCGTGCGTGCGCGACAGCGACGGCCGCAAGCTCGACCACAAGACCCTGGAGCAGCTGCGCGTCCGTGCGGTCGGCCAGGTCGAGCAGGGCGCCCATCCCGACGAGGTCGCTGCGGCGCTGGGGATGACCCGGGCAGCGGTGTATTCCTGGTTGGCGAAATACCGCGAGGGTGGCCTGGAGGCGCTCAAGGCCCGCCCGGTTCCTGGGCGGCCTCCGAGATTGAGCGGCTCCCAACTCGCTCGGCTGTACACGCTCGTGGTGAGCAATGACCCACGGCAGCTGCGGTTCGCGTTCGCGCTGTGGACCCGCGCGATGGTCCGGGAGTTGATCCGCCGGGAGTTCGGCGTGGCGCTGTCGGAGGTCAGCGTGGGGCGGCTGCTGCGCAAGCTGGGCCTGTCGCCGCAGCGGCCCCTGTACCGGGCCTCCCAGCAGAATCCTGAGGCGGTGGCGCGGTGGAAGGCCGAGGAGTATCCCGCGGTCCGTGAGCAAGCGGCCAAGGTGGGGGCGACGATCTACTTCGCCGATGAGGCCGGGGTGCGTTCGGACTACCATGCCGGGACGACCTGGGCGCCGGTCGGCCGCACCCCGGTGGTAGTCACCACGGGCGATCGGTTCGGGGTTAACCCCATTTCGGCCGTGTCGGCCAAGGGCAAGCTGCGGTTTGCCGCCTACGAGGGCAGCTTGAACGGCCCGGTGTTCATCAACTTCTGCCGTCGGCTGCTCCATGACGCCACCGGTCCGGTGTTCCTGGTCCTGGATGGCCACCCGGTGCACCGCTCCAAGGCCGTCAGGCAGTTCGCCGCGTCCACGAATGGTCGACTGCGCCTGTTCTTTCTGCCCGGCTATGCGCCAGAGCTGAACCCTGATGAGTGGGTGTGGAAGGACATCAAACATGACCGGATCGGCCGCGGCGGCGTGACCGGTCCGGAGGACCTCAAGGCCAAGGCGCTGGCCGCGCTGCACCGGCTACAAAAGCTGCCGGACTTGGTCCGGAGCTTCTTCCGGGACCCGAACCTGCGCTACATCACCGCCTGATCAGTCCACTTACTTACTTTCGCCTTGGTAACTGAACGCGAAGTGAGCACTTACTAAAGAGTACAGAAGTAGCTGGATATTCGTACCACGCCTTACCTGCGCAAACGCCCTCCGGCGAGTCCAGTATCCAGGTTTCTCCTTGGGTAACTTCGACCCTTACGGTCGGGCGCGACCTGGGGAAACGGCCGTGCGCACAGCGGTTCCCTGGTGGTTTGCTGACACGGAAGAGGTCACAGGTTCAAACCCTGTCGCGCCCACCACTGTTCTAGCTGGTCAGGGCCCCTGGCAGTATCTGCGGACAGCGCTCTTCACGTGCCGAGGCCGCGCTGCGGCCGCAGATTACTCCCCGCCGAGTCGGATGGGCCCTCTGAGCCGGACGGTACGAGACCACCACTAGCGCAACGACCACGCAGCGTGGTCACCATCTCCCGGTCCAGCCCCACGGTCGCCCATCACGCCAGCAACCTGCCCAGGACGTGCATGCGGGGGACGTGGGAGTAACTGCTCCTTCCCTACTCCCAACCAATCGACCGGTACCTGCGGTGGACCAGCTCCCCTGTCGGCCATGCGGCGAGCGCGGCGCCGCAGCCTGCGCGCATGCCAAGCGGCGGCCCAGGTCTGCCGTCGACACTGGTGCCAGCCACCCGGCCAACGTTCGACCATTCCTTCGCCGCCAGGCCCGATTCGGGTGCGACGACCAAGCCGCTCGCCGACCACGGCGGCATGTCGAACCCGCTGCGCCAACCGTGGCCTGTCCCACCGCACCGACGTCCGGAATCCAGCGCGGTGCGGGCAGCGCGGCTGCGGAACCAGACGCCTGTCTGTCCGGACACCCGGATCACACCGGTCGTGTGACACCGGTCCCCTGGACACTGGACGTCCGCCCGAGCGGTTGGACGGACGCATGGCGGACAGTGGATGCGGACTGGGCGACGAACGGCGTGGCCGGCGTCCGGACATCCTGGACGGCCACGACGACCGCGACCGCCGGCTTGGCGGCGCAAACCGCGCTTGGGTTGCAACGTCTGCGGTGCTTAGCAGCCCACGGCGTCTCTGCGGTGACGACACACCTGCCGCCATGGTGCCTGGGCAGCTGCGCAGCACTGCTCGACATCGAGCCGCGCCTCGGCGCACTGCTCTCGCCGCTCGCTTGAGGGGACTTCTCGCGGTAGCGTATCTGCGTTTGCCGCCTCATCGACTTGGGGCCTCGGCGACCGGAAAGGGTGGAGTGGGCCCGATCCTATCGAGCGGGAAGAAAGGGACGTGCCGGCCATGAGGGCCGACGCCTGGTCCGAGTGGGCGGGTAGAGCGCCCGAGACGCCGCCCGGGATGCCGTCCGTCCCGGCCCGCCCGCCGGAATCCGACGACCTGCACGAGCAAATCGTGACATGGGCGGCGCGGCTGCTCGGCACCCGGGACGCGCTGCTTTGGCTGGTTGAAGAAGACGACCGGCAGCTGCTGGTGCGCAAGGGGATCGGCCGCTTCTCGGCCAGTGTGGGCCGCTGCCTCCGCAAGGGGGAGGGGCTGGCCGGCGAGGTCTGGCAAACCGGCACGCCGCTGGCCATGACCCAGCGCCGCCCCGTGCCGCATCGGCGGCCAGAGGGTCTCCGGCAACAGGACGTGGGAGCTGCGTTATGCGTGCCGGTGGTTGCCGGTGGGTCGGTGGTCGGGGTGTTGGGCGTGGCCTGGCGCGAACCGGGCCGGGCGGTCGGCCAGGCCCAGACCGAGCTGCTGCGTGGGGTTGGTGAGCTGGCCGCGGTCGTGATCGACCGCGTCGGCTGCCTGGCCGCCTCCGGCCGAGCGCCGGCCGAGCAAGCCCGCGGCGAAGGGTGGTTGCCTGGGGCCAAGGAGCGCTACCGGGCGCTATCCGAACAGATCCCCGCAGTGCTCTACTCCGAGGTCCACACGCCTGGCGGCTCGGTGGTGTACAAGAGCCCGCAGAACCAGCAGCTGCTGGGCTACGCCGCCAAGGAGGCCGTGCAGCCGGACTTCTGGAAGGCCATCCTGCATCCCGACGACCGCGGCCGGGTGCTGGTCGAGGACGAGCGCTGCGAACGCACCGGGGCTCCCTGGCACGTGGAGTACCGGGTCCTTGCCAAGGACGGCCGGGTGGTGTGGCTCCGCGACCACGCCGTGCTGGTCCGTGGCGAGCACGGCGAGCCGGACTTCTGGCAGGGCTACTACATCGACATCACCGAGCAGAAGCAGGCCGAGGAGGCGCTGCGCCAGGCGCTGGAGCGCGAACGGCAGGCGCTGGAGCGCGAGCGGCAGGCCGCCCGCCAGCTGCGGGCGCTCGACGAGATGAAGAACACCTTCCTGGACGCCGTCTCCCATGAGCTGCGCACCCCGCTGGCGACCGTCATCGGCATCGCCCTCACCCTCAAGCGGGCCAGGTCGCGCCTGGGCGAGGAGGACACCGTCGACCTGGTCGACCGGCTGGTGGCCAACGCCGGCAAGCTGGACCGGCTCCTCAGCGACTTGCTCGACCTCGACCGGCTGAGCAAGGGGCTCGTGGCGCCGCAGCGCAGCCGCACTGACCTGGCCGCGCTGGTCGGCCGGGTCGCCCAGGAATGGGGGCAGCGCAGCGGGCGGCGGCTGGAGGTGATGGTGGAGCCGGTGGTGGCCTGGGTGGACGCGGCCAAGGTGGAACGCGTCGTGGAGAACCTGCTTGCCAACGCCGACCGGCACACCACCCCGGACACGCCGGTGTGGGTCAAGGTCACCCGCCGAGGCGAGGAGGTCCTGCTGGCCGTCGAGGACGCCGGCGCCGGGGTCCCCCCCGAGCTGCGGGCGACGCTGTTCGAGCCGTTCCGCCGGGGACCTGGGGCGGCTGCCCACGCGCCGGGGGTCGGCATTGGCCTTTCCCTGGTGGCTCGCTTCGCCGAACTGCACGGTGGGCAGGCGTGGGTGCAGGACCGACCCGGCGGCGGCGCGTCGTTCCGGGTCCGGCTCCCAGACCCCGCCAACCCAGGGGGACGGCCGAGGAGGTCTGCACGTCTACGGCGATGATGGGATGGCCCCCTCCACCGCCTGCCACGACCTCCTCCTGCGTGGCCGCCGCGGCGATTCGACGTACGGGCCTGCCTCCAGCGCCGCCTCGCCGGCCGGGACACCGAGGGCGTTCATCACCTCGCGGGCGGCCCGCTCGCCGCCCTCGACCCCGCCGTTCAAATACCCCTGGCTGAAGGTCGAGGTGTGCTCGCCGGCGAAGTGGACCGGTCCCTCGGGAAGCCCCAGGAAGCCCCAGAAGTCGGTGTACTGGCCGGGCCCGAAGCCCGCGTAGGACCCACGCACCCACGGGTCGTCCACCCAGGAGTCGAGGAACGCCAGTCCGTTCCACGCACTCGTGACGCCCGGCACGCCGCGCTCCAGGTTGGCGAGCACGTCCGCCATGACCCGTCGGGACGCAGGGGCGTGCGCTACGTCGGTTGGATAAGTCGCACCCTCCCGGCCGCCGTTGTAGACCGTCAGCACCGGGGTCTGCGGAGCCGGGCTGGTCTGCCCGTAGGTCGAATCCCAGGTGACGTAGTGCGGCTCGTCGCTCTGGAAGCTCCCCGTCCAGTTCAGCGCCGCGAACGAGCGGCGGAGCTGCAAGTTGAGCTTCGCGTTGGTCCCCATCGCCAGCTCGGCGATCGCGCGGCGCTTTCGCGCCGACAGGGGCAGGCGGGACAGGTTCAGATCGCGCAGGACGGTGAACGGCAGCGCGAACACGACGCGGTCGGCCACGACCTCGCCGGCGAGGCCCGAGAACCGCAGGCCCACGCGTCCGTCACCGCGCAGCCACGCGGCCTCCAGCGCGTGGCCAGTGCGGATCGCCTCCGCGGGCAGGGCGTCCCGCAGCCCTTGCACGATCATGTCGTTGCCGCCAGCGACCCGAAAGCGCTCGTCCGCGCCCGGGTACGGGACCACGAACGCCTCGAACAAGTTGATCGCGGACATGTCGTCGGGCTCGAGGCCGAAGAATCCCTGCATGAACACGCCGAGGGCGCGGCCGAGCAGGGAGCCCGCTCCCCCGGGCAGGTTCGCCTCGAACCACTCCGTCATCGTCATCTGGTCGAAGGCGGCCGCCTCCGGCCCGGCCTGGTTGTAGAAGTACCTACCGACGCGCCGGTAGTCGGCCTCCAGCCGGTCCATGAAGAGGCCGAAATCGGCGAACACCTCCGCCGGGTCGCGCAACGCCCCGTCCAGCCAGAGCGGGTCGAGGCTGCCCGCGGGGAACGACTGCTCGAACGTGTCCACCAGGCCGATCCCGAGCTCCTTGGCGAGCGAGCGGATGTGGCGATGGCGGCTGTCGATGTACTGGCCACCGTGCTCGGCGGTCTGGTCGGCGCGGAAGAAGCCGCGGATCGAGAAGCACCGCCCTCCCAGCCGCTCCTGCGCCTCGTAGAGGGTGGCGGCGACCCCGTGGCGGTGCAGCCGGTAGGTACAGGCCAGGCCACCGAGGCCGGCACCGATGACGACCACCGAGGCGTCCCTGGCGGCAACGGCCCTCGGCGCCTTCGCCACCCCCAGCGCCGAGGCCGCGAGCGCCCCCGCTCCGACCAGTGCCCCGCGACGGCTGATCACCTTGCGGGCGAGCTCGGCCTCGTAGGTTGCGACGACCTCCAGCGGATCGTTCGAACGGCTGCCCGCCGCGGCCGCGTACGCGCCCGCCATTCTCCGAAACCGCCTGACGATGGGTGAGCCAAGTACCGGCATCCGCACCACTCCCGCCCCGCTCGGTTGGGAAGAACACTACCCAGCACCGCGAGGCGGCGGTCAAGAGGCTACAGAGCTTCGCCAAGGAGGTGACAAGTCCTTCCACGGTCGATCCCTTGCGCCACAAGTACTTCGTCCGCGGCGTGGCTGTCACTCCATTCAGCGAGGCTCTGTAGCGCCCAGTACCAGCCCGCGATCAATTGTGCGCTGCGGCCGCGGGCCTACTACGGGAGCTGGATGACGACCCCGTCAGCCGGCCGCTCAGGACCGGTCCGGCCGCTGGGGGAACTGCCGCGGCGGCGGGCGCCGCCCGCGGCCACGGAACAACAGCGCCGCGGTGCCCAGGCCGAAGATGAAGCCGCCCACGTGCGCCCAGTAGGCCACGCCCGCGTTCACCTCGGCGGCCAGCCCGCCGACGCCGCTGAACAGCTGGAGCACGAACCACGCCCCCAGCACCAGCGCCGCGGGGAGCTCCACGGCGGTGATGAAGAAGACGAGGATCACCAGCGTGACCACCCGGGCCCTGGGGAACAGGACCAGGTAGGCGCCCAGGACCGCGGCGACCGCGCCGGACGCGCCCAGGCTCGGCACCGCCGAGGAGGGGTCGAAGACCAGCTGCAGGGCCGCCGCCGCGACGCCGCCCAGCAGGTAGAACCCCACGAACAGCGGGCGGCCGAGCCGGTCCTCCACGTTGTTGCCGAAGACCCACAGGAACAGCATGTTCCCGGCGATGTGCAGCCAGCCGCCGTGCAGGAACATCGCGACGAAGACCGACAGCAGCCAGTTCTTGCCGGGGCAGCGTTGCTGGAGGAACTCCTGCAGCCCGGCGGCCTCCTCCGGGCTCACCTGGTAGTCGGCCTGGATGGCGCGGCGCGCGGCGGCGCCGCCGGCGGCCAGGCTGGTCTGGTGGCTGACCTCCCAGGGGATCTCGGCGTGGCAGAAGAAGAACTCCTGCTGCGCCTGCTGGTCCTGGAAGGTGGGCTGCCACAGCAGGAACACGGCCACGTTGGCCACGACCAGCACCAGCGTGACCCAGGCGAACCGGCGGGTCGGGTTGACGTCGTGGATCGGGATCACGGCGGTGAGCCTACCCGCCGCCGGCCGCCGAGCGGGTCGCGGCTAGGGCTGTGCCTGGGTGTCGCCGGGTTCCTCGCCCTCCTGCGGTGCCGGCTGCTGGTCCCGTTCCAGCAGGCGGTCCCGTTCCAGGCGCCAGTAGCCCACCGACTGCACCGCCGTCCCCGCCAGCCCGCTCGCCAGGACGCCCACCCCGGCGATCCAGGTGCTGTGCCAGAAGCCGGCGACCACCCCAACGACGGCGCACAGCTGCGCGACCACCCTGGCAGCCTCGACAAGGACCGACTTGGTGACACGACGACGGATGACTTCGTGCTGGTTGACCAGCACCAGGGCCGCCAGCAGCGGGATGGCCGCCGAGAAGGCGACCACGCAGACCTTGGCGGAGGTGTCCAGTGACGCTGCGGTGAGGAACGGCGCCACCATGACCACGCCGATTCCTATCAGGGCGCTATAGGTCAGGCTGAGCTGCCGCAGCCAGTCTTGTTGCTGCTGTGGGTCTTGCCGGAGCCACTCTGCGTCTTCGTTCACGCTCACCATCCCCTCTCGGCCGGGATGTCGAGGAGTGTGGCACCGTCGCTGCCTGGGACTCGACCATCGGATCGCGCACCAGCTGCCGCTCCGGTGTCCGGACGCTGCTGCCGGAGGGGTGCGGCCCCAGCGGTGGACCAGTGCCGTCGGGTGGTGATCGCGGCCGGCATGGCCCCGTACGTCCGCGCCGACGACACCAGGATCTGGAGCCTGATGCAGCTTGAGCGGCAGCTCCGGCCCGAGGAATCCATCTGGGTTCCGTTACAGGGCTATCTACCTTGTCCTCACCTCTTGCCAACTGTCCCACGCTGTTTCTGCCAGTGTCGGCCCGTCTCATAAGCAAGGCGTGAGCACGATCCGTTCATGCTCGGTGAGCGCCACCATCGCCGCCGGGCCTTCCCGAAGGAGGTCGCCGCCCGGGCCGACCACACCTCCGTCAGCTTCGTGCTCGACCGCTACGGCCACCTGCTGGGCGGCGGCCTCGACGCTCGGCCCGCACGGCGTGTCCACGTCGAGGTCGGAGCGGTACACCGGCCGCGTCGACCAGCAGGACGTCCGCCAGGCCCGCGTCGGCGAGGCCGTCGTGACCTCCGAGGGGCGCACGGTACGGGGCCGGATCATCCGCATGCAGTCCCCGCGGCCAGGGTCGAACGGGTGCGCGAGCTGGTGACCGTCGAGGGCCAGCCTTGCGCTGCCGCGCCGGCTGGTGCGGCCGCAACCCGGGAGCTACCCGGCTCCACCGACACCGCGTCAAGGCGCTCCGCCCGCTCCGCGGCGCCTCCGGGCGACCTTGACCCGCCGCCGTCGTCTCGGGTCCGGCGACACGTGCCGCCGGGGTGGGCAGGAGCAGCCCGGGCGGCGACCGCGAGGGGCGTGAGGCACGCGGGGCGTCAGCCGGCTGGTAGCCGAGGTGGTAACGGAACCGTCGAATCGGTCGTTCCTCCACGCAGCGACCGCAGCGACCACGGGGGACGTGACGGGGACCCTCAGGAGCACCGAGGAGCTCCAAGAAGCCCTCCAGCTGGTGGTGGCCGCCTACCGCGACATCGGCCCGCCCCCCGGTGACGACGAGGCCGTGCACGCCTGGGCGCAGCAGTACGGCTACCTCGCATCCCTCGCTGAGCAGCTCACTGGTGCTGGTGGCCGGTTCGCGCTGGAGCAGCTTCGCAAGCTGGCGGCCGAGCGCCGTGGCGACCCTCGACCCTGACCAGCTCCGCGCCCCGCGGGTCCTGCGCTACTGGTTCGGCGACCTCGAGGTCCTCCGGCCCCCGGTGGCCAGGTCACGCCAAAGCGCGACCCCACGGCTACGCCGCCCGCAGGTCCCCCGACCTGGTCCATCCGGCGCAGGCTTCGCTACTGGAGCAAGGGGAGGGGGTGGTCCATCGACCGGTCGACCAGCGAGGAGGGCCGGCCGGTGACGTCCCTAGACCCGGGCCGCCGGCCGGCCACCGCCGCCACCACCACCCGCGAGGAGGAACCCCGCTCCATGACCCCGATCCGCTCGACCCGCCTCCGCTGGGGCCGGCTGCTGCTGGCCCTGATCGTCGGGCTGACGCTGGCCGGCTGCGCCAGCGGCCGCAAGACCGCCACCCCCCGCGACCACGCCCGCCACCACCATCCCGGACCCGGTGCGAGGCGGCCCGGGTCCCAGCGCCGACACCGGCTTTCCCGAGGAGGGCATCAGCGAGCCCCAAACCTGAGACCACCGAGCTCAAGGTTGGTGAGACCGCCGAGCTTCCAGCGTCGACACCAACGAGCCGGTTGGCCGGGTGCTCGTCAGCCGGGTCGAGGCGCTCCGCGGCGAGGAGTACAACAAGCCCCAGCGCGGCTGGTTCCTCGGGGTGTCGGTGAAGGTCCGCGCGCTGGCCGATGAGCAGTCCTCGCTGTGGGGCGACTTCTACGTGCTGATGCGCGGCCACCACCACGACCCCGACGCCTACGCCGAGCGGTGGCAGCCCGAGCTGGACTACGTCGACCTCAACCAAGGCGAGATCGCCGAGGGGTGGCTGGTGTTCGACCCTCCCGCCCGCCACGGCGAGGTCATCCTCGGCCAGTCATACGGCGGCGGCAAGATCGCCACCCGGAGCTTCTGATGAACCCGTGCCCTGATGCCAGCGTAAGCGTCACAGCCCTGCAGCGAAATAGTGTGACCTCTTGCATGCCATATACGGACCTACGGCCCAATCACGGCCGAATACGGCTGCCGACCGGCGGCTCCGAGTGTCCGCTGAGCACCGTGGTTGACCGCTGTTGACCGCTGGCTCGCGGCCCCACGACGGTCCCGGCGACGATTCGGCCGCCCCCAGGGCCCGTCACGCCCAGCCCCACCGGCAGCGCTACCCCACGACCGGGAGGCGGGGATCGGGGTACTCGCCGCGCCCAGCCGCGGCCCGGATGAACGCCAGGTCATCTCCCTCCAAATCAGCCGGACGCCCCGGGACGGCCCGCCGCGCCAGGACCTCATCCAGCACCTCGGCCGCCATCACTGTGGTCCGTGGCATGTGCAGCGGGGGTGCCCCGAGGGCGTCGGTCAGGTCAATGCCGTGGACCCGCGTCTCCACCAGCCGGGTGGCCACGAACTCGTCCAGCCGCATCGGCCCGAAGAAGCCGGGCCCGATGGTATCCGGGGGCGTGGTCTTGATCGCCTCCATGGCCTGGGTGAAGGTCTTGCCAACCTGGTCGCGGATGGTGGCCGGGGTGTGCCCCTGGGCGTGGTCGACGATGTACTGGTAGATGACCGGGGAGACCTTGCTGCGGTCGGAGACCGAGATGTAGAAGCTGGCCCGGTCCACCACCGGCTGGGCCGACTGGGGCTCGGCCACCAGCGGCATGGTCAGGCCCATGAAGACGTCGAAGTGGGCGGCAAGTTGCAGGACCGTCCAGGGCGGCTTTCCCGGCTCGGGCGGCCGCAGGAACGTGAGCCGCTGCCAGTCCTTGGGCGTGAGCCCCGACAGGGTGTCCTGCAGCGCTGGGAGGCCCTCCTTGGCGAGCGCGTCCACCATCTCGTCGTAGGAGCGAGCCCTCGTGCCGGTCACCATGCTCCACCTCCTGGAGTCCGCCGCCCGCCGGGCTGGATCGGCCGCTTCTCAACCGTTGAGGTACGCAGACACCCAGGCATCGCGGCCAAGCTCTCTGGGGCGAATACGGTTAATCGGGACTCGTTGCCTCATGGTGACGATCCCCCTCTTACGGCAACAAGGAGCTGAAGCGCTGAACGTATGCCTGGAGGTAGTAGCCGGTCAATGCGAACCTACTGGTTGCCGGGCGAGGGCGGCCCTAGCGACCTGGAGGGAGTCTCACGACCTGTGGCCTCTGCCGTGAAGCTCTTGTAGATGGTCAAGCGGTGTTGGCTAGTGCTACGTTCCTCAAATTCGGTAGGTGAGGACGCGTCGCCGGTAGCGCGGTGACGGTCGCGGACGTCCCCACGCCCACGGGCGGGCACGCACCTGCAGCTGGCAGGTCGCCACCTCGGCGGCGAGGGTGCCTCCGTGGGGCTGGTGAAGGCCTGGCCGGCCAGGCGGCGCGGCGGAAGCTACACCACCAGCCTTCTTGGCGGTTCAGCCAGCAGGCACCCTCGGGGAGGAACACCTGGGACGGCGCGGTGCGGGTGACGGCCTGGCCGTCGCCGGGCCGCAGGGCGCGGTACCCCAGGTCCTGCTCCCGGCCACGCCCATCCTCCAGCGTTGCCTTGGTGGCGGTGGCCGTCGGTCGACCAGCCCGGCGGGGGTGGAAGCTGCGGGGTGACCGGGCCGGGCAGGACCTTGACGTGGCGGGCGCCCGGCCAACGGCAGCTCGAACCCGCGCCGGGCGCAGGATGCGCCAACTCGCCCAGACCCCGCGGCGGCGCACCGGCGAGGTCGACCTGCTCACCGCCCAGGTCGCCATGATCGCCCGACGCACCGCCCGCGAGGTCGCCGCCGTGCAGCGCACCACCCGCCACGTACTGGCCCGTCGACCACCAGACGGCTGGCTGCGGCGGTTCTCCGCCAGCTCGACCAGAGCATCGACCGGCCGCTGACCACCATGCTCCACCTCGACGGCGACCCGTGGCTGGATGACGACACTATCTTCTCGGTCGAGCCTGGCCTGATCGTCGCCCTGGAGTGCCACGAGCGGCCGGAGGAGCTGGGGCTCGCGGGGTCGACCGGCCGTTTTCCACGGCCAGCTGCGACTTCACGCTGGAGCCGACGGGCTGAGCCGGCGGCTCAGATCCCGGCGACCCCGCGGGCGGCGAGGTACAGGCCGCCCAGCACCAGCACGCCGGCGGTGGCCAGCGGCAGCGAGCGGCTCAGCGACGCTAGCCACGGTCGAGCCCGGCCCGCCAGGCGACGACGGCCAGGCACCGGCCCGGCCGCGCCGCTGCGGCGGTCGATCGCGGCGCGTGCCCGCACCAGCACCATGCCGGCGCCGGTGAGGGTCGCCGCCATGCCGGTGCCATAGGTGACCACCAGCAGCACCCCGAACCAGGTACGGCCGAGCGCGATGGCGCCGAGCAGCACCACCAACGCCGAGGGGCTCGGCACCAGCCCGCCGACGAAGCCCATGGAGACCAGGCTCCGCCAGCCCGGCCGCCGCGCCGCGGCACCAGCGTGCGCCTGACCACGGTCATGCGGGTGGCCGTGTGGGTGGCCGTGGCCGGCGCCCGCCGCGGCCATGGCGGGCAGGCCGGCGCGGAGCGCCCGACGCAGCAGGGTCACGCCCACCCCGGTGAGCAGCAGCCCGCTGGCGAGCCCGAGCCACGGGTAGATCCGCTCCGGCGCGAGCGCGGTCCAGGCCGACAGGGCGACGCCGAGCAGCAGCACCCCGGCGGTGTGGGTGACCGTGACGGTGAGCGCGACCAGCAGCGACTGCCGCAGCGAGCCGCGCATGCCCAGCAGGTAGGCGGCCATGACCGTCTTGCCGTGGCCCGGCCCGAGCGCATGGGCCGCGCCGAGCAGCAGCGCCAGCCCCGCCGCCAGCAGGCCGAAGCCGACCCCCAGGCGCTGGTGCGCCACCAGCTCGGTGAACGCCCGGGTGGCGCGGTCGACCCCCATCGGCACGGCGCTGCCCGCGCCCCCGCCGAGTGGCGCCGCCCCGCCGCCGCGTCCGCCGCCCCGCTGGAACGAGACCGTGGCGGAGCGCTGGTCGAGCGGCGAGCGTAGCAGGTCCTTGGGGTAGGCGGTCAGCCGGGTGCTGGCGCTGGCGGCCGGCACGTCACTGGCCAGCAGGGTGGTGTCCTCGCCGGTGGCGGTGATCTCGCGCCAGCCGATCCGGTCGGCGTAGTTACGATCGCTGAAGGCGAGCGTGCGCCGCCCACTGGCCGGTCCGCCGGCGGCCGACAGGTCGCACTCCAGCCGCAGGGTGACCAGACCGCCGGCCCCTGGCGGGAAGCTGAGCCGGCTGGCCGAGGTGGCCAGCGCCAGCCGGCGGCCGTCCAGGCGGAGGCCGAGACCTGCGGCCAGCCGAGGGCAGGTCGCCTCCCGCCAGGTCGCGGCCTCGGCCGACGCGACCGCGCCGTCGCCGTCCGCGTCGATCGCCTGGCGCGTCTGGAACGCCGGGACCTCCGCCATGTCGACCACGTAGTCGACCCGGACGCGGTCCGGTTCCAACCGCAGCCCGCTGTACTGGTTGACGGTGAAGTTGCCCAGCGGGTGTGCCGCCGCCGGCCCCGCCGCCAGCAGCAGCAGCGTGCCCGACAGGGCGGCGGCCAGCAGCAGCCGTCTCACGAGCCGGACTCCGGCACCGCGGGCGGCCGCAGGCCAAGCCGCCGGGCGAGCGCGACCGCGTCGGCACGGTCGCTCGCGGTCGCGTAGGGGTTCATCAGGCAGGGGTTGATGCCGAACGCCTCGGCGAGGTGCCGGCGCGCCGGCGCGGTCTGGCCGGCGGCGGCCTCGATCGCCGCCAGGTGGTACCAGAGGGTCGCGTCCCTGGTGCCGAGCCGCACGGCGGCGCGGGCGTGCAGTAGCGCCTCCCCGGATCGCCCGTCGGCGTGCAGCGCCCAGCCGAGCGTGTCCTGGGCATAGATGGTCGGGCGCTGGCGCAGGGCGGTGCTCGCCAGCGCGACCGCGCGGGCCGGGTCGCCGCCGGGGCCGTGGGCGTGGCTCGCCTCGAAGCGGGCCAGCTCCAGGTCCACCGTCACGCCGTTGGCGCGGTTGAGCGCCTCGATCGCGCGGACCAGGCGGTACTGCTCCTCGGCAGCACGGGGCTGGCCGAGCCGCGCGTGAACGTCGCCGAGCAGCGCCACGGTGCCCGGCAGCGGCAGCCGCCGCGCGACCGGGTCGAGCAGCCTGGCGGCACCGGCAAGGTCGCCGCGGGTGATGGCGAGCTGGCCGAGCCCGACCTCGGCGGGGCCGTACCCCGGCGAGACGGCCAGCGCGCGGCGGTAGGCCGTCTCGGCCGCCGGCAGGCCGCCCAGGCCGAGCCGCAGGTCGCCGACCAGCGTCTGCACGTAGGCGACGTCGGCGGCGGAGCCGGCACCGGAGGCGACCGCCTGCTCCATGGCGAGCACGGCGCCGCGCTGGTCGCCGGCCAGCTCACGGAGGTACGAGACACGCGCGAAGCTGGCCAGTCCTGGCTTGCGGTCGACCATGGCCTGCGCGGTGGTGGCGGCTTCCCGGTAGCGGCCGAGCTCGACCTGGGCGTCGAAGGTCACGCCAAGGGGATCGGCGGCGTCGGGCGCGAGCGCGCGCGCACGCGCGCCCCAGTCGAGCGCGCCGCGGAAGTCGTGCCGAGCCAGGGCGAGCAGGCCGAGCGCGGTCTTGGTCTGCGGGTTGCGTCCGTCGAGCGCGTCGGCTCGGCGCAGCACCTCGGTTGCCTTGGCGTAGAAGCCCGGGTCGGCGGTCTCGCGCGCCCGGGTGAGGTAGGCCGCGCCGAGCTGGGTGAGCGCCGCCGGCTGGTCCGGGTCGCGGCGGAGCTGCGCCTGGAGGCGCTCGACCGTGGCCTGGGCGCCCCCCGCGACCGCTGGCGATAGGGCTGGCGGGCCGCCGGCCGGGACGTCCCGGCCGGCGAGCAGGAACCGGCCGGCCAGCAGGCCGGCCAGGGCGGCGACCGCGAGGATGGCCGCCACCCCGGCACGGCCTGCCGTGCGACGGCTACGGCGTCGTGACGCTGCCCGTGACATAGTGCGGGTCGCTCGCGTATCCCTGGTGCGGCGTGGCCACGTAGGGGAACTGCGCGAGGAACGGCAGGTCGTTGGTGTTCACGCCGTCGCCGAGCCGATTGTTCGGCGCGACGTTGAAGTCGGGCGTGAACGGCGTGCCGCCCGCCAGCGCCCGCAGCTCCACGTCGGTCACGTCGTCCGCCAGGCGGCGCCCGTTCGGGAAGCCGGCGCGGTCACCGCCGAGCACCCCGATCGGGCTTGGGTCCGTGGACGGCGGGATGGCCATGTTGAGCCGGATCATCTCGGAAGGGCGGACGTTCCTGGGCTGGTTCAGCCCGGGAATGCCGGTCAAGAAGATGGTGGTGATGTCGGCACGGGGCGCCGCCGGCACCCTGACCCCCGGGTACAGCACCGGGATCAGCCGGGCGACCTCCGGGTCCTGGGCGAACCTGAGGAACTGCGCGTCGTCGGCCGGGTCGGAGGCGTTGAAGCGGTCCTTCTTGCCGAGCGGGATGCCCACCTCGTTGAACAGCGGCATCCCGAGCCGCGAGACCTGGACCCACGTGCCGCTCTCCGACGGCGTACCGCCGCTGGCCGAAAGGACCTTGGCCTGGCGGCGCTGTGAGGTGGCGTACACCCCGATGACCGCGTTCGGGTCCTTGGGACCGGTCGGCTCCTTGTGGTTGTGGGTCAGCCCGGTGATCGGCACCTGAAGTGCGATGGTGTGGGTGTTGTAGCCGCTGATGCCGTCGCGTCCGGGCTCGGTCGGCAGCTTGATGAGGTGCGCCTGGTTGAACGGCCGCAGCCCGAGCAGGTCGAACACCGAGCCGGTGTCGACGAAGAACGGGTCGTCGCGCTGGCCGGCGAACACCTTGCTGCCGTCCTCGAGGGAATGGATCGCGGCCGAAGCGAGCGCCGCGTAGTTCGGGGTCGAGCGCGGGCCGATGTTGACCGGCGGCGTGGCCAGGCCCGAGGCGAGCACCGAGCGGTCGCCGTGCTCGACCCTGGCGATCGAGTACGACTGGCGGATGTTGAAGTCCGGGTCGTCGAGCGAGGTGATCGGCCCGGTGTTGTAGAGGAAGGTGTTGGGGTTGCGGATCTCCGTCTGGAAGCGGAACTCGTAGACGATGTCGTCCACCGCGTCGCCGTCGTTGTCGATGTTGATGGTGAACTTCACGTCATCGCCGAACTTGTTGAAGTTGGGGCCGCCGGTCGGCTCCTCGAATGGGATCCAGTTGGCGACGAGCGTCACGGTGTCTGGCCTGTCCGGGCTGACGAAGGCATAGGTGTCGGTGTTGTCGGCGGCCGGGTCCTCGGAGATCAGCGGCGCCTCGCGGTGGCTCGACGCCCCTGACGGGACGATGGTCCCGGCGACCGCGAGCAGCGCCAGGGCCGCAACCACCCCCAAGGCGACCATGCGCCTGCGGTACCTCGACAAGCTGTGCTCCTTTCTGTCGTGCCGACGACGGCCCAGGGGACGCTCCCTGCCAGCTCAGCCGGCTTCCTGGGGCCGGCTGGTGCCGACCACCCTCCAGTTGTCGCCGAGCGGCCCGACCACGGCGAAGAAGCGCGTGCCCGGGCCCTGGACCGGCACCAGGCGCGCCCAGCCGGCGACCTCGGGCCCGAAGGAGGCCACGTAGGGTTGCGGGTCGATCGGGTCGCCGAGCGGGCGCGGCTTCCCGGCCGTCCAGCTGCCGTGCCGCTCGCACGGCACCGCCCGTAGGTCGACCGGCCCGTACAGGCCGGGCCCGGCCTCCAGGCGGGCGGCCGCCGGCCGGTCGCAGGCGGCCAGGTCGCGCAGCCAGGCGGCGACCGCCGCGGAGGCGGTGGTGTCGGCGGGCAGCAGCGGCCGGAGCGAACGGGGCTCGGCCTCCACCCGCCAGCCGCCGCGCTCCGGGTGGGCGCGCCAGACCTCGACCGTGCGGCCGGGGACGAGCCCGTCGAACGGGTCGATCGCCGGCGGGTGGGTGACCTCGGCGGTGACCTCCACGGCGTTGCCGGCGGCCCTCTGCGACGCGATCCGGAAGCCGCGCACCGCCGGGGTGTCGACCTGCTCCTCGGCCCAGCGGGCCGGCGAGCCGTAGTGCGTGCGGCCGGCGCGGTCAAGCTGCCCGAAGGCCGCGGCGTCGTCGCCGCGGGCGCGGGCGGCGAGGAAGGCCTCGACCGCCGCGCGACCGCTGCGCGTGGTGGGCCCGGACGGCGCGGCGGCCGGCGGGCCAGCGGCGGACGCTGCGGCGGAAGCCCCGGCGCCACCGATGCCGGGTGGCAGGCGCGAGACCGAGGCGGGCTGCCCGGCGGCGCGACGGCCGTCGTGGTGCCGCTGGAGCGCCAGCGCGACCCCGAGGCCGATCGCCAGGCCGAGGACGGCGGCCAGCAGGGCGCGCGGCGTGCGCGCGTGGGGAGGTTCGGCGAGCTTGAACGGCAAGGTCGACCTCCTGTCGGTCTGTCGAGCCGTGAGTCAGGTGACGACGATGCTGGTGGGGGCGGCGCTGACCGGAGCGGGCGTGGGTGAGGTCGGCAGTTCGGTGAGGCTGCCGCCGTTGACAGTGAAGGGGTTGTGCGCGTTGGAAACGAAGAGCTGACGCGCGTTGGTTGGCCGGAACTGGCCGCCGAACGGGCCGAGGCCCTGGGCCGGGAACGGCGAGCCGGGTGCCGCCCAGTTGCGCGCACCACTGCTGAGCTGCTGCTTAGTGGCCAGCTCGGCGATGGCCGGCCAGCGGTCGCCACGCTTCGCGCTCATCCGCAATCGTTCCTTCCGGGTCGGTTGGTGAGCACCGTGCAACTGTGCCGTCGGCTGGGCCGCGTTCGAATCCCCCGATGGCTAGCCATGCCGGGCAGTGCGAAGCGCGTAGGCGCTTGCGCCCGCGCCCGCAGACCGTGGAACTGCCGTCGCACCCCTGCAGGCGGCCCCGGATGCGGATCGTCACCGCCGAGCACGCCGCCGTGGTCAGGGCGGGCCTGGCCGAGATGCTCGCCGACCACGGGCATGAGGTCGGCGCCGCGGAGGCGGTGAAGGCCGCGGTCGCCGAGCACCGGCGGCGTCGGCTGCCTGCGCACCGACCGGGTGGCGCCGCCGGCGAGCGCGTCGACGAACTCGCCGGCGGCGCGGCCGGCGGCACCGCGCTTGACCCCGGAGTCATCACCGAGGTGGCGACCTGCCAGCTGCAGGCGCGTGCCCGCCCGTGGGCGTGGGGCCGTCCGCGACCGTCACCGCGCTACCGGCGACGCGTCCTCACCTACCGAATTTGAGGAACATGGCACTAGGAGCACGCCACGGCTCGCGGCCCCGACGCTCCTACGATAAATGCCGCTGTCGAAGGAGGAACCGATGGTGCGAAGCGACGATCCCACCGCGCGCGCCCTGGAGCTGGCCAGATCCGCCAGGCCGGCCACGGCGCGGCGGAGGACCGCCCTGGCCGCCGTCGCCAAGCCAGCCGCCGAGGTGGCCGAGCTGCTGGCGGTGGAGGTCCTGCGCCGCCCGCGACCCCGCCCGGCCCTGGCCACCCTCGGGCATCACCCCGGAGCACCACGCATCAACCGACATCACGAGACAACGCCGGAGCCCTGGCACTGCTCCTGACCAGGGCCAGGTCCGTTAGCCAATTTCTCCCAGGCGCAGGTCGAGGATCTCCCAGATGACGTCCTCGGGAATCGGCTTGGCCTCGGTGAAGCGGATCGTGCCCTTGGACAAGTCGTAGCCGGCAAGCCGGCCCTTGACCGCGGCGACCACTTGCGGGCTGAACGGGAACAGGCTCAGATGATCCTTGAGGGCGGCAAAGCCCAGCAAGGGCTTCCGCTTGTACCGGAAGGCGGGCATGCCGTAGCTGCGGCCTTCCTCGGCGTCGGGCACCCTGTCCAGGACGATGCGGCGGATGCGCTCCAGTTCGGCCCGCTGGCTGTCGCCAAGGTCCTCAAGGTAGTCGTCGATGACGCCCATCGCCGGGATCCTACGCCGCAGACCGCCGCCGCCGCGCCGAGCGGGTCACGTGGGGAGCACCACCTCACCAACCGGGCATATCGAACGCCGGGCCTGCACAGCCGGCAGATTCACAGGATTCTGGGACCATCGTCGCTATGGGACACCTGCTCCGCTACGCTGACGTCCGCCGACCAGTACAGGCACGCGAACTGAGCACTTATCACGGGGGCAATAAAATGGGGTGATGCCAATTTTGCGTTCCCGCAGCTCAGCCGCCTAAGAGCTCACATCCCTTGGCCGCCTCCGTAGTAACACCGTGTCCACCGAAACGGGGCAACTCCAGTCGGGTCTGGCCCGCCGCGTCGTGAGGGGTGTTCTACCTGCCGCAGCCGAGCATGAGGAAGTCGATTCCCAGGATCAGCAGGATCCCGAGCCATATCCCGGCCATCGCCCTCACCTGCCACCCTCAGTGCCCGGCCCTTCACCGTCAGGAGGACCTGCGACGCGGCTGGCCAGGCCGACCGCGCAGTGGGTGATCGGCCCGGAACGCTCGAAGCTGACCCGAACCGCAACGCTGGGGGCTCGTCAGTCGTCCAAGACCGCCAGGTCGAGCCGGCGCAGCCGCGCGGGGTCGGCGAAGATGTCGATCTCCACGATCTTGTCGTGCCTGACAGTGAAGCCCACGACCGCAAACGGCCGCCCTCCCGCGGCTATGACCACGCCCGCCGCCCCGTTGACCAGCGCCGGTCGCGCCAACCGGGCAAACCGCGCGAAGCCGCCGGTGGTTCGCACCTGCTCGGCCACGGCCGCTGCCCCGCGGACCACCCTCCAGGCGCCCACCGGCACGGTACCGGCATCGGCGCGGGCCACCACGTCCGGGTCGAGCAGCGCGAGCAGCGCGGCGAAGTCGCCATCGCGCGCGGCGGCGAAGAAGGCGTCGACGACCGCGCGCTGGCGGGCCAGGTCGGCGTCGGGCGCCGGCGCCGCGCCCTGCACCCGGCGGCGGGCGCGGCTGGCCAGCATCTTGGCCGCCGCTGGGGAGCGGCCCACGATCGGGGCGATCTCCTCGAACGGCACTGCGAAGGTGTCGTGCAGCACGAACGCCAGCCGCTCAGCCGGGGCCAGCGTGTCCAGCACCACCAGCAGCGCCAGCCCCACGCCCTCGGCCAGCAGCGCCTGCTGCTCGGGGTCGCCCCCGTCCTGGCGGCTGACGATCGGGTCGGGCAGGTGGGTGCCCAAGGGCTCCTCCCGCCGCGCAGTGCGGGCGCGCAGCAGGTCCAGGCACTCCCGCGCGACCAGGGTCGTCAGCCAGCCGCCGAGGTTGTGGACGCCGTTGGGGTCGGTGTGGCTGAGCCGCAGCCAGGCTCCCTGGACCGCGTCGTCGGCCTCGGTGAGGGAGCCGAGCATCCGGTAGGCCACCGCTCGCAGCTGGGGGCGGTGGGCCTGGAACCGCTCCGCCAGCCAGTCGCGCTCCTCCACCGTTACCTTCTTCCGTCGCGGTCCGACATAGCAGTGTCGAACCAAACCCCGCCGAGGTAACACCGAATGTGAGGAGCGCCCGTTGACGCCAGCGATCAGCGTCGGGTTCGGTCTCGGAGACCAACAACTCGGTCTGGACTCCCACGGCCACGGCATGGGCATGACCGGCCTGTCGGCCACTGACACATCGTGGCGTCCGCCTGGGCCCCTGAGCGGCACGGGGCTGCCCGGGATGCGTTGGCCAGCCGCCGTTGATGGCCCTGGACCTCGGCCATCTGGACAGGCAGCCGAGCAGTAGAGAGGAAGGAAGGCATGCGCCGTTGGGCTGAGTTCGTATTGGCACATCGCCGGTGGGTCGCGCTGTTCTGGCTGGTCGTGCTGGTCGGTGGGGCTGTCGCCACCGGGCCGGCCTCGGAGCGTCTGACCGTCGAGTACTCGTTGCCGCGTGAGCCCGGTGCGAAGACCGCAAAGCAGATCGACGAGACGTTCGGCAACGGCGGCTACACCGCGCCGTACCTGGTGTCGGTGACCTATCCCCAAGGGCAGACCGTCGCCGGGCACGAGGCAGAGGTCGCCGCCGCGTTCGACGCCGTCGCGACGAAGGTGCCGTCGGTGCGGGTGCTGGATGAGGCCAACACCGGTGATACCGCGTTCCGGACCGACGATGGCCGCACCTCGTACGCGATGGTCTTCTACCCTCTCGCCTCGTCGGCGACGGCATACCTCCCCCCGACCGAGGAGATCCGCACCGCGCTGGAGGGGGCCAAGCCGGCCGGCAGCACGGTCGGCGTCACCGGTCTTGACGCGCTCATCGTGGGCTCGGAGTCGGAAGGGTACGGCGTTCTCGCCGAGGTCATCCTCGGCGCGGTCGGGGCGCTCGCGGTGCTGGCGTTCGTGTTCGCCTCGCTGCTCGCGTTCCTGCCGCTCATCGTGGCGGCGGCGTCGATCCTGGCCACGTTCGTCTTGTTGTTGGGGCTGACCTATCTGGGCGACTTCTCGTATCTCGTGCAGTTCCTGATCGCCCTGGTCGGGTTGGGGGTCGCCATCGATTACTCGCTGCTGCTGGTGACCCGCTGGCGTGAGGAGCGCCACCGCGGCCGGGACAACCACGACGCCGTCACGGTCGCGATGCAGACCGCTGGCCACGCCGTGATGATCAGCGGGCTGACAGTCGCGATCGGCCTGCTCTCTCTGATCGCGTTGCCGGTGCCGTTCATGCGCAGTGTCGGCGTCGCTGGCGCGCTGATCCCTCTGGCGAGCGTGGCCGCCACGTTGAGCCTGACTCCTGCCCTGCTGGGCGGCATCGGACCGCGCGTCGACTGGCCGAGGATCCGGCGCGAGAACATCGCGAGCAAGGCCTGGAGCGGCTGGGCCGCTCAGGTCGTGCGGATGCGTTGGACGGCCGCCATCGTCTCGATCGCGATCTTGTCCGCGCTCATCGTGGCGTTGTCTGGTATCAAGATCGGACAGGCGTCCAGCGACTCGCTCGCCAAGAGCGGGCCCGCCTACGAGGCACTCCAAACGCTCGAGAACGGCGGCGAGACGACCGGCAACCTCACGCCGATCGAGGTGCTGGTGTCGACCGACCAGGCGAGGTCGGCGGCCGCCGAGCTGGCCAAGGTTGACGGAGTCACCCGGGCCGTGGTGCCCGACGACAAGATGAGCAACCGCGATGGCAAGTCCGTGGTCGTGCTGGTGCCCGACACCGAGACGGTCAACGCGACGAGCGTCGACGTCGTGAACCGAGTGAGCGACCGAGCGAAGGACCTGCCCGGCGTCATCGGCATCACCGGTATCGGCCCCACGCAGATCGATTTCTTGAACGCGGTCTACGGCAACTTCCCGCTGATGTTCACGATCATCGCGCTGCTCACCTACGTGCTGCTGGTACGGGCCTTCCGCTCGTTGCTGCTGCCGCTGAAGGCGGTGCTGCTCAACCTGTTGTCGCTGGGCGCCACCTACGGGCTCCTGGTGCTCTTCTGGCAGTACGGCTACGGGTCCGAAGCCGTGTTCGACATCACAGAGACCGGAGCGATCACCTTCTGGGTCCCGCTGCTGATCTTTGCGTTCCTGTTCGGGCTGTCGATGGACTACGAGGTGTTCATCCTGGCCCGCATGCGCGAGGAGTATGACGCCACCGGCTCGACCGACCGAGCGGTCATCCATGGCATCGGGCGAACCGGCAGGCTGGTTACCAGCGCGGCGTTGATCCTGTTCCTGGCGTTTGCGGCGTTGGCGGCCGCGCCGGTCACCGACATGAGGGTGCTGGCCACCGGGTTGGGGTTCGGCATCCTACTGGATGCCACGATCATACGGTCGCTGCTGCTGCCCGCCACGGTGTCGCTGTTCGGCGCCTGGAACTGGTACCTGCCCGACGGCCTGGCCAGGATCCTGCGGGTGCCGCCCTCCCACCCGATCACAAAGCAGCCGGTGCCCGAACTGGCGTCGGTCGACTAGCGGCGTGGTGCGCCAGACCAGCCAGGAGCTTGGTGGGCGGGAGGCTGACGGGCGAGCTCTCTGCTGCCACGTTTGCAACACTCTCGGTAAGCGCCATGCTGGGAGAGCAACCAGTACGCGCAGGCCGATGGTCGCCGTCGAACAGGAAGGACAGCGTGATGTACCTGATCCGCGAGCGCTTCTTCCGGTTGGGCGAGGACTCCGACATCACCGACGAGCAGGGCCGGCTGGTGCTGCACGTGGACGGTAAGGTCCTCAGCCTCCGCAACCGGTTGGTCCTGCGCAATCCCGACGGGCGGGAGGTGGCCCAGGTCCAGCGCAAGCTGGTCGCGATGCGCCCCACCTACGAGATCTCGATCGCCGGGCAGGAGGCCGCCGAGGTCCGCAAGCGCTTTTTCACGCCGTTCGGGGACCGGTTCACGATCGACGTCCCCGGGCCCGACGACCGCGGTGGACGTCGCCGCCGGCCAGGACGACCTACTGATCCTGGCCAGCGTCCTGGCCCTCGACCTGGCCGAGGACCAGGAGCGCCGGGAGCGCTGACCCAGCCTGCAGCCAGCCCCAGCGCGGGGTTGACGGCCGACCGGATCCGGGTCCACCAGGTGGAGCTGGCGCCAGCGCCTCGGTGGGTCCTTGCCCCGTTCAGACCCTGGCGTGGGTGTCGAGGCCGAGCTGCTGCAGCGCGACCTGGACCATCTGGCTGGTGAACCCCCATTCGTTGTCGTACCAGCTCATCAGCTTGACCAGGTTGCCGCCGACCACCCGGGTCAGGTCCAGCTGCACGATGGAGGCATGGGGGTCCTTGATGATGTCGGACGACACCAGCGGCTCCTCGGTGACGCCGACGATCCCCTCGTAGCGGTCGGTCGATGCCTCCTGCCGGAGGACGTCGTTGACTCCCTGCGGCGTGGTGTCCCGCTCCAGCACAAAGACGACGTCCGAGATGGACCCGATGGCCGCCGGGCCGCGGACGGCGACCCCGTCGAAGCGATCCTTCATGGCCGGCAGCGCCTTGGCGGTGGCCGAGGCCGCACCGGTGCTGGAGGGGACGAAGTTCTGGGCCGCGGCGCGCCCACGGCGCAGGTCCTTGGCACCGCCGGGGCTGTCGACCAGCGCCTGGGTCGCGGTGTAGGCGTGCACGGTGGTCAGCAGGGCCTTCTGGACGCCGAAGTGCCGGTCCAGGATCTCCACCAGCGGGGTGATGTTGTTGGTGGTACAGCTCGCACAGGAGATGATCCGGGCCTCGCCGTCGGGGCGGTTGACCCCGTTGATGATCGTTGGCACGTCCGGGCTCTTGGTCGGGCCGGACAGGATGACCCACCTCGCCCCGGCCCGCACGTGCTTCTCGGCGTGCTCGCGGTCGGTGAAGCGGCCGGTGCACTCCAGCACCAGGTCGACCTCGAGGTCGGCCCACGGGAGCCGCTCCGGGTCGCGCTCGCTGAGGTACACCAGTGGCCTGCCGTCGATCACCAACTTGCCGTCGACGGCGTCGACCTGGCGCTCGTAGCGCCCGTAGACGGTGTCGTACCTGAGCAGGTACACCATGTTCTCGAGGGAACCGATCTCGTTCACCGCCACCAGCTCGAACTCCGGCTGCTCAAGCGCCAGCTTGAGCGCCGCCCGACCGATCCGGCCGAGCCCATTGATGGCAATCTTGCTGGGCATCTGTGCCTCCTCCGAGGTCAGGCCGAGGTTCGCTCGCCACCAACCAGGTCCCGCTCGGCGGCAAACTCCGCGGCGAACGAGGTGTCGCTGGTGAGGCGCAGGACCTTGAACTGGCCGTCGGCGCGTTGGCCCGTCTCCACCATGCGTCGACGGTATCGGTCGAACTCACCGGGGCGTACGACCCGGATGATGGGAGGGCCGTAGCGCAACGACTTCCGCTTGGTCCGGTACTCGTCGTTCTGGTCCCCTAACGTGGCGTCGATGCGGTCTACCAACGCCGAACCGTCATGGTCGGTGATCCGATCGTCGAACTCGATCAGGAACACCAGCCGAGGAGTGGCGCCGTCCACCAGCTCGGCAACAGCCGCGATGAAGTGGTACCGGCCCCGCAACGAGCCCAGCGCCTGGTCCACGGCCGCGATGACCTGCACCTCGTAGAGCTTCTCCCCGGTGAACGACACGACCCCCTTCCCCTTCTGAATGAATCGGATCAGCGGCGTCCGCTCGTAGAACCCGGCGACCTCGACGATGTCGTTCATGTCGTAGCGGTACAGTCCCGAGCCGTTGGTGACGTAGACGAAGTAGCGTCGTCCGACCTCCAGCTGCTCGACCGGCAGCAGGTCGCGGCCTTCCGGGGCGCGATCGTTGTCTGCCGGGTGGAACTCGAGCACGTTGGTGGCGACCGCGACGACCCCGGCGTCGCCGTCGTCGCTGAGCGGCACGGAGCCACGCAGCTCGCTGGCGTAGTAGCCGAGGTCCCTGACCGGTGGCCGTTGTGGGAAGTGGGTGTCGAACCTGGCCAGGTAGGCGCCGACCGTCCCGCCTTTCCAGCAGCCGACCGCGGCCAGCCTCGGCCACGCTAGCCCGGGCCGCAGCACCCCGTCGCCGCTGGTGGCCGCCTGCTCCAGCCGCCGGGCGCGCTCGGGGTCAGGGCGCAGGTGCAGCGAGTCCCGCAGGCCCTGCGGGACGGCGACGTCCGGGGACAGCGAACCGTCACGCACGTCCCGGATGATCGACTCGGTGTGGTCGGCCAGCCGGTTGGCCAGCAGGACGATCGTGCTCGGGTTGACCGTCGCGATTAGGCTGATGTCCTGCCCGGCGGCCAGCCGCAGCAGCGTGTAGTACTTGGCCTCGTAGTCCTCGATGGCGAACACCCCGTAGGGGGCGGTGTACATCGACTTAACCGGGCCGGGCATCGTCCGGTAGGCGTGCCCGGACTCGGCGCCACAGGGGACGCCGCTAGGAGCGTGGGACTCGACCTCGGGGCTGACGACGCTGAGGATTCTGCCGCCGACGATGCCGGGATGATCCCGATACAGGCCGCACAGCCACAGCCAGGTCAGCCGCGACTTGGCTCGCTTGCCTTCCCGGGTCATCGGGATGAACTTGCGGGCTCCGGTGGTCCCGCTGGTGATGGTGAACAGCACCGGTGGGTCCTTGGTCAGTTGGGCGGGGCCGCCCGTGCATCGCCGCGGTGATGTAAGGCTCCAGGTCCTCGTAGCTGGCGATGGGCACCTGCCCCTGGAACTGGCGGAACGTGGTGATGCCACCGAAGCCGTGCCGCCGGCCGAACTCGGTGTCGGCGTTGCTCCGCAGGATCTGCCGCAGCAGGCGCTCCTGCGCCTGGCCGGGGGCGCGGCTGATGGTGATGAACCGTCTCACGGTACGGGGCGCCTTGGTCCATAGCAGCAGCCGTCCTACTCGCGACATCGGTCGCCCCTTCCTACGAGCTATGTGATACGGGCCTGGTCAACCGCCCACTGCTCGAGCATCCCCTGATCGATCCGGACCCCGAGTCCGGCTCCCTGTGGGCGTCGCGGAGGACGGCCGCCGTAGCGGAACTGCAGCAGCGGCGAGACCGGGTCCTCCCGCAGCAGGTGCCGCCCAAAGCAGCCTTCGGCATACCGCACCCCCGGCGTCAGCGGGGCCAAGGCTGACAGCAGCATCAGGTGCGCGGCCGACAGCAGCGACGACTCGCCGACCTGGCAGCCGACCTGGAGCATGAGGCCGGCATCCACCGCCTGTTGGCATCGGGCATGGGCGCTGATGAGGCCTCCGCACTTGGAGATCCGCACGTTGGCCCCCGTGCAGGCCCGATGGGCGATGAAGCGCTGCAGCGAGTCGCGGTCGGTCAGGCCCTCATCGACCACGATCTGGGCCGACGTCTCGGCCACCAGCCGCGCCAGGCCGTCGAGGTCGTGGGAGGCGATTGGCTGCTCGAACGACCGGATGCCGACCGTGCGCAGCTGGCCGATGGCTGCCAACGCCTGCTCGACGTCCCAGGCCATGTTGGCGTCGACGCGCAGGTCGGTCCGGCGGCCAAGCAGCCGCCGGGCCGTCCTGGCCGCCGGCAGGGCCCGGTCATCCCCGAGCTTGAGCTTGACCTGCGGGAAGCGGAAGCCGCGCATCCTGAGCAGCGACACCACATAGGGCCACCCTTGGCTGGCGGACACGACCCCGCTGTAGCGATACCGCCGCAGTGCCCTATCCGTCGGCGGCCGGGGGCCTGCCGTGCCAAGCCAGACCGGGTCGCCGGCTGCCCTGCCAAGCGCGTCGAGCAGCGCCAGGTCGACACTGCACCAGGCCGACGACTGGGGAACCTCAGGACGTACCCACTCCGGTGGGGCCTTGCCGTCGCACTTCTCCAGGAATGCGGTGACGTCCGGGAGCGACTGGAAGGTCCGGCCGATCAGCGCCGGCAGGATCGCGTCGCGAAGCAGCCCGAACGCTTCCTCGCGGCTCTCCCCTGAGACGTACGCCCGCGGAAGTGATTCCCCCCACCCCTCGGCGCCGCTGTCCAGGCGGACCCGGAGGAACAGGCTCTCGGAACTGGTCCGCGCGGCAGCGGCATGCCGGAAGGCGGCCTTGAACGGGAGGTCGACCGCCGACGTCGGCGGCTGGGTGGCTCATTGCCTGCATTGTCAGGCGGCACACCTTCGAGGTCAACCGAACCTATCGGTCAACTCGGCCGTCATGGGCTGTCCGGACGGCGAGCTGCTGGGTCCCGAGGTCCAGAACGCGGTCCTCGGTCGCAATGGAGGCGGTGATCACGTCGCCCGCCTTGAGGTAGGCGGGATTCTGTTGCCGGCGAGAGAGGAAGACCCTCCACTGCGCCGCCATCGGGACCGCACGTGAGGTGATCCACCCCATGCGCGTGGTGGCGCGGACAGCCTTGGGACGTAGGCGCGGCGGCGGCTGAAGGCTAGGTCAGCGACCGGAGAAGGAGTCGTGATGCCGGCCAGATCACGCTAACCGAACCGGAGGCACCGGCCCTTTCCTCGTTGCTCAACCAGGCCGGCGACCGCGTGGCAACCTACGAAGAGTAGGCCCACCAGGACCGACGGCTGGCCGAGGAGATTCGCGAGGCGGCAGGCGGCGTCGTCAACCGGATCAGCCACGCCGGGTCGACGTCCTAGCCGACCCAGGCGCGTCGCCAAGCGCAGGTCGTTCCGGTCGGGGCAGCATCGCAAGGACACGCCGTGCCAGTACTGAAGCTGACCTGGTTCGGCAGACTAGGTTGCGGCTAGGCAGCGTGGTGGGCCTGGCTGCCGGTCAACGTGGAGGGCGGAGTACGGCGAACTGGTCGGTGATCTCCAGGCGTTGGCGCTGGAAGCGGAACAACGCCGCCTTGACCAGCCCGGGATCTTCCGGCAACACCTTGTGGGAGCGAACGGCCCGAGATCAGCCCTGGCCTCCCTTCGACTTCGCGGCGTGGATGGCCTGCCAGACCCGCTCGGGGGTTACCGGCATATCGATATCGGTGACCCCAAGCGGGAACAGCGCGTCGATCACGGCGTTGACGACCGCCGGCGGGGAGCCGATGGTGCCGGCCTCGCCGACGCCCTTCCACCCGCCCGGGTTACTGGTGGACGGGGTGATGACGTGGTCGGTGACGAAGGAGGGCAGCTCGGCCGCTGACGGCACTCGGTAACTGGCCATGTTGCCGGTCAGCAGCGCGCCGTTGTCGTCGTAGGTGGCCTCCTCGTACAGGCCCTCGGCGATGCCTTGAGCGACGCCGCCGTGGACCATGCCCTGAACGATCATCGGGTTGACGACGTTCCCGCAGTCGTCGACCGCCACGTACTTGACGATCCGTGCCAGGCCGGTCTCGGTGTCGACCTCGACCACGCAGACGTGCGCGCCCGATGGGAAGGTGTTGTTCACCGGGTCGAACAGGGCGCTCTCCTCGAGTCCTGGCTCGACACCGTCGGGCAGGTTGTGGGCGAGGAAGGCCGAGAAGGCGACCTCCGGGATGGTCTTGGCCTGGTCGGGCGCGCCCCTGACCCGCAGCGCGCCCTCGGCGAACTCGACGTCCTCCTCGGCCACCTCGAGCTCGTGCGCCGCGATCTTCTTGGCCTTGGCGATGATCTTCTCGGCCGCCTTCTGGACGGCCACGCCGCCGGCGGCCAGGCTGCGGCTGCCGTAGGTGTCCAGGCCCTGGGGCGAGATCGCGGTGTCGCCGTGCAGCACCTCGATATCCTCGAACTTGATCCCGAGCGCGTCGGCCACGATCTGCGACCAGGTGGTCTCGTGGCCCTGGCCGTGTGGGGAGGTGCCGGTGACGACGACCACCTTGCCGGTGGGCAGGCAGCGGATGGTGGCCGCTTCCCAGCCGCCGGCCCCGAAGTTCACCGCGGCGAAGCCCCGCGACGGGGCGCTGCCGCACGCCTCGATGTAGGTGGACAGGCCGATGCCGAGCTGCTTCACGTCGCCCCGCTGGCGTCGCTCGGCCTGCTCGCGGCGCAGGTCCGCGTAGCCGGCGAGCTCGAGCGCCTTGTCGAGCCCGGCCTGGTAGTTGCCCGAGTCGTACATGGCACCGAAGACGTTGGCGGTCGGCTCCGAGAATGGCGCCATGAAGTTCATCTCGCGGATCTCGGCCGGGTCCTTGCCGACCCGGCGGGCGAGCGCGTCCATGATCCGCTCGACCGCGTAGGTCGCCTCCGGCCGGCCCGCGCCCCGGTAGGCATCGGTGGGCGTACGGTTGGTGAACACCGCGGTGCACTCGAAGGAGCCCGCCTCGGCCTTGTAGACGCCGCTGAATAGGGTCGCGCCGAGGACCTGGATGCCCGGAGCAACGAGCTGGCAGTAGGCCCCCATGTCGCAAAGCACCTTGGCCCGCACGCCGAGCAGCCGACCCTCCTCGGTCGCCGCCACCTCGACGTCCTGGACGACGTCGCGCCCGTGGATGGTGGCCACATAGCCCTCGGAGCGCTCCTCGACCCACTTGACCGGCACGCCGAGCTTGCGCGCGACGGCCAGGCAGATCGCCTCCTCGGCGTAGACGTCGAGCTTGGAGCCGAAGCCGCCGCCGACGTCGGGGGCGATCACGCGGAACTTCGACTCGGGGATGCCGAGCGTCAGCGCCAGCACGGTGCGCAGGATGTGCGGGATCTGGGTCGACGACCACAGCGTCATCTCACCCGTGACCGGCATCGGCTGGGCGAGCACGCCGCGCGGCTCGATCGCGTTGGGGATCAGCCGCGGGTGGTAGTAGCGCTCCTTCACGGTCACCGGCGCCTCGGCGAACACCTTGTCGACGTCGCCGGCAACGATCTTCAGGTCCTTGAAGCAGATGTTGTCGCCGAACTCCTCGTGGATCACCGGGGCGCCTTCGGCGAGCGCCTCCTCGATGGAGGTCACGGCCGGGAGCTGCTCGTAGTCGACGTCGACCGCCTCGGCGGCGTCGACGGCGTGCGCGCGGGTGTCGGCGACCACCACGGCGACCGGGTCGCCGGCCAGGCGGGCCTTGTCCTGGGCGACCGGCCAGTGGGTCGGGATCCTGGTCTCGGGGGCGATCGGCCACGCGCAGGGCAGCGCGGCGGCCCACTCCGAGGCCAAGTCGGCGCCGCTGTAGGCGGCGACCACACCGGTCATCTGCAGCGCCGGCGAGGTGTCGACCCGGGTGATGCGGCCGTGCGCCACGGGGCTGCGCACCACCGCCACCCAGACCATGCCGGGCAGGGAGAGGTCGTCGAGGAAGTGGCCGTGCCCGGTGACGAGGCGGGCGTCCTCCTTGCGGAGCATCCGCGACCCGACGTATCGGCCCATCTCGACGGAGGTCTCGGTCAGCGTGCCGACGGCGCTCTCCTCAGCCGCGGCCTCGCCTGGGAGCGGTCCTTGCGCCATGGTTCACCCTCTTCGAGCACCGGCCGGAGCACGCATGGTCCCCGCCGCGCTGGGTCATCTTGACGATGTTGGTGAGCCCGAGGCTCTCCCGGAAGAAGAAGTCGACGAGCGAGGCTCGACCCCGCCTCGCGTCCGACCCCGTTTACGGTGCAAGCGATGCGTCCAACGGCCGCCCCTTCCGTCCTCCTTCGACCGGATGGATACGCCGGCGCGGCTTCTGGCAAGCCGGCCCGACCCGGCCAAGGTTGCCCGACAGTCGTTGCTCGGCTGCACACATCTTCAGCTGGGAACGACGAGACGTCCAGCCTTTCGGGCGCATCAGACCGGTTGGAGGCAGAGAGGCTTTCACGAGGAGTGTCCCTGGCCGTCGCCCTCTGATCGACCTCGGCAAGGTGCTGACCCTGGTCCACACCCTGGTGGCTGGTGGGGGACTACATCGACGACGCCGACCTGCTGCGCGCTGGTTCCGACTGGCCGAACCGGCCCTCACCCGCGCCTGGGCGGCGGGTGTAGAGCCGGATAATTCCGGTAACGGCCGCCGGCCGTCTGACTGGCCTGTTCGTGATGTTCGCGGGCGTGGGTATCATCGGCGCTTTGGCGAGCATCTTGGCGAGTATTCTCATCCCTCCGCAATCGGAGGCGGAGCCGGACGTCGAGGTGCCGTCGCCTGGTGAGCTGCAGGGAGAGCTCGCACGGATCAGGTCAGAACTTGCGGCGCTGCGCGAGCTGATCGCAAGCGATCGCCGCGAGCCTCTGTGAATGCGTGTGGGCCCTGCCCGCCCGACAGCAGCCGATCCTCGTCCACCCCACCCCACGGCAAGGGTGCTCGCTGCCGCTCGCATCGCTCCGCGACCGCCTGCGGCCGCCCTTTGACCCCGGGGCGGGGTCCCCG
>Ga0081538_10000568_pt1 | contig 40894 bp, 41 predicted proteins | sample TabmetS5T2R1_FD_71022 | JGI IMG/M metagenome (GOLD analysis project Ga0081538, IMG submission 71022) | Tabebuia heterophylla rhizosphere microbial communities from the University of Puerto Rico - S5T2R1 | ecosystem: Host-associated > Plants > Roots > Rhizosphere ... | reverse complement strand
AAGCACCTCCGGGTGCTCGAGGAGGCGGGTCTCGTGACGACGCGCAAGCGCGGGCGCGAGAAGCTGCACTTCCTGAACCCGGTCCCGATCCGGCTCATCCACGACCGCTGGGTGAGCAAGTACGCCGAGCCCTGGGCCGCCGGGCTGAGCGGGCTCAAGAGACGATTGGAGGACGCGACCATGGAGAAGTCCAACGGAGACGCCGGCCTGACCCTCGCCGAGGGCGACACCTCGGCCGTCTTCGAGATCTTCATCAAGACGACCCCCGAGCGGCTGTGGGAGGCGATCACCGATCCCGAGATGAGGGCGACGTACAGCTTCGGGGTGCAGACGCACTCGGAGTGGACGCCGGGCTCGGGGTACAAGGCGTCCGTTCCCGGGGTGATCGACATCGCCGAAGGCGAGAACCTCGAGGTCGACCCGCCGCGCCGGCTCGTGCAGAGCTTCACGGCCCTGTGGAGCGACGAGGTGAAGAGTGAGGGGGTCTCGAGGGTCACCTGGGAGATCGAGCCGGTCGGCGATGACTCGTGCCGGCTCACCGTCACTCACGACCAGCTCCACGAGGGCGCCAGTAACGAGCTCTACGGCGGCTGGCCGCAGATCCTCTCCGGACTCAAGACGCTGCTCGAGACCGGGGAGTCGCTCACGACCCCCGGCTCGCTGCGGTACTCGGGCGCTGCCGACTCGGTCGCCTGAGATCCCGACCGACCCGATCGAGGCGCCACCGCTCGCCGGCGGCGCCTCGACGAGGTTCTACTTCGAGCGGGCGCGCGACATCGCTCGCTCTAACCTGGATCGGGTGAGGCAGGCATTCGGCCCACCACTTCGAGCTGCGGCGATCACCGCATTCCTTACGGGTCTCGTCCTGATGGTCACGAATCCACCGTCGCTCGCGGGCCTGGGAGGGATCCTCGCGCTAGCCGCCGGCGCCCTCGCGGTCGTGCTCGTGACGGCTTGGGTCACCGTGGCTGCGATCGGCAAGGAGATGCCCGAGCCCGAGTTCCGCCGGCTGGTCGACCGCAGCGAGGCGCTCGCCGCGCTTCCACCCCCCGACCGCCCGCCGAGTGAGTTCGACGAGCTCGTGATGCAGGCGCTCGACGATCTTCCTGGCGAGTTCCGCGAGGTGCTCGAGCACACGCCCGTGGTTGTGTCGAGCCGCGGTCGCGAACAGCGCGCGTACGGCCAGTACGTCGGCGGCACCGTCGCCCGCGACACCTTTCCCGACCGCATCGTCATCTACCAGGACACGCTGGAGCGCGACTTCGGGCACGACCCCGAGCTGCTGCGGGCGCAGGTCGAGCGCACGGTGCGCCACGAACTCGCCCACCACCTGGGGTGGGACGAACGCGGCGTGCGAGGCCTCGGCCTCTGACCAGCACGCCGCGCAGCAGCTTTCCTGGGAGCGGTAGGCTCCGGGACACCGTACCCGAGGAGGCTCGATGCACAACCCGCTGCGATCCGAGGCCGACGCGTTCCGGTTCGTGATGACGATAGGGGCTGGCGCGACGGCGGTGATCGCGCTCAGCCTCCTGGCGGGGCCGGAGTTCGGGGTGGTGCTCGCCGCAGCCCTGGTGGGAGCGGGGATCGGGGCGGCGTGGCGAACCTCGCGCGGGAGCGAGCGTCTCAAGGCTGAGGTCGCGCGGGGCGACGGCTCGGTGCATCGCGTGCTGGTTGTCGCGAACGAGACCGTCGGCGGACGCGCGCTTCTCGGCGAGATCGAGTATCGGTGCCGCGGGCACGACAGCGAGGTGCTGGTTGTCACCCCGGCGCTCACCTCGGCGGTCAAGCACTGGCTGTCGGATGTGGACGACGCGATCGATGCCGCGCGTGCGCGCCAGGCCGTCTCGGTGCGCGCGATCGAGGCGCTCGGCGTCCGCGCACGCGGAGAGGTCGGCGACTCCGACCCGAACGTCGCGATCGGGGACGCATTGCGCAGCTTTCCAGCGGACGAGGTGATTATCTCCACCCACCCTCCGCGGCGGTCGCGGTGGCTCGAGCGCGGGGTGGTCGAACGCGCACGCGTCGAGGTCGACCTGCCGGTCACACACGTCGTGGTCGATCTCGAGGCCGAGGCGGCGCCTTCACTTGCTATGCGGCCGTCGACCTGATCCGGAAGATCGGGTGGTCCGGCGCGATGCGACGGAGCTCGTCGTCGGTCGAGTTCGGTCCGACCCCGCCGAAGAAGGCGCCGACCTCCCACTTCCAGCGCTCGAGATACGCCCGCAGGATCGGCGGCTTGTCGTCATCGGGGACCTCGGCGGCGGTGAAGTCCTCCGCGCGCCGACCGACGAACAGGCGGCCCTCGCCCCGTGCCTGCAGGTTGCGGACCCACTGGGTGTGGCCGCGCGGCGAGACCAGGTAGCGGGTGTTGTCCAGTGTCAGCGGGTTCACGGGCGTGCGGCGCGGCTCGCCGGTCTTGCGCCCCCGCACCTCGAGGACCCGCGAACCGGCGACGCTGATTCCGAGCCGCGTAAGCGCCGCGACAGCGGGATTGAACATATGCGCGGTGAACCAGCCCGGGCGTTGAAAGCGCTGCTCGGCGATGCGGCGATTCTGGCAGAGCCGCGCCTCGGCCCGGGGCGGATAGACTGCCGCGCCGATGGACTTCAAGCTCGAGCTCGTTGCCGTTCCGGTCTCCGACGTCCAGGAGTTCCGGTGGGGCTCGTTCGTGTTCTTCAGCGACCCGGACGGCAACGGCTGGGCCGTGCAGGCGCTCGCGCCGCAAGACTAGTCACGCCCCCGGGCGCCACCAGCGCGTGTATACCCTTCGGCTGTGACGGCGTACGTGTGCCTGATCGAAGCGCGGCTCCACTTCGCTGAGGCGCACGACCTCAAGGGCAAGCGGAAGCTGCTCAACTCGCTCAAGGCTCAGGTGCGCCAACGATTCGGCGCATCGGTCGCGGAGGTCGACGGTCACGACAAATGGCAGCGGACGACGCTTTTGTGCGCGGTCGTCGGCGACTCGAGCGCCGAGGCGCGGGGGAACGAGATCGAGCGCTTCATCGAGTCGCGGTTCCCCGACGGGTGCTACTTCGAGCGCGATCTCCTGAGCCTCAACGACGTTCGCGGCTAGCCGCGGCGGCCGGGTTCTGTGCAAGTTTGTCTATAGTCGCCACCGCGATGCCTACCGCTCGGATGCGGCGCATCAACGAGTCGCTTCGCGAGGTCGTCAGTGATGCGATCTCGAGTGAGTTGCAGGATCCACGCATCGGGTTCGTAACGGTCACCGCGGTTGAGACAAGCCCCGACCTGCGCACAGCGCGCGTGTACGTCAGCGTGCTCGGAAAGCCCGAGGAGCGCGACGCGACCCTCGAGGGCCTCCGCTCCTCCCATGGAGTGCTTCAGTCGGCGATCGCGCGGCAGATGCGGATCAAACGGACCCCGACCCTGAGCTTCCACTACGACGAGACCGTCGAGCGCGCGGCGCGGGTCTCGAAGCTTCTCGATCAGTGAGCGAGGCTTCGAGCGTCTTGACCCGGGAGGCCGGTCGCAGCGAGCTGCTGAAGCCGGTCGCCGACGAGATCCGCGCCGGCGAGCGGTTCCTGCTCACGACGCACGAGAACCCGGACGGGGACGCCTTGGGCTCGCTGCTCGCGATGCACCACCTGCTTCGCCAGGCCGGCAAGGACTCGGTGATGTTCCTGGCGGCGAAGGAGTTCCCGCTTCCCGTCGAGTACCGGTTCCTGCCGCTGGAGGAGGTCTTCCACGAGCCGCCCGCCGACCTCGCCGATCGTGTCGTCGTCTTCCTGGACTGCGGGAACATCGATCGCATGCCGGCGGAGTGGCTCCAGCGAGACCATACCCGCATCCTCAACATCGACCACCACCACGACAACACACAATTCGGCGACGTCAACGCGGTCGACACGGACGCCTCCTCGACCGCGGAGATCGTGTTCGAGCTCGCAAAGCAGCTCGGCGTTGAGCTCACCCCGGAGATCGCGTCGGCGCTTTACGTGGGGCTGGTCACCGACACCGGTCGGTTCTCGTACGAGAACACGCACCCGGGAGCGCACCTGATGGCCGCGGCGCTGATCGAGGCGGGAGTAGACGTGAACGACATCTACAGGCGGCTGTACGAGCGAGTCCCGATCGAGAAGTTGCGCCTGATCTCACGCGCCTTGGACAAGGTGGTGAGGGTCGATGAGTGCGCGCTCGCAATCACCTACATCACCGTCGACGACTATGAGGCGACCGGCGCGAGCGAGGTTCTGACCGAGGGAATCATCGATTACCTCCGGGCGCTCGAAGGAGCTTCGGTGGCGGCGCTGGTTCGCGACAAAGCCGACGGCCCGACGGCGCGAAAGGTGAGCCTGCGGTCCGTCAATGGCCGGGTCGACGTGTCGAAGATCGCGCGCGAGAAGGGCGGCGGCGGACACGAGCGGGCGGCGGGCTTCTCGACCGACCTCGAGTACCCCGCGCTGGTCGAGTTCCTCTGTGCCGAGGTCAAGGCCCAGCTCTGAGGCAACTCAGGAGAGTGGCGTCCTGCTCTGCGACAAGCCGGCGGGCGTTACCTCCCACGACGTCGTCGAAAGAGTGCGACGGGAGCGCGGGCTCAAGGCGGGACACGCTGGCACGCTCGATCCCTTCGCGACCGGGCTTCTGGTCGTGTTGCTCGGCCAAGCGACCCGCCTTCAGCGCTACCTCCTCGGGCTCCCCAAGGCTTACCGCGCGGTGGCTCGGCTCGGATGGCGCTCGACGACCGGCGACCCCGACGGCGAGCTCACCCATACCGGCCGCGTGCCGGAGCGCCTCGAGCTGCCGACAGGATCGATCGAACAGCGGGTGCCGATGACCGCCGCGGTCAAGGTCGGAGGCGAGCGGCTTTACCGGCGCGCCCACCGGGGCGAGGAGGTCGAGACACCGACCCGCAAGGTCGTCGTCCACAGCGCTGTGCTCGTAGCCTGCGATCGAGATCGTGCCGAGTTCGAGATCGAGTGCTCGTCGGGGACCTACGTGCGGACGCTGATCGAGACGCTCGGCGACGCCTACTGCGAGCGGCTGCGGAGGACCGCGATCGGCGAGCTCCGCGTCGCCGACGCGCGCGACGAGCCGATCCCGGTCGCAGAGGCGCTCGCGTTCCTTCCCGAGCGCCAGTTGTCGGGCGACGAGGCCCGGGCGGTCATGCACGGGCGAGCGGTACCGGCGGGCGGGGGAGAGGCCGCGGTTGGCGAAGGGGAACCCGCTCGATTGACTCGCGACCGGCGCGTGATCGCGGTCGCGAGACGTCGCGGCGCGGAGCTGCGACCGGAGGTCGTCCTGGGATGATGATCAAGGTCACCCCGCTTCCTGACGCGAAGCCCAGGGATCGCCACGTCGCGATCGGGACCTTCGACGGCGTCCACATCGGCCATCGGGCGGTGATCGACGACGCGGACACCGTGCTCACGTTCGATCCGCATCCGCTCCGGATCATCCACCCGGAGGTCGCCCCGAAGCTGATCATGCCGTTCGAGATCAAGCGCGACGTAATCGAGGGGCTCGGGGTCGAGGAGCTGGTGATCATCCCGTTCGACGAGGAGTTCACCCGGATCGAGGCGGAGGAATTCGTGAGCGGAGTGCTGGTCGAGCGCCTGGGGGCAGGGAAGGTGTCGGTGGGCGAGAACTTCCGCTTCGGCACCAAGGCCCGCGGCGACCCCGAGCTGCTCGCATCCCACGACGAGTTCGAGACCAGGATCGTGCCGCTCGTCGCCGTCGACTGCGAGACAGTCTCGTCGACGAGGATCCGAGCATTGATCGCCGCGGGGGACGTCGCCGCGGCCGGGCGCTGCCTCGGGGCGCCGTTCCTACTCGAGGGGGAGGTCGTCGAGGGCGACCGGCGCGGCCGAACGCTCGGGTTCCCGACTGCCAACATCGTCCCCGACGACGCGCTCGTCGCCCCGGGCCACGGCGTGTACGCGGGGTTTGCCAACGGTGACCCGGCGGCGATAAACGTAGGCATCCGCCCGATGTTCCAGACGGGACGCGGCCTGCTCGTCGAGGCCTACCTGATCGACTTCGACGGCGACCTGTACGGACAGCAGTTGCGCGTTGCGTTCATCGAGCGACTGCGGGGGGAGCAGCGCTTTCCGAGCGTCGACGACCTGATCGCCCAGATGCAGCGCGACATCGAGGAGGCGCGAGAGCTCTGTGCTAGCTTCACGCCGCCAACCCCAACGCCATGACTCTGACGAAGGAAAGAAAGCAGGAGCTGATCGGCCGCTTCGGCGACTCGGAGCAGGACACCGGGTCGACCGCGGTCCAAGTCGCGCTGCTCACAGAGCGAATCAACGAACTCACCGAGCACCTGCGTCAGCACACCAAGGACCACCATTCGCGGCGCGGGCTCTTGATGCTGGTCGGAAAGCGCCGCCGGCTGCTCCGCTACATGGAGAGCACCGACCTCGACGGGTATCGCAACCTCGTCGGCGAGCTCGGGCTTCGCCGGTAGAGCACCATGGTCGAGCCGGGGATGCCGGCACCTGACTTCTCGCTCCCGGACCAGAGTGGAAGCATGGTCTCGCTAGGCGACTTCGCTGGTCGCAAGCTGATGCTGTGCTTCTACCCGCTCGACTTCAGCCCGGTGTGCAGTGACCAGCTCAGCATCTACCAGGAGGTGCTGCCTGAGATCGAGGCGAAGGGCGCCGAGCTCGTCGGGGTCAGCGTTGACTCGGCGTACTGCCACCGCGCGTTTCGCGAGCACCTCAACCTGACGATGCCGCTGCTCGCCGACTTCCATCCCAAGGGAGCGATGTCGCGCGACTACGGCGCCTACCAGGACGACTTCGGGACCGACAACCGCTCGCTGGTCCTCGTCGGTGAGGACCGCGTCGTGCGGTGGTCGTACGCGTCCCCGTCGCCGAAGGACATCCCGGGCGCGAACTTGATCTTCGACGCGCTCGAAGCGTCCCGGTAGCCACAACTCACTGTTCGTCATCCTCTGCCGGTGGGCTCGAACCTCGCCAGCGCCGAGCTGCCGCCCGTCAGGCCAGACGACCACGTGCGGGGGAACGGCCCCGAGGCGATCGTGTACCTAGACCTCGCGTGTCCGTACTGCGCCGCCATGTGGGTGCGCATCCGCGACCTGCCGCTGCGCCTCGTGGTCCGCCACTTTCCCGTTTCGAGCAAGCACCCTCGCGCGCCCGCGCTGCACGCCGCGGCGGAGGCCGCCGGGCTCCAGGGTGGGTTCTGGGATATGTGCAACTCGCTGCTCACGGATCGCGCCCACCAAGACGATCCGCACCTGTGGGAGCGGGCGCGGCGGTTCGGACTCGACCTGGAGCGGTTCGAGCGAGATCGGCGCTCCGACGCGATCGCCGGGCGCGTGCGGCGCGATTTCGAGGACGGGGTCCGGGCCGGCGTCGCGTCGACCCCCGCGGCCTTCGTTGGCGGGCGCCGAATCGAGGGCGAGATCGATCTCGCACTTGCCTCGCTAACATCGAGCGCGATCCAGACAGAGGACAACTAGAAGCAAGGGGTCGCATCGAAGGCGACCCGGAGGGAAAAAGCGAATACATGAGCATGTTTGACGTGAGCCGCGTCTCCGTGGAGATCAGCGGCACGGAGATCTCCTTCGAGACCGGCAAGCTCGCCAGGCAGGCCAGCGGAGCGGTCGTGGTGCGGGCGGGCGACACAATGGTGCTTTGCACCGCGACCGCCGGCGGGCTGCGTGACGTGGACTTCCTGCCGCTCACCGTCGATGTCGAGGAGCGCCACTATGCGGCCGGGAAGATCCCCGGTTCGTTCTTCCGTCGCGAGGGCCGCCCCGGCGAGAAGGGAATCCTCACCGCGCGGATGATCGACCGCCCGATCCGGCCGCTGTTCCCCAAGGGCTGGCATTACGAGACCCAACTCGTCTGCCAGCCGCTGTCGGCCGAGCACGACCATCCCTACGACATCCTGGCCATGAACGGGGCATCGGCTGCCCTCGCCGTCTCGCACATCCCGGTCTCGGCTCACGTCGGGGCCGTGCGAATCGGCAAGCTCGAGGGCGACTTCGTGATCAATCCCCGCGAGGAGACCTACGACGACCTCGAGATGGACCTGATCGTCGCGGGCACAGACGAGGCGATCCTGATGGTCGAGTGCGGCGCCGACGGCGTGACCGAGGCCGAGATCCTCGACGCGCTCGATATCGCCCACGGCGAGATCAAGCAGCTGTGCGCAACGATCGAGGAGCTCCGCCGCAAGGCCGGCAAGCCGAAGGAGGAGGTCGAGGAGCCGCTTATCGACGAGGAGCTGGTCGAGGAGATCCGGGCCTCACACGGCGCGGCGCTCGACGGGGCGACGCAGATCCCCGAGAAGCTCGCTCGCCAGGACGCCGCGGACGCGGTCGAGGAGCAGGTCGTGGAGCGCTACGCGGGCGCCTCAGGGGACGGGGACCCCGACCCGGCGCGAGTCGCCGCGGTTCGGGCGGCGTTCAGCGCGCTCGAGAAGGAAGTGATCCGGCGGCGTATCGCGATCGACAAGAAGCGGCCCGACGGCCGCGCGCAGGACGAGATCCGGCCGATCGAGTGCGAGGTCGACCTGCTGCCGCGCGTGCACGGCTCGGCGCTGTTCACGAGGGGTGAGACCCAGATCCTGTCCAACGTGGCGCTCGGTACGACCCGGATGGACATGCGCGTGGACGACCTGAGCCTGCGCGAGACGAAGCGCTTCTTCCACCACTACAATTTCCCGCCGTTCTCGGTCGGGGAGGCGGGATTCATGCGCGGCCCGAAGCGCCGCGACATCGGTCACGGAGCGCTCGCGGAGCGCGCGCTCGTGCCGGTGATCCCGCCCGAGGAGGACTTCCCGTACGTGATCCGCGTCGTCTCCGACACGCTGGAGTCGAACGGATCCTCGTCGATGGGCTCGGTGTGCGCGTCGTCGATGGCGCTGATGGCCGCCGGCGTTCCGGCCTCGAGTCAGGTCGCCGGCGTCGCGATGGGCTTGATCAAGGAGGGCGACGAACACGTCGTTCTCACCGATATCGCCGGCGTCGAGGATCACCTCGGCGACATGGACTTCAAGGTCGCCGGGACTGCCGACGGCATCACGGCGCTGCAGATGGACATCAAGATCAGCGGCGTCACGTTCGAGATTCTCGGCCAGACGCTCGAGCAGGCGCGAAACGGTCGCCTGTTCATCCTCGAGCGGATGAACGCAACGATCGATTCGCCGCGCGAGCAGCTCGCGCCGCACGCGCCTCGAATCGAGTCGATCCAGATCGACCCCGACAAGATCGGCGCGTTGATCGGGAAGGGCGGCGAGACGATCCGCGCGCTCTCTGAGGAGTTCGAGGCCGAGATCGACGTCGACGACGACGGCACAGTCCGCGTCTACGCCGCGTCGGGCGAGCTCGTGGACGCCTGCATCGATCGCATCGAGTCGATGACCAAGGAGGCCGAGGTAGGCGACAAGTTCACCGGCAAGGTCGTGAAGACGACGGCCTTCGGTGCCTTCGTCGAGCTGACCAAGGGCACCGACGGGCTCCTGCACATCTCGAACGTCAAGCCGGGCGAGCGCGTGGGCGCCGTCGAGGACGTGTTGAAGCCCGGCGACGAGCTCGACGTCACGGTGGTCGAGGTCGATCGCGAACGAGGCCGCATCGGACTGCGCCTGAGCGACGACCCAGCTGTCGAGGGCAAGGCGGCCGGCGAGCTGACCGAGGTCGGCACCGGTGACTCCGGCCCGCGCCGCGGAACCGACGGCGGCGGTCGCGGTCGTGGCCGCGACCGGCGGCGCCGCTCGCGCGACGGCGACGGCGGTCGGCGCCGCCAGGGACGCCGGTGAGCGCGGACGGGGCGTCCGAGGCACTCCCTCCCGGCGTCGAGCTCAGCCAGCTTCCCACAGGTATCCACGTCGTTACCGAGGCGGTTCCCTCGGTGCGTTCCGTGGCGCTCGGGCTGTGGGTGCGGGTCGGCTCGCGCGATGAAGACCCCGCTCACGCCGGCGTCTCCCATTTCCTCGAGCATCTCCTGTTCAAGGGGACCGAGCGACACTCGGCGGTGGATATCGCGCAGATCTTCGACGGGCTGGGGGCATCCGTGAACGCCGCGACGAGCAAGGAGTCGACCGACCTCCACGGGCGGTTGCTCGACGTCCATACGGACCGCGCGTTCGAGCTGCTCGCCGAGATGCTGCTCGGGCCAAGCTACCCGGAGGTCGACTCCGAGCGCGAGGTCGTGCTCGAGGAGATCGCGATGTACGAGGACGAGCCCCAGGACCGGGTCCACGACATCCTCGCCGACGCGATCTTCGGGTCGCACCCGCTGGGCCGGCGCGTGCTCGGCGAGGCCGATGTGATCGCCTCGATTCCGATCTTTGAGATCGACTCGTTTCACCGCTCGCACTACGTTGGGCCAAGTATCGTCGTCGGAGCCGCGGGCCACCTCGAGCATCGCGACATCGTGGAGCTCGCCGAGCGCCACCTCGCCCCGGCGGCCGGCTCACTCGACGGACCCGCGAACGGGAGCGCCCCGGGCGTCGATCCGCGCATCCGCTTCTACCAGAAGGACACCGAGCAGTACCACGTCTGCTTCGGCGGCCCGGGAATCTCGCGCGGCGACGAGCGCCGCTTCGCGCTCGCGGTGCTCGACGCGATCTTCGGGGGTTCGACGTCGTCTCGCCTGTTCCAGGAGGTTCGCGAAAAGCGCGGGCTCGCCTACGCCGTGGGCTCGTACACCGAGCAGTTCAGCGAGTCCGGGACGGTCGCGATGTACGTCGGCACCCGCGAGGACAACGTCGGCCAGGCGTGCGAGATCATCGGGCGCGAGCTTGCCGCGCTGCGCGCCGACGGTGCCTCCGACGAAGAGCTTCAGCGGGCCAAGGAACACGTCAAGGGACGCATGGTGCTTGGGCTCGAGGCGACGGCCTCGCGAATGTCGAGGATCTCCAGAGCGATCCTTTTCGACGTGCCTTTGCTCTCGCTCGACGAGATGCTCGCCCGGGTCGACGCGGTCGAGGCGGAGGACCTCGCCGAGCTGGCCGGCGAGCTTTACGACCCCGCTCGACTGTCGGCGGCGTGCATCGGGCCGAGCGAGGAGCGCTTCCGCTCCGCCTTGCCGCCGGTCAGCGAGGCGCTCGCCGCGGCATGATCCGCGTGGCCGTCTCGGGTGCGGCGGGGCGGATGGGGGAGACCACCTGCGAGGCCGTCGAGGCCGCGGACGACTTGGAGCTCGCAGGCCGGGCCGACCCGGCGCTCGAAGCGCCGCTCGCGGACGCCCTGGGCGACGCGGACGTGATGGTCGACTTCACGACCCCCGACGCGGCGCCGGGGAACATCCGCGAAGCGCTCGCGGCGGGGGTCCATTCCGTGGTGGGGACCACCGGGTTCGACCTCGATGAGATCCGGAAGGTCGCGGAAGGCGTGGAGAACGGCGCGCGATGCTTCGTCGCCCCCAACTTCGCGATCGGGGCGGTGCTGATGATGGAGCTCTCGCGCCGTGTCGCGCCGCACATGCCCGAATGCGAGATCGTGGAGTTGCACCACACCGGCAAGCTCGACGCGCCATCGGGCACTGCGAAGCGGACTGCCGGCCTGATCGCCGAAGCGGGCGGTCGGGTCCACGAGCCGATCCACTCGGTCCGCCTGCCCGGTCTGGTCGCGCACCAGGAGGTGATCTTCGGCGGCAAGGGTCAGACGCTGACGATCCGTCACGACTCCACCGACCGGCGCTCGTTCATGCCGGGGGTGTTGCTGGCCGTGCGCCGGGTCGGCGAGCTGGAAGAGCCGCTCACGGTCGGGCTCGAGTCGCTTCTGTAGATCGACGACGATCACCGGGTGACCCGGTACCGGAGGTGGGCGACGTCGGGTGCCTCGATCACCCTGGTCAGCTCGAGCTTCACATCCCCCGTGCCGAGCCCGTCGAACAGCCGGACCCCGCCCCCGAGCAGCACGGGCACCAGGTGGAGCTGGATCTCGTCGACGAGTCCGGCGCTCAGGCACTGCTGGATCGCGTTGGCGCCGCCCGCGATCAGGACATCCTTCTCGCCCGCGGCAGCGGTCGCCTGCTCTCGGGCGCTCCCGATTCCTTCTGTCACGAACGTGAAGGTGGTTCCGCCCTCCTTCGTCACCGGCTCCCGCGCGTGATTGGTGAGCACGAACACCGGGTGATGGAAGGGGGGCTCGTCGCCCCACCAGCCGTCGGCGTTGGGGTCGTCCTCCCACGTGCCCTCGCCGCCGCTGTACATCCGCCGACCCATCACGGTCGCGCCGGTTCTGTCGCTGGACTCCCGAATGACCTCGTCGTTCGGGGTGTCCTCGCCCCCGGATTTACCGTGGCGCTCGCGCCAGGTCTTGGTAGCGACCACCCACTCGTGTAGCTGCTCGCCTCCTTCGCCGAGCGGCTCGTCGAGGCTCTGGTTCGGCCCCGCCACGAACCCGTCCAGCGAAACCGAGATGTCGACGGCAGGTTGATAGGTTCGCCGCCACCGTTTGGCGAGAGGGCGAGGGTAGGGAGATGATCGACGAGCTGGCGACCATGGACGCGACCGGGCAGGCCGAGCTGGTGCGTGCCGGCGAAGCATCCCCGGTGGAGCTGGTCGAGGCGGCGATCGAGCGAGTCGAGGCGATGAACGGGGAGCTGAATGCGGTCATCCATCCGCTGTTCGATCGCGCTCGAGACCAGGCGTCCGGGGAGCTTCCGGACGGCCCTTTCCGCGGCGTGCCGATGCTGCACAAGGACCTCGGTGCTCACTTCGCGGGCGAGCCGTACCACGAGGGGATCAAGCACCTTCGCGACCTCGGGTGGGAGGAGCCGCGCAACAGCTGGCTCGCCGAACGGTGGCGGGACGCCGGCCTCGTGAGCTGCGGGAAGACGAACACGCCGGAGCTCGGGATCCTGCCGACGACCGAGCCGAAGGCGCACGGGCCGAGTCGAAACCCGTGGGACACGAGCCGCTCGACGGGCGGGTCGAGTGGGGGTTCGGCGGCCGCCGTGGCGGCCGGAATGGTCCCGCTTGCACACGCCAACGACGGGGGCGGCTCGATCCGGATCCCGGCGAGCGCGTGCGGGCTGGTCGGCCTAAAGACGTCGCGAGCGAGGACGACCCTCGGCCCCGACCTCGGCGAGCCGTCGAGCGCGTTCGTGTGCGAGCACGTCATAACCCGCACCGTCAGGGACTCCGCGGCGATCCTCGACGCGACGCACGGCCCCGGCCCCGGCGATCCGTACGTCGCACCGCAGCCCGTGCGCCCGTACCGTGACGAGCTCGAGACCGACCCGGGCCGGCTGCGGATCGGCGTGATGACCACCGCGCCGACCGGCGAGTTCGTGGTCGATCCCGATTGCGTCGCCGCCGCCGAGGGCGCCGGCGAGCTGCTCGAGTCGCTCGGCCACTCGGTCGTGGTCTCGCACCCCAGTGCGCTCGAAGACCCCGCGTACATCGAACGCTTCATCGCCCGGTGGTGCATCGCGGTCGCGTCGAACCTCGAGTACTGGTCGCTGAAGACCGGCGAGCGAGTGAGCGCGCAAGGCGTCGAGGCCTCGACGTGGGCACTGGGGGAGATCGGGCGCGGCATCGGCGCTACCGATCTGCTCGGCATCATCGCCTACCAACAAGGGTCCGCCAGGGCGGCCGCGGAATGGTGGGAGGGAGGGTTCGACCTCCTGCTCACGCCGACGCTCGGTGAGCCTCCGCCCCCGCTGGGATCGTTCGGGTTCGATCCCGAGCAGCCCGAGGGGTTCCTGCGACGCGCCGTGCCCACTGCAGGGTTCACGGCCTACTGGAACGCGACCGGACAGCCGGCGATCTCGCTGCCGTTGCACTGGAGCGAGGGACTGCCGATCGGGGTCCAGCTCGTCGCGGCGTACGGCGACGAGGGGTTGCTGCTGAGGGTGGCCGCCCAGCTCGAGCAGGCGCGGCCGTGGGCTGACCGCACGCCGCCGGTGTTCGCCGGGGCACCGGCCTAAACTAACCGCCGTGGCGACGATCTCCGGCGTGATCACCGCGATGGTGACCCCGTTCGACGACGGGGGAGGACTCGACGCCGACGCCGCCCGCGGCCTCGCTCGCCACCTGGCGGGACACGGCTCGCACGGGCTCGTGCTCGCTGGGACCACGGGTGAGTCCCCGACGCTCTCGGACGCAGAGAAGCTCGAGTTGCTCGAGGCTGTCAGGGACGAGCTCGGTGACGAGCTGACGCTGATCTGTGGCACGGGGTCCAACGACACTCGGCACTCGGTCGAGCTGACCCGCGCCGCGGTCGGACGCGGTGCGGACGCGGTGCTCGTCGTGACGCCGTATTACAACAAGCCCAACCACGCTGGCTTGCGCGCGCACTTCGAGGCCGTGGCCGATGCCGCGGGCGACGTGCCGGTCGTCCTCTACAACATCCCCTCGCGCTGCGTGATCAACCTCCCGCCCGAGCTGCTCGCCGAGCTCGCGCGGATCGACAACGTCGTCGCGGTCAAGCAAGCCAACAACGACGAGCTCCAGCCGATCGACGGGATCGACCTGCTTGCCGGTAACGACGAGATCTTCCTCCGCACGCTGGAAATGGGGGGGACCGGCGGCGTCCTCGTGTCCTCGCACCTCGTCGGTCGCGAGATGCGCGACATCTACGACGCCGCAACGGGCGGCGACCTCGAGCGGGCTCGCGAGATCGACGAGTCGCTGCACGGCGTCTACGAGGCGATGACAGTGACCAGCAATCCGACGCCGGTCAAGGCAGGTCTTGAGATGCTCGGCGTGATCGAGGGCCGGCTGCGGCTGCCGATGGTCGAGGCCGACGAGGAGCAGCGCACGGCGGTCCGCGCCGCCCTCGAGCGCCAGGGACTCCTCGCCGCCAGCGCCGGGTGACGTCTCCGCTGCGGATCCTCCCGCTCGGCGGGCTGGGCGAGATCGGCAAAAACATGATGGTCCTCGAGTACGAGGGGCGGCTGATCGTGATCGACGCCGGCCTGATGTTCCCGACGAGCGAGATGCTGGGGATCGACCTCGTGCTGCCCGACTTCAGCTCGCTGCGAGAGCGCACGGGGGACATCGAGGCGATCGTGCTCACCCACGGGCACGAGGACCACGTCGGAGCGCTCCCGTACGTGCTGCGTGAGATCGGGATGCCCGCGGCGATCTACGGCGGCGGCCTCACCGTAGGACTCGTGCGCTCGAAGCTCGAGGAGCACAGGATCCGCGACGCCCCGCTCGACGTGCTCGACTCGGGTGCGCGGGTTGACGCGGGGCCGTTCCGGATCGAGCTCGTACACATGTCCCACTCGATTCCGGACTCGCGCGCCGTCGCAGTCAGCACGCCGCTCGGAACGGTGATCGCGACCGGCGACTACAAGTTCGACCAGACCCCCGTGGACGGCAAGCCGGCCGACGTCTCGCGCCTCGCCGAGCTCGGCCGAGAGGGGGTGCTGTGCCTGTTCGGGGACTCGACGAACGCCGACCGCGGCGGGGTCGCGCCGTCGGAGTCGAGCGTCGGCCCGGCGCTGCTCGAGGTCTTCGGACGGTGCCCCGGGAGGATCGTGGTCACGTGCTTCGCGTCCAACGTGCACCGGGTCCAGCAGGTGATCGACGCCGCGGCGGCGCTCGGTCGCAAGGTCGCGCTGGTCGGGCGGTCGATGCGCAAGAACTTCAACATCGCCAGCAACCTCGGGATCGCGACGGCGCCGGAAGGCCTTCTGATCCCCCCGAAGGAGATTCAGGACTTCCCCGACGAGCGAGTGGTCGCGCTGTCGACGGGGAGCCAGGGTGAGCCGCTGTCCGCGCTCAGACGGATGGCGCATGGCGACCACCCGGACATCGAGTTGCACTCTGGCGACACGGTGATCTTCTCCGCGACCCCAATCCCCGGCAACGAGCGCTCGGTGAGCGAGACGATCGATCGCATCTTCCAGATCGGGGCGTCGGTGATTACCACCACGGACGCGCCGATCCATGCGTCCGGCCACGCGTGGCAGGAGGAGCTGAAGCTGATGCTCAACCTGACGAGGCCACGGTTCGTGCTCCCGGCGCACGGCGATCACCGGCGGCTCCATCTCCACGCCGAGCTCGCCGAGTCGGTAGGCACTCACCCCGACCGGATCTTCCAGGGGCGGAACGGCCTGGCACTCGAGATCCGCGACAACGACGAAGCTCGGTTCGGCGACGACGCGCACGCGGGGCTGATCTTCGTCGACGGCGTCGACATCGGAGATCCCGACGACTTCGCGCTTCGAGACCGCCGGATGCTCTCGGCGGATGGGGTGTTCATCGTCGTGGCGACGATCTCGTCCGACGACGGGAGCTCGGTGGCCGCTCCCGAGATCATCTTCCGCGGGGTCCCTTTCGTCGAGGAGGCGGACGGGCTAGTCGAGGAGCTGCGCGGAGTGGTCGAGAGGTCGTTAGCCGACGCGGCGGCCGACGAGGTCCGGGAGGTGTTGTTGCTTCAGGAGGACCTCCACGACGACATCGCCGAGTTCGTGTACGAGCGCCTGCGCCGCCGTCCGATGGTCCTGCCGGTGGTCGTCGAGGTGTGAACGGCGCCGACGACGAGATTAGGCCGTCGCCGCGCTAGGACGGCCGGCCGGCGACCGCCCTGATCAGAAGCAGGAGCAGGATTGAGCCTCCGATCGCGATCAGCCACGTGCCGAGATCGAAGAAATCGTCGATCTCGCCGATGTCGAGCGCGGTGGCGATGAAGCCGCCGATCAGCGCGCCGAGTATCCCGACCACCGTCGTCCCGATGCATCCGCCGGGCTCGGTCTCGCCGGGGATGAGCGCCCGCGCGATCGCTCCCGCGATCAGGCCCAGCAGGATCCAGCTGATGATTCCCACGAGGGCAGACCCTATCCGGTGGGAAAAATGAATGGCCCGCCGGGGTCAGGGAGGGGAAGCCCCGGCGGGCCGTTTGGCTCAGGCTGGCCAATGGGTCACCGTCGAACCCTGCTTGGGAGCGGGCCGACGGGCCCGTGTCTCATCCGTATGGAGAATACGAACGTTTGCTAAAGGTGCGTTTAAGCGTCGCGCGAGGGCGCCGGCCGCGCGCTCGGGGCCTGATCGGCTGCCCGCTCGGTGCGGGCAGGAACGGAGTCGAGCGCCGGGAGGCGCACGGTGAATCGCGCGCCCCCGTGGGGCGATGATCCGCCCTCGGCCTCGCCTCCATGCGACGCCGCAACGGCCTCGACGATCGCGAGGCCGAGCCCCGTGCCGTCGCCGGCGGCGCGGTCGGCCGGTCCGGTGCTCCGGACGAAGCGACCGAACACCTGCTTCTCCATCCCCGGAGGGATCCCGGGGCCGTCGTCGCAGACGTCGAGTCGCGCCCAGCCGTCCTCCCGGGTGACGGTGATGGTGACCCGGGTGGAATCGGGGGTGTGACGCACGGCGTTGTCGAGCAGGTTGGCGACCATCCGATGGAGCTCGTCGGGGTTTCCTTCGACAACCACGGGTTCGGCCGTGTCGAGGACGAGGTCGTGCTCGCCCGCCATCGGGCGGACCTCGGCGATCGCGCCAGCCGTCACCTCCGCCAGATCGCACTCCTGCCGGGCGCTGACCCGGCCCGCATCTGCGCGCGCCAGGAGCAACAGGTCAGAGACCAGCCGGCTCATGCGGTGCGAGGAGCGCAGCGCGGAATCGACCGCGGCGCGATCCTCCCCAGGGCCGACCTTCTCGAGCGAGGCCTGGAGCAGCTCCAGGTTGGCAAGGATGCTGGTCAGCGGCGTGCGGAGCTCGTGCGACGCGTCGGCGACGAACTCGCGCTGGCGCTGCATCGCCTGCTCGGTCTCGGACCGCGCCTGGTCCAGCGAGCGGAGCATGTCCTCGAGCGTGCGGCCGAGCTCGGCGACCTCGTCATCGCTGGTCAGGGTGGGCATCCTGCCCGATGGGTCGCCGGTCGCAGCGATCTCGCGCGCGGCTGCCGTGAGCGAAGAGATCGGGCGCATCGCGCGGACCGCGACCGCTACGCCTGCGAGGTACGCGAGGGCCGTGCCCACGAGCACGCCCGCCGCGAGGAACAGCCACAACCGGTCGATCGTCGTCTGAATGTCGTCGTGGTTGCGCGCATACTGGACGAAGACTGGGGGGGAGGCGAGGTCAGGCGTCAGAATCTGGGCGGAGGCAACTTCAAACGACCCGATCTGCGTGACGTCCGATGAGGGGGGACCCAGGTCTGGCGCGTTCGGGGTCGCCTTCAGGGGCTCGCCCGACTCGGTGACCACACGAATGGCCTCGTCGGCCGGCGACATGCGTCCCAAGTCTGGAACGCGCAGCGGGCCAGGCACGCCTGGACCGCCCGCATCCTGGATGTCGAACGCGAGCTGTCGTGCAGTAGCGCGCAGGTCGTCGCGGAAATCGCTCTCGAGCTTGTTGGCGGTGAGGCGACCGACGACGGCCGCGAACCCGACGAGGATGATCAGGGTGAGCATCGCCGAAACGGCCGCGAGGCGCCAGCGCACGGGCCAGCCCTTTGGCGTCGCGATCGCCCGCTCGACGATCGCCGATGCGCTCATCCGTGCCAACGGGCTCAGTTCCTGAGCACGTAGCCCGCGCCCCGCTTGGTGTGCAGAATGCGGGGCTCGCCCGCTGCCTCGAGCTTGCGGCGCAGGTTGGAGATGAACACGTCGATCGTGTTTGTCATCGCCATCGGGTCGTAGCCCCAGACCTCCTCGAGCAGGCGCTCGCGCGAGATCACCAACCGCTCGTTGCGCATCAGGTACTCGAGCAGCTCGAACTCGCGACTCGTAAGCTCGATGCGGCGCTCTCCCCGCGTGACCTCGTGCGTGTCGGGGTTGAGTCGCAGGTCCCCGACCGTGAGCGACGCGCTCCCGCGAGGCGGCCGCCGGCGCAGCAGCGCCCGTATCCGCGCCAGCAGCTCCTGACGCTCGAAGGGCTTCACGAGATAGTCGTCGGCGCCGCTGTCGAGGCCCTCGACCCGATCCTCGAGCTCCGTTCGCGCGGTGAGGATGAGGATCGGGACGTCGCCTTCCGCGCGCAGCCTTCGACAGACCTCGACACCGTCGAGCCCCGGGAGACCGAGGTCGAGGATCACCAGGTCGGGGACGAACTCCGCCGCGGCCGGGAGCGCGCCGTCCCCGTCTGTGGCGGTGCGGACGTCGTGTCCCTCCTGGCGCAGGAAGCGACGCAGAACGTCGGCGATCTCGGCGTCGTCCTCGATTACGAGCACGCGCCCCGTTGCCACCTCGCTCGTGACCATGACCACATTAGGTTAGAGCGCGAATCGCGGCTCGCGCCCGAGTTTTAGCCACTCTTTACCGGGTGCAAGGGGTCGTGGCGGCCGCGTCGAAGACCCGTACGTGTTCGCAAGATCGACCCGCGGCACGCGTGGCCGGAAGCCCGCGCGTCGACGCATGTCCAAGCGCAGCGCGCCGGCCGAGGCCCGGCGAGCGGCCAACGGTTGGGATGGAGTCGGGATCGATCAGCGCTACCTCGACCTGATCGGGCTAGCCCTCGTTGCCGTCGCGACGTACCTGTTCTGCGTCCTATACCTCGGCTGGGACGGGGGTCGGGTCGGGACGGCGTCCGAGAGCGCGCTCGGCTATGTGGCCGGCGCGTGCGCGGTCGTAGTCCCGCTGGCGCTCGCGGGCGCGGGCGTGGCGCTCGCGTTGCGGCCGTTCATTCTCTCGCCGGCGGCGGTGAACGCGGGGGCAATCTGCGTTCTCGCTGCTCTGCTGCTCGCCTACGCCGCCGGAACGGCCGGGCTCGGCCCCGACGGCCACCCGAACCGCCACGGCTACTTCGACCCTGATTTCTTCACCGAGCATGGCGGCCTGCTCGGGGAGACGCTCTACTGGGCGTCGACGACGCTGTTCCAGCGCATCGGCGCCCACATAATCGCCGTGCTGTTGCTCGTGGCGGGCCTGCTGCTGCTCAGCGGGAGCACGATCGCGGGGATGATTCGCACCACGATGCGCGCGGGGACCCGGGCCCGCGACGGCGCGAAGGACCTCGCAACCGCCGTGCGGGAGACGGGTGCCAGGGTGCGTCGGACGGCCGACGCCGATGAACCCGACTCCGAGAAGGTCCTGACGAGGGTGGCGTCGACCGAGCCGATCGCCACCGAGCTCCTCGGCCCCGAGCCCGATGACGAGGTTAAGGGTGAGACAGGCGAGGTCCCTGTCGCCAAGCCCGCGACTAACGGAGACGGCGAACCCCAGGCGATGAGCTTCGACGAGGCGATCAGCGCGCCCGCGCCCGATGACCTCGAGGCGGCGCCGCCGCGGGGCGAGGAGATCGAGGTGGCGCGCACGCCCCAGGGCGAGCGGCGCGGCGAGGGCGGGATCACCGAGTCCGACGAGTTCGATTACGAGCTGCCTTCCCCCGAGGCGCTCGTGCGCGGTGGGAACGATCCCGTACCCGACACGCGCGACCGCGAGGCGGTCGGCCGCGCGCTGCTCGAGACGCTCGCCAGCTTCGGCGTCGACGCCGAGATCGTCGGCACCGTGATCGGCCCGCACGTGAGCCGCTACGAGCTGCGCCTCGCGCCGGGGACCAAGGTCGCCAAGGTGACGCAGCTAAAGGACGACCTCGCTTACGCGCTCGCCTCGACCGACATCCGGATCCTCGCGCCGATCCCCGGCAAGCAGGCGATCGGAGTCGAGGTCCCGAACCAGCGCCGGCGGCTGGTTCGCCTCGGCGACATCTATCAGGGACGCCCGTCCGGGTCCTCGCCGATCGTCGGGTGGCTCGGCAAGGACATCGCGGGCCACGCCGTGTGGACCGACCTCGCGAAGATGCCCCACGTGCTCGTGGCCGGCACCACGGGGTCGGGGAAGTCCGGTTGCATAAACGCGATCCTCTCGTCCGTGCTGCTGCACGCGTCGCCGAACGAGGTCCGCCTCGTGCTCGTCGACCCCAAGCAGGTAGAGCTGAATCACTACGAGCAGGTGCCGCACCTGCTGACACCGGTCGTGACCCAGCCGCGCCTCGCGGCCAACGTGCTCGCAAACCTGATCGGCGAGATGGAGGCGCGCTACCAGGTGATGGGCGAGCTCAGGGCCCGCAACCTCGTCGAGCTGAACCGGGCGCGCAAGCGGGCCGGTGAGCCGCCGCTCCCGCACGTTCTGTGCGTGATCGACGAGCTCGCCGACCTGATGATGGTCGCCCCGAGCGAGGTCGAGGACTCGATCATCCGCCTCGCGCAAAAATCGCGGGCCGTGGGAATCCATCTCGTGCTGGCCACGCAGCGCCCGTCCACCGACGTGATCACGGGGACGATCAAGGTAAACATCCCGGCGCGGATCGCGTTCGCGGTCGCCTCGCAGGTGGACTCCCGGGTGATCCTCGACCAGGGTGGCGCGGAGACGCTGCTAGGGCAGGGGGACATGCTGTTCCGCCCGGCGGGGACCTCGAAGCTGCAGCGAATCCAGGGTGCGCTCGTGACCGAGGAGGAGATCGCGCGCCTCACCAAGCACTGGTCGCGCCAGGGCGAGCCCGAGTTCGCGGAGGAGTTGCTCGAGACGCGTCCCGATGCGGCCGACGAGGAGGGTGAGGGCGAGCTGTCGGCCGATCAGGACGACCTGCTCGAGGAGGCGGTCCGAATGGTGGTCTCGACCCAGACGGCGTCGGTGTCGATGATCCAGCGGCGCCTGCGCGTCGGGTACACGCGCGCGGGACGTCTGATCGACATGCTCGAGCGCCGCGGCGTGATCTCCGGCTACGAGGGATCGAAGCCGCGCCAGGTCCTGGTCTCCGAGGGCGAGCTCCCGTGGATGCTCGAGCGCCTGGATTCACCGCACGAGAACCCGGAACCCGAGCCGGTCGCCGTGCGAGAGGGCGCCGGCCCAGTCGAGGAGTGAGTTCCTCAAAATAGCTGTCGCCTATGGCGACTCAGCTCGGAAGCGACGACCCGCTCCAGATCGGGGCGATCCTCGAAGAAGCCCGCAACCGCCAGCGGATCGACATCGAGACGCTCGCTGAGCGCACGAAGATCCGCCCGAAGTATCTGCGCGCGCTCGAGAGCGAGGACTGGGAGGCGCTTCCGGGCCCCGCGTACGCGCGGGGGTTCATTCGCGCCTATGCCGACGAGGTGGGAATCGACTCGGAGGTTCTCGTCGACGAGTACCGGCGGCGCCACGAGGCGCCCACTGGCACCTATGAGCACGCCGAGCCCGTGCTGCGGGGAGGCTGGAGGGAGCGTGCGCGGCGGCGACCGCTTCCGCGGCTCCTGATCCTGGGAGCGATCGTCGCCGAGGTCGCGATCCTGCTGCTGATCCTAGGGCTGACCACGGGTGACGACGACGACGGCGCAAGCGGCCGCCGGGACGCTTCCCAGGAGCGCCAGCGCGACAAGCCGGGCAGCGGCGACAGGCAAGGTGGTGGCGACAGGCAAGGTGGTGGCGGCGACGGGCAAGGTGGTGGCGGCGGGAACCAAGGAGGCGGCGCGCAGCCCAAGGACGCAACGATGAAGCTCGTGATCCGATCCGATCTCCAGGCGTGCGTCGTCGACGGCGGGGGGCGCGTCCTGGTTCCCGACCAGCTTCTCACGGGCGGGAGTGAGGACGGCCCCTATGTGGCGAGGCGATTCAAGGTCGAGCTCGACCCCGCCGACGCGCGGATCATGGTCAACGGCGAGCCCGTCCGGGATCCCTCCAATGACGCGGCCGGCTACACGGTCACCTCCGCGGGGGCGCGTCTCACGAGCTACACGGGCAAGCTGTGCCCGTGAGCGCGAGGCTCAAATCAGGATCCCGTCCCGGGCGGGGAAATTGATGCTGGGCCGAGCGCGAACGAAGGAGTTGTGATGAGCGTTAGGGCCGGAATCATCGTTACGGGCACCGAGGTGCTGACCGGTCGGATCACCGATCGCAACGGGCCGTGGATCTCCGAGCGTCTCGAGGAGCAGGGGGTCGACGTCGCCCACATCATCACGGTTGGGGATCGCCCGGACGACCTCGAGGCGGCGCTGCGTTTCCTCGCGTCCGAGGGGATGGCGCTGATCGTCACCTCCGGCGGGCTCGGCCCGACGGCCGACGACCTGACGGCCGAGATCGTTGGGCGATTCGCGGGCCGCGGGCTCGTCCTCGACAAGGAAATGGAGGAGAAGATCGCCGCGATCCTGCGGAGGTTCGCACGCCGTTACAGCTTCGACCCCGAGGCGATGCGGGAAGCGAACCGAAAGCAGGCTTTGGTCCCGGAGGGGGCGATCCCGATCGACCCGGCGGGGACGGCGCCCGGCCTCGTGGTGCCCGCGGACGGCACCGTCGTGGTCGTGCTCCCCGGCCCGCCGCGCGAGCTGCACGCGCTATGGCCTCGGGCGCTCGAGACCGAGCCGGTGCGCTCGGTGCTTGCTCGCGCGGACTCCTATGAGACCACGACCCTTCGCATGTTCGGGATCCCGGAGTCGGAGCTCGCGAAGACGTTGCGCGAGATCGATGACCAGATCGACCTCTCGCCGCTGGAGATCACGACCTGTCTGCGCCAGGCGGAGCTCGTGGTGGACATCCGCCACCCCCCCGAGGACGAGGCGCTTTCGAATCGGGTGATCGACGCGATTGCGGATCGACACGGCCGTTTCGTGTTCAGCCGCGACGGGGAGTCGATCGACAATCAGGTGGCTGAGCTTCTGGAGGGGCACCGGATCGGGCTTGCGGAGTCGAGCACCGGCGGGCTCCTCGCCGCGCGGCTGACCGATCGCCCCGGCGCCTCCGCCCACCTCGCGGGCAGCGTGGTCGCGTACTCGGACGACGCGAAGATCGAACTGCTCGGCGTGCCGGCGGACCTGATCGCCGAGCACGGCGCCGTCTCGCCGCAGGTCGCCGACGCGATGGCGGACGGCGCTCTGGCGCGATTCGACGCCGACATCGCGTTTGCGATCACCGGGATAGCGGGCCCTGACGGGGGCACCGATGAGAAGCCCGTCGGCTACGTGTGTTTCTGCGCAAAGCAGGCGGACGGTCGGGCGCTGGCGCGCGACCCCGTGCTCCCGGGTAGCCGCGCCGACGTCCGCGACCGCTCGGTGGCCGTGGCGATGCACATGCTGCGCGTCCTTCTGAGGGGCGAGGAGCCGCCGTTGTGACTACGAGCTAAAGAACGACATCGCCCGGTCGAGCACGACGTCCGGGCGCTCGTCGGCGATGAAGTGGCCAACGCCCGGCACGAGCTCGACCCGCATGTCGTCGGCGTAGCGCCTCGACGCGTCGAGAGGGCGCGGGTCCATCGTGTTGTCTTCGGTGCCGAACAGGATCCGGGTCGGTGTTCGGAGTCGTTGGCGGCGATACCGTCCGCGGATCAGCGGCGGGATCTCGCGGACCTGCAGGCTGCGGTAGTACTGGACGGTCGCGCGTGCCCGCTCGGGCTCGCGGAGCTGGCCAAGGAAGCTCTCGCGCTCTTCGTCGTTCCACACTCGCGGCCCGGCGCCCACCCATCGAAACACCGGGTTGCCCCCTACCACCTGTCGCACCGTCCACTCCCCGAGCCCGGGTGCCGCGATCACCCACTGGTACCAGAACCTCCACACAGACAGGACGCCCCGGGGCTCGATGGGGACGAACGGCGGGAGGATGTTGAGCGCCAGGTAGCGCTCGATCCGCTCGGGCTCGCGCAGGCACATCAGGAACCCAACCCAGCCGCCCCAATCGTGGCCCACGAGCTTCACGCGCTCGAGCCGAAGCGCGTCGAGCAGCGCAAGCACGTCGCTGGCCAGGTTCTCCTTCTCGTACCCGGTGGGAGGGGCATCGGTCCAACCGAGCCCGCGAAGGTCGGGGCAGATAACTCGATAGCGCCGCGACAGCGTGGGGACGAGATGGCGCCACTCGTACCAGTGCTGCGGCCAACCGTGCAGCATCAGCATCGGATCGCCTTCGCCAGCCTCGGCGACGTGCATCTGCAGGCCACGGGCCTCGACGGTGCGGTGCTCGACGCCGTCGACGTGGGGAAGCTCGCGGACCATGGCCGGGGCGCGAGTCTAGGACACCTTTGACACACCCTTGGCTTGTTGCGTGACGCGCACCCTCGTAGCTTCTCTCGTAGCTTGAGTGGGTGGCGAAGGAGCGGCTAAAGAGTCCGCGGGCGCGGCTGTTCGTGGCTCTCGACCTGCCCGAGTCAGTCCTCGAGGGGTTCGCGGCGTGGCAGCGCGCGGAGCTCAGCGACGAGGCCCTGCGTCCCTCGCGATCGGAGACCCTTCACATGACCCTCGCATTCCTCGGCTATCAGCCCGAGCGCGCGATCGACCAGATCGCCCAGGCCGCGATGGGGTTCGAGGCCAAAGCACCGCTCGTGCGGCTGCTCGCGGATCCGGTGCCGGTGCCGCGGAACCGCCCCAGGCTGTACGCAATCGACTCGGACAGCGACGAGGCCGTCGCGCTACAGGCGGAGGTCGAGCGACGGCTCGTCGACGCGCGGTTCTACGAGCCCGAGAAGCGCCCATTCTGGCCTCATCTGACGGTGGCCAGGGTGCGCGCCGAGCGGCGGCCCGGTGACGATCGCAGACGCCGGCGCCGGGGTCCACCGATGCGGGTCGAGAACGCCCCCGGGCCGCTCCCGGAGTCGCTCCTGAACCCGTTTCGGGGCGTCCGAATCACTCTCTACCGTTCCCACCTCCGGCCCACGGGCGCGGAGTACGAGCGCGTGGCGCAATTGGAACTGCCGTCGAACGACGGCGGAAAGGTGACCTAGACATGGCAGACGACAAGCGATCCCCCTTGAAGGCGAAGGACAACGGCGCCAAGGACGCGAAGGCAAAGGACGCCGCGCTGCAGGCGGCGTTCACCCAGATCGAGCGCGAGTTCGGTCAGGGCTCGTTGATGCGGCTCGGCGATCAGGGCGCGGTCCAGGTGGACGCAATCCCCACCGGCGCGCTCGCGCTCGACATCGCGCTCGGCGTCGGCGGCGTGCCGCGGGGGCGGATCGTGGAGATCTTCGGCCCCGAGTCGTCGGGGAAGACGACGCTCGTCTACCACATCATCGCCGAGGCCCAGGCGCGCGGGGGGATCTGCGCGTTCGTCGACGCCGAGCACGCGATCGACCCGATCTACGCCCGCAAGATCGGGGTCGACACCGACGAGCTGCTCGTCTCGCAGCCCGACTACGGCGAGCAGGCGCTCGAGATAGTCGACGTGCTCGTGCGCTCCGGGGCGGTCGACGTGGTCGCCGTGGACTCGGTCGCCGCGCTGACGCCGCGCGTCGAGCTCGAGGGCCAGATGGGGGAAACCCAGGTGGGCCTCCAGGCGAGGCTGATGTCGCAGGCGCTGCGCAAGCTGGCCGGGAACCTGAACCGCGCGAAGACAGTGTGCGTGTTCACGAACCAGATCCGGGAGAAGATCGGGGTCAGCTTCGGCTCGCCCGAGACCCAGCCCGGCGGGCGGGCGCTGAAGTTCTACTCGTCCCAGCGGCTCGACATCCGCCGCATCGAGACGCTCAAGGAGGGCACCGAGGCGGTCGGGAACCGCTGCCGGGTTAAGGTCGTCAAGAACAAGGTCGCGGCACCGTTCCGCCTCGCCGAGTTCGACATCGAGTACGGGACGGGGGTGTCGAAGTCGGGTGGCCTGCTCGACCTCGCGCTCGAGCAGGATCTGGTCCAGAAGTCGGGATCGTTCTTCTCCTACGGCGAGCTGAGGCTCGGCCAGGGCCGCAACAACTCGAAGCAGTACATATCCGAGCACCCCGAGCTCGCGGCGGAGCTCGAGCGCCAGATCTTCGAGCGGCTCGGGATCGAGCGCCCGGGTCCCGTCCCCGTCGAGGCGGTTGGCGACGACGACGCCGCGGAGGCGAGGACGGCGAAGAAGGCCGCCAAGACCGAGACCAAGGAGCCCGAGCGCAAGGCGGCGTAGTCGTCGCGCGGGCGGGGTCGGTGCCGGACGAGCCCCTCGAGCTGGCGCTGCGGGCGCTGGGGCGCAAGGAGCACAGCACGGCGGAGTTGACGTGTTGGCTAGCCGAGCGCGGCGTGTCGGAGGAAGATGTGGCCGCGACGGTCGAGCGCCTCGCGGAGGTCGGCGAGCTCGACGACGCCCGCTTCGCGCGCCGCTACGCCGAGGACAAGCGCGAGCTCGCAGGGTGGGGCGCGGAGCGGATCCGCGAGGCGCTGATCGCGCGGGGAGTCGAGCCGGAGCACATCGAGGCGGCGATGGCGGTGGACGAGGAGCCGGATCAGGTCGAGCGCGCCACCGGGCTCCTCGCCCGGCGAGCGTCACCCGTGGACTCGGAGCGGGGCCGCGCGCAAGCGCTCGGCTACCTGACCCGGAAGGGCTACTCGTACGAGGTTGCCCACGAGGCGATCCGCGCGTACCAGCGCGGGTAGGCGCGAGCGGGTTCGCCCCGCGGACGGCGGCTGCGGGCAGTGGATCTCAGGCCCCCCGCCACTTCCCCCGCTGGCTCGCGCGCCTGTTCGCCGGCGAGGCGGCGGTGATGATGGGAACCGAGTCGCGCGGGGCCTCGAACGCCAAGGCCAAGCGCGAGCTCGGGTGGACGCTGCGCTACCCCAGCTGGCGCGAGGGCTTCGTGGTCGCGTACGCGTCGAGCGCAGCGTCTCGAGGTCACTCGAGCCTGGCCGGCAGGCCAAAGCGCTCGAGCACGTCGATGGCGAACTGGTCGCGGGCCGGACCGCGACTGTGCGGGGTCACAAATGAGGTGACCTCCGTCGCCCGCGGGCCATCCAGGGTGAGCACGTCGAGCGATAGCGCCGTGTAGGTCCCCTGCTCGGGGTCCCAGGCGTAACAGCCAAATGCCAGTTGTCCGTTGGCGCGCGCCGGGAGCAATCGCCACCGATCCTGGAGCGCGTCGCGAGCGAGGAAGGCGGCGATCGCGTCCCGGCCCCGGTACCAGGTGGGGAGCGGTGGCATCGTGAAAGTCGCGTCCTCGACCAGCAGGCCGAGGATCGCGTCGATATCGCCGCGCTCCCAGGCGTCAATGTAGCGCTGCGCAAGCTCGCGGATGCGCTCGTCGCCCAGCTCGCGCAGGGTGATCTGCTGCGTCCGGTCCGGAAGCCGCTCCGCCGCTGCCTTGCGCCCGCGTCGCAGCGCGCCGTTGACCGACGGCACGGTTCTCCCCAAGAGATCGGCTGACTCCCGGGCGGAGAAACCGAGCACGTCGCGCAGGATCAACACGGTGCGCTGGCTGGCCGGCAGGTGCTGCAGCGCCGCGATGAAGGCCAGCTCGACGCCCTCCCGTTGCTCGAAACGGGCCTCGGGAGCCGCGTAGCCGTCCTCGAGCCCATGTTGCTTATCGGCGTAGGGCTCGATCCACACGGACTCGGTGAGGGGGTCGGCGAGACCGTCGCCGGGACCGGCGGCCGGCCCATGGTCGGTCGGGAGCACGCGCTTCGGCCGTCGAGAGATCACGTCGAGGCAGGCGTTGGTCGTGATCCTGTACAGCCAGGTACGCAGCGAGCTGCGGTGCTCGAACTTCTGCAGCCCGCGCCACGCGCGGAGCAGCGCGTCCTGGAGGGCGTCGTCGGCATCGTGGACCGAGCCCAGCATCCGGTAGCAGTGGGCATGGAGCTCGCGTCGGTAGGGCTCCACGAGGCGGCGAAACGCGTCATCGTCACCCCCGCGCGCGGCTTCCAGCAGCCTGCCTTCTTCCGCCCGCGCGCTTGTCGACGTCGCGTTCACCACTATGAGGCTAGAGCGCGAGCGTTCGTCGATCTCATCGCTCCGGAGCTGCCCGGTCAGTTTCGCCTCGCGCCGAAGTCGATACTGGCAATGGGTTCGACCTCGAGATCGAGACGGCGGTCGTGACCGAGCCCGCGCCGAACCGGGCGGGGCGTCGCGAGTGGATCGGGCTCGCCGTCATCGCCCTCCCGTGCCTGGTGTACGCGATGGACCTGACCGTGCTCAATCTGGCGCTGCCGGCCCTGAGCGAGGATCTGCAGCCGAGCAGCGCGCAGCTGTTGTGGATCGTGGATATCTACGGCTTCATGGTCGCTGGGCTGCTGATCACGATGGGCACGCTCGGCGACCGGATCGGCCGCCGCCGTCTGCTGCTGATTGGCGCCGGCGCGTTCGGCCTCGCATCCGCTCTGGCCGCGGCCTCGACCAGCGCCGAGATGTTGATCGCAGCCCGCGCGCTGCTCGGGGTGGCTGGGGCGACGCTGGCGCCGTCGACGCTGTCGCTGATCCGCAATATGTTCCAGAACCCGCGGGAGCGCACGTTCGCGATCGGTGTGTGGATCACGAGCTTCTCGACCGGAGCGGCAGTCGGGCCGCTGATCGGTGGGTTGCTGCTGGAGCGGTTCTGGTGGGGCTCGGTGTTCCTGCCGGCGTTGCCCGTGATGGCGCTGCTGCTCGCGGTGGGGCCGCGGTTGCTTCCCGAGTACCGGGCTCCTGAGGCGGGCAGGTTGGACTTGATCAGCGCGGCAACCTCGCTCGTCGCCGTGCTGGCGGTGATCTACGGTCTCAAGCAGATCGCCCAGGACGGCGTCGGAGCGATCGCAGGCGTGTCGATTGCCGCCGGCCTCGCCGTCGGCGCCGTGTTCGTGCGCAGGCAGCTGAGCCTGGCCGATCCGATGATCGACCTGAGCCTCTTCCGGGTGCCCGCTTTCAACGCGGCGCTTTCCGCCAACACGTTTGGGTTCTTCGTCAACTTCGGGATCGCCGTGTTCATCGCCCAGTACCTGCAGCTCGTGCTCGGATTGTCACCGTTCGAGGCGGGGCTGTGGACGGTGCCTTACGCGAGCGCTTTCATCGTCGGCTCGCTGCTCACGCCCTTGCTGGTGGCCCGGATCAGGCCGGCATTCGTGATTGCGGGTGGCCTCGCACTATCGGCCGCCGGCTTCAGGCTGCTCACCCTGGTTGACGCCGACTCCTCGCTTGCCACCCTGGTGACGGGCTCTGTCGTATTCGCCCTCGGTCTCGCGCCCGTCTACACCCTGGCCGCGGACATGATGGTGGGCTCAGCGCCGCCGGAGCGAGCGGGGGCGGCCGCGGGGATCTCGGAGACGAGCTCCGAGTTCGGCGGTGCGCTGGGGATCGCCGTCCTCGGTGCCGTCGGCACCGCTGTCTACCGCGGCGAGATAGAGGGCGCGGTTCCGACGGGGGTCCCGCCGCCGGCGGCGGATGCCGCGCGCGACACGCTCGGTGCTGCGGTCGCCGCGGGCGACGCGCTCCCCGGTCGGCTGGCCCCCGAGCTCGTGACAGCGGCCCAGCAGGCCTTCACCGAGGCGCTCCACGTGGCCGCCACGCTCAGCGCGGCGGTCGTGGTCGCCGCGGCGATCCTCGCCGCGTCGCTGCTGCAGCGAGTGCGGACGGGAACGGAGCTCGAGCAGGAACGGGGCCTCGAGCCCGACCGCGCGTTGGCGGGTGGTAGACCGTGCTGAGTCGATGAGCCTGAGCCGATACACGGTCCGAACGTCGATCGCCGTCTCGGACATCGCGCGGGCCGCAGAGTTCTATGAGCAGAAGCTGGGTCTTCGCATCGCGGTGGAGCAGGCCGACGGCAGCCGGATCTACGAGTGCGGCAGCGATACCTCACTGCATCTGTACGTGTCGCCGTCTCACGCCGGCAAGGCGCCCGCGACCCTTGCCACCTGGATCGTGTGCGACCTCGAGGAGGTCGTCGACGAGCTCCGCTCCAACGGGGTGACGTTCGCGCGCTACGACGACCCCGCGTTGACCGCAGACGAGAAGGGGATCCACGAGCTCGGTGACGGCAGAGTCGCTTGGTTCAAGGATCCGGACGGCAACACGTTCGCGATCGAGCAATAGATCCCGAACTGGGATGTGGAGGTCACCCCGGATCGCTCGGCGCTGCGCCGCGGCAAGGAGGTGACCGTCGAGGTGCACAAGAGCAAACGGCGCGGGTCTCGCGCTTCCGCTCGTCGCGCGAAGCGACAGCATGGCAGGATGACGAGAATTGGTGGGGACCCAGTGAGATAAGGAGGTAGCGCGATGCCGGAGCACGCAGTGGGAACCCAAGAGGAGTGGCAGGCGGCAAGAGACAAGCTGCTTGCGGAGGAGAAGGAGCTCACCCGGCGCAACGACGAGCTCACAAAGAAGCGGCGCGACCTCCCCTGGGTGCGGGTCGAAAAGGAGTACAGCTTCGAGACCGACGACGGGACCAAGTCGCTTCCGGAGCTCTTCGGCGGAAGCTCGCAGTTGCTCATCTACCACTTCATGTTCGGCCCCGTCTACGAGGCGGGCTGCACGGCGTGCAGCTCGATCGCGGACAACCTCGATCCGAACGCGGTGCACCTGAAGGCTCGCGACACCACCCTGATGCTGGTCTCCCGGGCGCCGCTCGAGAAGCTTCAGGCCTACAAGCAGCGGATGGCCTGGAACATCGACTGGGCCTCGACGGCCGGCGGCGACTTCAACCGCGACCTCGGCTTCACCCACACCGAGGAGGAGCTCAAACCGTTCCTGGAGGGCGAGATCCCCCCAGTCGTCAAGCAGATGGCGGTGGCATCTGGAACGGACCCGGCGGGATACGTGGCCGAGAGCCCGGGCCTGAGCGCCTACGCGCTCTCCGACGACGCCGTCTATCGCACCTACGTGACCACGGCGCGCGGGCTCGAGCCGACGATGGGTTACTACTTTCTGCTCGACCGCACTCCGGTTGGGCGCAATGAGGCCGGCCCGCAGCCGTTCTGGCTCCGGCGCCACGACGAGTACGAGGACGCCGCTTCCGGGGCGACCACCTGACAACGAGGACCCCAGCCCACCTCTAGCTTTCGTGTGAAGGCAGCCGCGCGCGGGAACTCGTTGCGTTCCGTGTGCCGGTTGCCATACGCGACAACTGCCACTACGATCATTTGTGGCGGTTGTGCGCCGCTCAATGACACGCACGTTTGGCTGACGAGAGCTTGAAAGCGGATCGGAAAAGGCTTCGACGGGATGGTGCTCCGGCGCCGAGGGGGTCCTGCCCCTAGACGCGCCGTATCGAGAGCGCCGGCCGACCATGCCAGGCTCCGGACCGGATCCCCGCACGGGCAGGCGGCATCCCCGGCAACAGCAAAGGCAGACGTGTCTGCGAGGGCCGCAGTCGCCGAGATCGTCGAGTTGACGGTCGCGTAACGACAACGAGCGTACGGCCCCGTGGGCCGGGGAGAGGAACGACGATGGAGATTGGCGCACTGTGGCCCTTCGGCCGGCATCGGCGCGCGCGCGCCGAGCAGGACGAGGCCGTCGCGGCCGCACGGCCCCAGCCTCCGGAAGACGGGGAGGTCGACCGGGGGGTTGCCGAAGAGCTGGCCGCGCGCCGGGGCGAGATCGCGCGCATGGAGGAGCAGGCGCTGCGCGAATCGGAGTCACTCAAGGTCCGGGCGTCGGACCTCGAGCGCCGGGCTCGGGCGCTCGAGGATCGCGAGCGAAACGTCGAGCAGCAGGCCGAGGAGCTGAAACGCGCGAAGCGCGTCCAGCGCCGCGAGCTGGAGCAGATCTCGAGCCTCTCGGCGGCGCAGGCGAAGCAGCTCCTGATCAAGGAAGTCGACGAGGAGGCCAGGCACCAGGCTGGGCTCAACCTGCGCCGGATCGAGGAACAGACCAGGCAGGAAGCTGAGCGCCGCGCCCGCAGCATCCTCGCGGTCGCGATGCAGCGGCTCGCGGCGACACACGCCAGCGAGACGACCACGCGCCTGGTGGAGCTGCCCAACGACGAGATGAAGGGGCGGATCATCGGCCGCGACGGGCGCAACATCAGGGCGCTCGAGAGCCTCACCGGGGTCGACTTCATCATCGACGAGACGCCCTCGGCGGTCGTGCTGTCGAGCTTCGACGGCGTCCGACGCGAGGTTGCGCGCCTCACGCTCGAGAAGCTGATCGCGGACGGCCGCATACACCCCGCTCTGTGCGAGGAGATGCATGAGCAGGCCAAGGCGGAGGTCGAGACCATGATCGCCGAGGAGGGCGAACGAGCGGTCCTCGAGGCGAACGTGCACCCGCTCGACCCCGAGCTGCTTGCCCTGCTCGGTCAGCTTCGCTACCGGACGAGCTACGGCCAGAACGTCCTCGACCACCTCGTCGAGTGCGCGCACCTCGCAGGACTCCTCGCGGAGGAGCTCGGCGCCTCGGTGGAGACGGCGCGGCGCGGCGCGCTGCTGCACGACATTGGCAAGGCGGTGACTCACGAGGTCGAGGGCTCGCACGCGCTGGTAGGCGGCAAGCTCGCGCGGCGGTACGGCGAGGACGAGGCGGTGGCCCACGCGATGGAAGCCCACCACGGGGAGGTCGAGCCGCGCACCGTGGAGGCGGTCATCGTGCAGACCGTCGACGCGGTATCGGGCGCGCGCCCCGGCGCCCGCGGCGAGGCCCTCGAGCAGTACGTGACCCGGCTGCGCGACCTCGAGGAGATCGCTTCGCGGCAGAGCGGCGTGCACAAGGTGTTCGCGATGCGCGCGGGGCGCGAGATCCGGGTGATGGTGGACCCGGGCGAGGTCGACGACGACAGCGCCGCCCTGATTTCGCACGAGATCGCTTCCGCGATCGAGAAGGAGATGGAGTACCCCGGGAGGATCAAGATCACGGTGATCCGGGAGAGCCGCTCGACGAGCTACGCGGGGTAGGATCGCTGCCTGATGGAGGAGACCGTCTTCCTCGTGATCGGGATCACGCTCGTCGTGATCGCGGTCGTAGTGTCGGTTATCGGGCTTCGCTACGAGCGCTTCCCTGGATCGCGCCCCACGCTCGTCGCCGGTGCGGCGTTGCTGGTCGTGATGGTCGCCGCGACGACGACCTCGGCGGTGATCAATGCTCGCGAGGAGCAGCGCAAGCACAACGAGGAGGCGGCGGCCGAGGAGCAGGAGACCGCCACCAAGGCCACAGAGGCAGGCGAGTCCCCCAAGGAGCTCGAGCAGCAGGGCGCCGAGGAGGCAGGGGCAGCTGGTGATCTCCAGCTCACGACGCCCGAAGACGGCACGCTCGCGTTCGACACCGACGTGCTCGACGCCTCCGCCGGCGAGGTGACGATCAACCTCGACAACCCAGCGGCCGTAGAGCACGACGTGGCGATCGAGGCCGACGGGGAGGAGATCGCGAAGAGCGACCTCGTCAGCGAGGGATCGACCTCGGTCACCGCGGAGCTCGAGCCCGGGGAGTACGTCTTCTACTGCTCGGTGCCCGGTCACCGTGAGGGCGGCATGGAGGGGACGCTTACGGTCGAGTAGCGATGCGCTACCACGTCACAACCTTCGGGTGCCAGATGAACGAGCACGACTCCGAGCGCATGAAAGGGATGCTCGACTCGCTGGGCTACGAGGAATGCGGGACCCGCGACCAGGCCGATCTGATTCTGTTCAACACATGCTCGATTCGCGAGTCCGCCGACAACCGGCTCATCGCCCACCTCGGGGAGGCGAAGCGCCTCAAGACCGAACAGCCCGAGCGCGTCGTGGGGGTGGGTGGCTGCTGGGCGCAATCCGTGAAGGACGAGGTATTCGATCGGTTCCCATTCGTCGACGTGGCCTTCGGGCCCGGGCAGATCCACAAGCTCGCCGAGTTCCTGACGAGCGACTCGATTACCGCGCAGGGATTCTTCGAGTTCGAGGACGTCTCGGGTCATCTGCCGATGAAGCGCGAGCGCGAGTTCCAGGCCTGGGTGCAGATCTCGCAGGGATGCAACTGCGCGTGCGCGTACTGCATCGTGCCCTCGACCCGGGGCCGCGAGGTGAGCCGCGCGCCGGACGAGATCGTCGACGAGATCTCGGCGCTCGTGTCCGACGGCGTGCGCGAGGTCACGCTGCTGGGACAGAACGTGAACAGCTATGGGCGCGACCTCCCCAAGGAGCGGCGGGTGCCTTTCTCCGGGCTGCTCTCGCTCGTCGATTCGATCGACGGCATCGACCGGATCCGCTACACGAGCCCGCACCCGAAGGACATGCGCGAGGACGTGATCCGCGCCCACGCCGAGCTGCCGGCGCTGTGCGAGCACATCCACCTGCCGCTGCAGTCCGGGTCGAGTGGGGTCCTGAAGGCGATGAAGCGGACCTACAACCGCGAGCGATACCTCGACCGGGTGGCGCTGATTCGGGAGCACCTCCCGGACGCCGCGCTCACAACCGACATCATCGTCGGCTTCCCCGGCGAGACCGATGCCGACTTCGAAGAGACGCTCGAGGTCGTTGAGGAGGTTGGCTACGACGGCGCGTTCACGTTCGTCTTCTCGCCGCGCAGGGGCACCGCCGCGGCGGAGCTACCCCACCGCGTGGCGCATGCTGTGAAGCGCGAACGGATGCAGCGCCTGGTCGCGGTCGTCCAGCGACGCGCCCGCGAGCGCGCGGAGCGCTTCGTGGGTCGTTCGATGGAGGTGCTGGTGGAAGGGCCCAGCCGGACCGACCCGGCGCGCCTGCGCGGGCGGAACCGCCACAACAAGACCGTCAACTTCGACGGCACCGCTGCGCCCGGAGAGCTGGTCGATGTCGAGATCACGGGGGCCACCTCTACCACGCTCGCCGGCACCGAGCGGCTGCTCAGCAGGGTTCCCTGAAGGTCCTGGCGATATTCGGCCCGACCGCGGTGGGGAAGACCGGGGTCGCGATCGCCGTCGCGGGACTGCTGCGCGAGCGCGGCGAAGACCCGGTGGCGGTGAGCTGCGACGCGCTTCAGGTCTACCGTGGGCTCGAGGACCTGACCGGCGCGCCTACCGAGTCCGAGCAAGCTCGCCTCGAGCACCGCCTGGTCGGGATCATCGGGGTGGACGAGGAGTTCAGCGCGGGGCGCTTCTCCGATCTGGCGCGCGGTGAGATCGACGCCTTGCTCGCCACGGCGCGCCGTCCAATCGTGGTGGGCGGGACTGGTCTCTACATGCGCGCGGCGCTGTCGGACATGGAGCTCCGACCGCCGGTCCGGGTCGAGCTCAGGGAGCAGGTGGAGCGCGAGATCGCGGCACGCGGTCCCGAGGCCCTGCACGCCGAGCTCGACCCGGAGCTGGCGGGCGATGTCCACGCGAACGATCGCAAGCGGATCGCCCGGCTCACCGAGCTCCAGCGCGCCGGCTTCGAGCCCCCGCCTCCCGGCGGCGGGGAGCTGTGGACCGCCCAGCTGCGCCACCCGACGCTGCTCGTCGGCCTTGTGGTCGACCGTGACGATCTCGCGCGTCGGATCGACACCCGCGTGGACGAGCTGGTCGCCCGGGGCGCGGCCGACGAGGCTCGCGCCGCCGAGGCGGTGGGGCCCTCGCGCACGGCCCGGGCCGCGCTCGGTTTCGAGCAGCTCCTCTCCTCCGACGTCGACGGCATGAAGCGCGCCCACCGCGCGTACGCGCGCCGCCAGCTCACCTGGATGCGCAAGATGCCGGGAGTGACCCTCGTGGAAAGAACGGGCCGCGGCGATTCCGACGTGGCGGCGGAGGTAGTCGCCGCGGTCGGCCGCGATTAGGCTCGCTTCGATGCGGTTCGAGAAGTGGCAGGCACTCGGCAACGACTACGTGATCGTCGAGCGCGACGCGGTTCCGTGGGAGCTCACGCCGGAGCGGGTCCGGTTGATCTGCGCGCCGCACTTCGGGCTCGGGTCAGACGGCGTGCTGCTCCTCTCGCACCCGAGGGACGGCGAGCACGTGGCGGAGCTGCGGATCTTCAACCCGGACGGCTCCGAGGCCGAGCTGTCCGGGAACGGGGCGCGCGAGGCAGCGCTGTACCTACGCCGCGCGGGGTGGACCGACGCGGACGAGTTCTCGATCCGCACCGTCGCGGGCGATATCCGCCCCAGGATCACTTCGGCGACGTCGTGCGCCATCGGGATCGGCCGGGCCCGCACGAGCTCAGACGACTACCCGTCCGGGAACGCAGATGGAATCGGCGCGCTCGAGGCCGGCGGACGTGAGTGGCGCTTCCGGCACATCTGGGTCGGCAACCCGCAGTGCGTGATCGAGGTCGGGGACGAGGTCGAGCACCTCGACCTGACGGCGATCGGCCCCGGGATCGAGCATCACGAGCTGTTCCCCAACCGCACGAACGTATCCTTCACCCGCGTCGACGGCAGCACCGTCCGAGCGCGGATCTACGAGCGCGGCGTGGGGGAGACGATGTCGTCCGGGACGGGCGCGTGCGGGGCCGCCGTGGCGGCCGTGCTCGACGGCGCGCGGAGCCCGATCTCGGTGAGGCTCGACGGCGGCGAGCTCGAGGTCGCGGTGGACGGCGAGCTCGAGGTCACCTTGACGGGCCCCGCCGAGCCGGTGTTCGCCGGCGAGCTCTCCGGCGAGCTGTTGGCGAGGCTCGAGCGCCTCGACACCTAGATGAGTAATTCCACGACCACGCACACCGGATGACGCGCGTGGCACATCGCATCTCTTCGTCCTCGCGCGTTCGTGTGCTGAAAGCACACGTCGCGCCCTGCGTCCTCGAGCTGCTCGGCCACGCGCGCCCAAGGGCGCACGCGGCCATGGAATCACTCATCTAGGCTGCTGCGCCCGATGGCACTGACCGACCCATCGAAGCGCCTCGAGGCGATTCCGCCGTACATGTTCGCCGAGCTGGAGCGGCGCGTCGCCGACAAGCGCGCGGCGGGCGTCGACGTGGTCAGCCTCGGGATCGGTGACCCCGATCGCCCGACCTACCCGCACATCGTCGAGGCGATGCGCGAGGCGGTCGCCGATCCGGCAAACCACCGCTATCCGAGCAACCGCGGCCGCGAGGAGTTTCGCACCGCGCTCGCGTCGTTCTACGCGAGTCGGTTCGGGGTAACGATCGACCCCGACAGCCAGGCGATGCCGGCGATCGGCGCCAAGGAGTGCATCTACAACCTCTGCTTCGCGTTCCTGGACCCCGACGACATCGCTCTCGCGGCCGACCCCGGCTACCCCGTGTACACCGGCGGGCCGACGCTCGCGGGGGCGCGCCCCGTGCTGATGCCGCTGGTTGGAGAGCTCGGGTTCGTGCCGGATCTCGAGCGGATGGACCGGATGGCCCTCGACAGCGCCCGGCTGATGTTCCTCAACTACCCGAATAACCCAACAGGCGCGGTGGTCCCCGACGGCTTCTTCGAACGCGTGGTCGCGCTCGCCCGCGCGCACGAGATTCTCGTCGTCCACGACAACGCGTACTCGGAGACGACGTTCGACGGCTACGTCGCCCCGAGCTTCCTCGCGACGCCGGGGGCGATGGAGGTCGGGGTCGAGGTCTTCTCGCTCTCGAAGGGATTCAACATGACCGGCTGGCGGTGTGCCGCGATCGTCGGCAACGCGGACGCGATCCGCACGTACTGGCGGCTGAAGACGAACGTCGACTCGGGCCTCTTCGAGGCGGTGCAGCTCGCGGGGGCCGCGGCGCTCAGCGGGCCGCGCACGGCGGTGGAGGAGATGAACGAGATCTACGCCCGGCGCCGCGACCTAGTCGTCGGAACCCTGCGCGAGATCGGGGTCGTGGTGCAGCCTCCGAAGGGGACGATCTACGTCTGGGCGCCGGTCCCCGAGGGGCACACATCGGTCTCGTTCGCCGAGCTCGTGCTCGAGGAGGCGGCCGTGGTCGTCTCGCCCGGATCGATGTATGGGCCGAGCGGCGAAGGCTTCTTCCGCATCTCTGTGACGACGCCCGACGAGAGGCTCACGGAGGGGCTCGAGCGGATCCGCCACCATTTGAGCTAGCCTGGCGCGCACGTGATCGAGCTCGGCATCCTGGTCGCGCTGGCGTCGGCGGTCTCGATCAACATCTCCGTGCTCCGCAATCACCCCGAGGGCCCGAGCACCTAGACCCCGTATCCCGCACATCCAAGCCGACCGGCGCCCCTCGACCAGTCCGCCGGGGGGCGCTACCCGGCTGCGGCTTAGGGGCCCAGCGCGGCAAAGGCGACGAAGCCGGCGAACAGCGCGCTCCAGGCGGCTACCGCTGGTATCCCCAGCCTGTCCTCGCGGAGTCGCCACAGCGCCAGGGCGCCGCCGGCCAGGCCGGCGACCCCGGCTGCGACCGCGAACCGGTCGAGGTCCCAGTCGGTCACCACGAGGCCGAAAGCGATCGGCACCGTGGACTGAAACGCCATCGCCCCAGTGATGTTGCCGACCGCCAGGGTGTCCTTGTCGCGGCGCATCCAGAGCACGCTGTTGAGTTTCTCCGGGAGCTCGGTCGCCAGCGGCGCGAGCACGAGGGAGAGCACCAGCGCCGAGATGCCGAGCGCCTCGGCGACCGTCACGACCTCCTCGACGAAGAGCTCGGCGCCGCCGACAATCATCACCAGCCCGACAACGAGCTGGGCGACGATCGCGATGTTGCGAGGCGGGTCCTCCTTGCTGGGGTCGAACGTGAGCGGCTTGAGCTCGTCCACGTCCGCGGTCTCGCCGCTGTGGCGGACCGTCCGCCGCGCATAAGCCCCGTAGGCGATCAGCAACCCGACCGCCCCGGCGATGTGGAGGGGCGTCGAGTCGATCAGCCCCAGGCCGATGCCGATGGCAAAGCAGGGCAGAAAGAAGCCGAGGTCGCGACGCAGCGAGCGGTCGTCGGCGGTCACCTCCGAGCCGCTGCTTCGCCGGCGGCGGAACGCCAGCGCGCTGGCGCCGACCAGCAGCATGGCGACCGTGCCGAGCATGAAGGGGGCGCCGACGATGGCGCCGATCGCGACCTGCTCGGACTCGCCGCCCGAGAGGACCGCGACCACGGGAATCAGCGACTCCGGCAGCGCTGTGCCAACTGCAGCCAGCAGGCTTCCCACGGCTCCTTCACCGAGGTCGAGACGCTTGCCCGACCACTCGATCGCGTTCGTGAACAGGATCGCTCCGCCGATGATCAGCGCGAATGCCGCCGCTAGCAAGAGCCCTGTCATGTGGAGGCTGCCTACCCGCGCGGCGCGAAGATCACACGAGGGCCGGTAAGCGAATGGGATGGCGAGCCGATTGGCGGATACTCCGGCTCCCGCGGGGCCATCGGCATCGCCGAGGACAGACACCTCGCGCCCACTTGAGCAGGTGATCAACACCGAGGAGTGCGTCGTCGCCCGCCGTCGCCCGAGCGCGGCTGGCTTCGACCCGGCCTGACCGATCAGCGGGGTCGGGCGATCCGTCGCTCGAACGCGGTCTCAAGCCGCGGCCCCTCCGTCTCCGGGTCATGGACGGTCTTGGAGATCGTCAGGCTCGCCTCTCGCCCCTCGAGGCTCAGTGTCGCGATCTGGTTGTCGAAGAACGGGCCGCCGGCGAAACGCCACCGGATGTCGGGATCCTCCACTCCCGCGGCGTGGGCCAGGGCCCGGACGATGGTCTCGGTGGGGCGCGAATGCCCGATCCTTACCGCGAGCCGCTCGTGGGTGTCGAGCGCCTTGCGGTACGGCGAGCAGACCGCCTGGTAGACCGCGCTCGTCACGTTCGCGTCGGGCCGGAACGCCACCTCGGCCAGGTACGCGTGGTGTACGTCCCCGGAGAGGATGCAGATCGAGGCCGGGGCGCGCCCGCGATTCCCGGAACCGATCTCCCGCAGCAGGCGGGCAAGGCGCATGAACGAGCTCTGGAAGGCGCCCCAGTGGTCGCTGTCCACCGCCCGCCTGATCTTCTCGCCGATCCGCGCGGTTGCGCCGCCCCACACGCCGTCGCAGATCGCCTCGTTCCAGGCCTCCAGGTAGTGCAGGCCCGGCGCCAGTAGGTACGGGTCAGAGGTTCCGATCAGCAGGTGGTCGAAGTCGCCCCGCGCCTTGTCCTGGATCCAGTCCCACTCGCCTTCGTCGAAGATCGATCGGTTCCCCTCCTCCACTACACGGCCCGTCCGAGAATCCATCACGATGAGCCGCGTCGAGCCGAGGTCGCGGTAATAGCTCCACCGCTTTCCCTCTCGCTCGCGGTCGTCCTTGGCGGCGAACTCCCGCAGCACCGGACCCGCGTCGTCGAGCTCGCGGACCCTCCGGTAGAGATCGCTCTCCTCCAGCTCCCGTGGCGGGAGGTTGCCGATGAACTGGTAGATCCAGTAGGACATCAGCCCGGCCTCCACGCGCTCCTGCCACCACTCCCTGCTGCGCATCTCCTCGCACCACAAACGCGAGATGTTCCAGTCGTCGTGCATGTCGTGGTCGTCGATCACCATGGCGATCGAGGTCGTGGAGAAAAGCCATCGGATCACCGCGTCCCCCCACGACTCCCAGTAGAGGCGGGGGTACTCCTCGAAGTCGGGCACCCCCTCCCCCCGGGGCATGGTTGTGTGCCTCTTGGGGGGAAAGAACTC
>Ga0081538_10000567_pt1 | contig 40928 bp, 44 predicted proteins | sample TabmetS5T2R1_FD_71022 | JGI IMG/M metagenome (GOLD analysis project Ga0081538, IMG submission 71022) | Tabebuia heterophylla rhizosphere microbial communities from the University of Puerto Rico - S5T2R1 | ecosystem: Host-associated > Plants > Roots > Rhizosphere ... | reverse complement strand
GTCCATCAACCTGACGAAGCTCGAGTCGCGGCCCACCAAGAAGGGCCTCGGCAACTACTGCTTCCTGATCGACCTCGAGGGCCACGTCGGCGACGAGCTGGTGGCGGACTGCCTGCGCGACCTGCGGTCCAAGGTCGAGGACGTGAAGTTCCTCGGCTCGTACCCCGCGGCTGGCGAGCACGGGCCGGCCAGGCGCCGCGAGGCGGAGGCCCGCTGGCGCGCCGCCAGCGAGTGGGTCGACGGGCTGCGCCGCGCGATCCGGTAGCGGCTCGGGGCCGGCACGCTGGCCCTAACGACCCCGGGCGGTAGCCTTCGCCTGGTCGGAGCGGTGGCCGAGTGGACGAAGGCAACGGCCTTGAAAGTCGTCGACCCGTGAGGGTCCGTGGGTTCGAATCCCACCCGCTCCGCTCACCCGCTCCGCAGAGCGCTCCGCGGATTCAGACCGTGGTGCCGGCGGGAACCTGGAGCATCTGGATGCCTCGTACGTCGAGCCAGGCCCGTTCGGTGGACTGGACGAGGCGGAGTTGCACGCCGCCGCACGACGCGCAGCGCAACACGATCCCGGGCGCCCGCACATAGGCGCGCAGGTCGGCCATCGGCTGAGTGTGACGGCAGTGCGCACAGGTCGTTGCCGCCATCGTGACGTCGAAGGCGAACAGCTCGCCGAGAGCGCCGGCGATGCCGTTGCCGTCCAGCGGGGATGTGTCCATGTCAGCCTCCTGTTGGTCCGAATCGTTCGGTCCTGACCCGTGCCGGTTCGTGACCGAGCCCCACGAGGGCGTCGGCCACCACCTCGACGAACGGGGTAGGCCCACAGACGTAGCAATGCGGCCGCACCGAGGGGGGCCATCCCAGGTCGGCGAGCAAGTCGGCGTCGACCCGGCCACGGTGACCGCCCCAGTCCGGCGAGGACTCCCGTGTGAGCGTGAGGGTGACGGCCCGGTGGGGGCTGGCCAACGCCTCGAGCCCTTGTCGGTAGATGACATCGCCGAGCGTGCGCGCCGAGTAGACGAGGTGCATGGCGGCGGTGCTCCCCGAGGCGGCGTGGTGGCGCAGCATGGCCATCAGCGGGACCACGCCCGAGCCTCCGCCCACGAGCAGCACGGGGGTGGTGTCGTCGCCGTCCCAGACGAACCAACCGCCGATCGGACCACGCAGCTCGAACTGATCACCCACGTCGGCGTCGGTCGTCAGCCAGGGCGACACCTCGCCGTCGTCGATGCGCTCCACGGTCAGCTCCACACGGTCGGCGCCCGGCGGCGAGGCAATCGAGTAGCTGCGCTGCGCGGCGTACCCGTCCTCGGCGGTGAGTCGGACGTCGACGTGCTGGCCGGCGCGATGACCCCGCCAGTCGCCTACGTCCAGGCGCAGCGTGACCGTCCGGGCGGTCTCGGGGACCGTCTCGGCGACGGTGGCCTCGAGCCAGCGCACGCTCGTCAGTCGTCCCAGTAGCGCTGCTCGCGCCACGGATCGCCGTAGTTGTGGTAACCGACGCTTTCCCAGAACCCCGGCTCGTCCTGTTCAGCGAGGCGCAGACCCCGCACCCATTTGGCGCTCTTCCAGAAGTACAGGTGCGGGACCAGCAGCCGCGCCGGTCCCCCGTGCTCGGGCTCGAGATCCTCGCCCTCGAAACCGAACGCCACCCAGGCCCGGCCGCCCAGCAGGTCCTCCAGTGGCAGGTTGGTCGTGTATCCGCCGTCACTGAAGGCGACGGCGAACTCGGCCGCCGTGTCCACGCCCTCCAACAACGTGTCGACGGCCACGCCCTCCCAGCGGGTGCCGAGCTTGGACCACTTGGTCACGCAATGGATGTCCACCGTGACCTCCTCGGCCGGCAGCGACCGGAACTCCTGCCATGTCCATCGGGCCGCCACACCACCGGTCTCGTCGACGATCGTGAAGTCCCAGTCCTCGAGCCGAATGTCGGGTGTCGGCCCGGCGCTCAACACCGGGAAGTCGTCGACGAGGTACTGGCCCGGAGGGACCAGTCCGGCGCCGGGTTGGCGACGCCGGCCCTGGAAACCACGGCTCACGATCGGCACGCCAACTCCTCCCGCAGGACGACCAGCTGCAACCTACGGCCAGCGGTCGATCACGGGCAACGCCCCAGATCCGCCGATACGCGTCGGCCGGCGTCTGGCTCGAAGCATGGTCGGACCGCCCGAGGGCAGCTCCTCGAAGTGGTGCCCCCGAGGTTGAGTGGCTCGGTCAGTCCGGGTCGGCGGACGGCCTGGCCAGAGTTCCCGCCGGGACGAGGGAGACGTCGAGCTCGAGATCCACGTTGTCCTCGAGGGCGACACCACCCCCGAGGACGGGAGCGTTCCACGTGATGTTCCACCGCGCCCTCTGCAACCTTCCCGTCACCCTGAATCCCAGGCGGGGGTTGCCGAGCACGTCCGGCGCTCGCCCGAAGAGGTCGACGACGAGCCGGACCGGTTGCGCGATGCCCCTGATCGTCAGCTCCCCGCTGACCGTGTAGCGCCCGGCTGCAAGCAGCGTCGCGCCATGGGCCCGGAACGTGATCATCGGGTGGTGCTCCACGTCGAGGAAGTCCTCGCCCAAGAGGTGTTGGTCGCGGAGCGGCATCGCGCTGTCGATGGACGACGCATCGATGTCGACGGCGATCGCGATCGCGTCCGGGTGCGTCGGATCGATGTCGATGCGCCCGGAGAACGACGTGAAGCGGCCCCGCACGAGCGTGAACATCGCGTACCGGGCGACGAACTCGAGCGCCGAATGCGACGGGTCGAGCTCCCACCCGCCGCCGATGGCGGAGAGGTCGTCGCCGGCACGGGCGTCGATGACGACGGACGGGTCGGACATGGCGGACCGCAGTCTCGCGCACGCCATGACGACGCGGTCGCCCGGCGTGGGAGCATGGGCTCGAGTGCCGTGGAGGAGGACGGGATGAAGCGGATCAGCCACTGGATCGGCGGTCGGGTCGTGTCCGGGACGTCGGGCCGCGAGGGCCCCGTCTTCAACCCGGCTCTCGGCGAGCAGACGGCTGTCGTCGACCTCGCCTCCGCCGCCGAGGTCGATGCCGCGGTGACGAGCGCCAAGGAGGCGTGTCCCGCCTGGCGGGCCACGTCCCTGGCCAAGCGGGCGGAGGTGCTGTTCAATCTGCACGAGCTGGTCGACGGGAACCGCAAGGAGATCGCGGCCCTCATCACGTCCGAGCACGGCAAGGTGCTCTCCGACGCCGAGGGTGAGGTTGCCCGTGGCATCGAGAACGTGGAGTTCGCCTGCGGCGTGCCCCACCTCCTCAAGGGTGGGTACACCGAACAGGCGGCGTCGGGCGTCGACGTCTACTCGATCCTTCAGCCCCTCGGCGTGGTGGCCGGCATCACGCCGTTCAACTTCCCGGCCATGGTGCCGATGTGGATGTTCGCGAACGCCATCGCCTGCGGGAACTGCTTCGTGCTCAAGCCGTCGGAGAGGGACCCGTCGCCGTCGCTGTTCCTCGCCGACCTGTGGAAGCAGGCCGGGCTGCCCGACGGCGTGTTCTCGGTCGTCCAAGGCGACAAGGAGGCAGTCGATCGGATCCTCGTCCAGCCCGACATCTCAGCGGTGTCGTTCGTGGGGTCCACGCCGATCGCCCGCCACGTCTACGAGACCGGCACCCGCCACGGCAAGCGGGTCCAGGCACTCGGCGGCGCCAAGAACCACCTGGTCGTGCTGCCCGACGCCGACATCGAGATGGCCGCCGACGCCGCGGTGTCGGCCGGCTACGGCTCCGCCGGGGAGCGATGCATGGCCGTGTCCGTCGTCGTCGCCGTCGGTGGCATTGGCGACCGCCTCGTGGACGCGATCGTCGAGCGCATCCCCGGCGTCCGGGTCGGACCCGGCGACGACCCGAGCTCCGAGATGGGACCCCTCGTCACCGAAGCCCACCGCGACCGGGTGGTGTCCTACCTCGAAGACGACGCTCTGGGCGGCGCCCGGATCGTGGTCGACGGGCGGGAGACCGTCCCCGAAGGCGGCGGCTTCTACCTCGGGGCCACGCTGGTCGACGACGTGCTACCGGGTACCAGGGTCTACGACGACGAGGTCTTCGGGCCGGTGCTCGGCGTGGTGCGCGTCGGCAGCTATGACGACGCCGTGCGGCTCGTCAACGACAACCGGTATGGGAACGGCGTGGCCCTCTTCACCCGGGATGGTGGCGTGGCCCGTCGGTTCCAGCACGACGTGCAGGTGGGCATGGTGGGCATCAACGTGCCCATTCCCGTGCCCGTCGCCTACTACAGCTTCGGCGGATGGAAGGCGTCGCTGTTCGGCGACAGCCACATGTACGGGCCCGAGGGCATCCACTTCTACACGCGCACCAAGGTGGTGACGGCCCGCTGGCCCGACCCGAGCACGAGCGCGGTCGACCTCGGCTTCCCGCAGAACCGCTAGGTCCGATCGGCGGTCCCCACGGGGGCAACCGCTAGGATCGCTGGCCCATACCAGGAGAGGTGGCCGAGTCCGGTCGAAGGCGCTTCCCTGCTAAGGAAGTGAGGGCGCAAGTCCTCCGTGGGTTCAAATCCCACCCTCTCCGCATCGCCGCCCGGCTCCGTGCCGGGCGGTCGCACGTGTGCCACTGGGCACGCCTTCCGGGCACCGCGCTCGACGCGCTGACACGGCGTAAACACGCCCGAGCGCCGTAGCGTGCTTGGCGATGGATGAGCACGAGCGCGCCGTCGACCGAGAGGAACCCGCGGTGCGCGAGCGGCTCGAGGCCCTCGGTGCCACGGCCGAGCAGATCGCCGCCGCGGCGCGCATGCACAATCTGGGTGGTCTTGCGTCCGACCTGGTTCTCAGCCGTGGTGCAACCCTGTCGGCCCGTGACGTGGCGCTCCGGGCCGGGGTCGATATCGACACCGTCGTGGCTGCTTACCGCGACGTCGGCGTCAGCGTGCCCGGTCCCGATGCACCGATGTTCACCGAGGACGACGTCAGCATCTTCAGCCAGCTTGCCCAAGCAAGCCAGGCCGGCATCGTCACCGGCTCGGAGTTGCTGCGTGTCATCGCCGGCGCCCTGGAGCGGATCGCCGAGGCGGCCGTTGCCGTGTACGTCCAGGGCCCCGAGGAGCAGATGCTGCGGCGCCGCGCCAGCGCGCTCGAGCATGTGCAGAAGAACACCCTGGCCACCGAGCTGATCATGCAGGTGGGCGTGGGCCTGGCGCCCCTGTTCCGCCACCACATGCGTCAGGCGATCGACCGTCAGAGGGTGACGCAGACCGGCGTGACCCGGCGCGAACTGGCGCGCCTCGCCATCGGGTTCGTCGACCTCGTGGGATCGACCACGCTGCAGGGCCGCCTCGACCCGGCCGAGCTCGGCGCCCTTGTCACGCGATTCGAGACGCGGGCGTTCGACGTCATCGCAGCGGGCGGAGGCCGGCTGGTGAAGTTCATAGGCGACGAGATCATGGTCGCGGCGCTGGACGCGGTGATCGGGTGCCGCATCGTCCTCGACCTGGTCGAGGCGTTCACCGACGACGGCACGCAGCCCCGGGGCGGGCTCGTCTTCGGGGAGGTGTTGTTCCGGCACGGCGACTACTACGGACCGGTCGTGAACCTGGCCGCCCGACTGGTCGACACCGCCATCCCGGGCGAGGTGCTGGTCGACGCGTCGGTCGCCGAGGAGGCAAAGGACGAGGGGCTGTCGTTCGAGCCCGCCGGGCGGAGGCAGGTCAAGGGCTTCGACGCCCCGGTCACGGTCTGGAGCCTCGCCTCGGCCTGAGGCCCACCAGCGCGGCGACCGCGGTCGTGTGAACAGCGCGCGAAAGGTGGGCGATCGGGCGAAACTCGTTTCTCATCCGCAGGACGCGACTGCATCCTGGAGGCATGGACCAGGACCTCTTGGAACTGGCCATCCGGGCCCGGGGCGGCATGCTCGAGCTTGCGGCGGCCATACACCACGATGTGCCCGCCATCGACTGGTGGCGGCGCAAGGGTGTGCCCAAAGAGATGCGAGGACTCGTGGCCGACTTCGCGGGGGCGCCCGCCGATTCGGCCGCGTAGCCGGCGCGGTCCCGTCAGGCCGCGAGCGGTTCCAGCGCAGAACCCATGAGGTCGGCGAAGTTGTCGCTGTAGAAGCGGTGGCGTGCATGGTCGTCGATCGCCGACGCCGCCAGCGACGCCTCGAACCGCTCGATCGGCCGCCGGCCACCCTCCACGTGGGGGTAGTCCGACGAGAACAGGCACACTTCGGGGCCGGACTGCTGGATGATCCAGCCCACGTCCTCGGTCGGGTACGGCGTGAAGCGGACCTGCCGGCGGACGTACTCGCTCGGGCGGAGCGACAGGCTCTGGAGGCGCTCCTCGTGGCGGGCGAAGGCGTCGAAGGCGGACTCCATCTGCCGGGTCCACGACGGCACCCAGATCGCGCCTTGCTCGATGACGCCGATGCGCAGGTCGGGGAACCGCTCGAGCACGCCGTCGAAGATCATCGTGGCCAGCGTCTGGGCCGGTGGCCCGGGTATGCCCATGTAGTCGACGGAGCGGAAGTTCTCCTCGCCGCCGTGGAAGTCGGGGGGAGTCGGCAGCCCGTTGCGGAAGTAGTTGCGGTCGATGAGGTCACCGGTCCCGCCGACGTGGAACACGACCGGGATCCGGGCTTCCTCGGCGCGAGCCCACACGGGATCGAGCCCAATGTGACTCGGCGAATGCGTGGGTGGGCACCCCGAGGCGACGAGTAGCGCGGCGGCTCCGGCGGCGATGGCCTCGTCGGTCAGGGCGGGCGCCCGCTCGATGTCGACCAGCGGCACGTAGCAGGTGGGCAACAGCCGGGCGTCGACGTCGCAGAACTCGACCATGCCCCGGTTGTGCGCCCGGGCCACGCCGATGGCCAGCTCCAGATCGTCGCCGTGCTCCCAGTCGTGTAGGCGGCGGTTGTGGAACGTGTTGAAGACGAGCTGGCTGGCGAACCCCAGGAGGTCGAGGGCACGGGACCGGTCGTCGGCGAGGAAGCTCCCGGTGGCAGCGAAGTTCTTGCGGGCCATGATGTCCTCGGCCTCGCTGTTGCGGTACTCGTCGGACCTGTGCCTCGCCGCCAGGCGCTCGAACGCAGTGGCGAGGTCGCGCTGCTGTTCGGCCGGGTCGCCCGTCTGGCGCAGCTCGTTTCCGGAGGGGTAGCGCAGCGGCTGGATGCGATCCCGGATGCCGGGGTCGGCATGGTCGCGCAGCCAGTTGGGCGTCTCCATGATGTGGGCGTCTGCATCGTGGACGAGCAACCCGGTCTGGTTGTAGGGCACCCCACCACCCCCCTGTGTATGCGCTGGCCGGGCGCGAAATGGTAGCTGCGCCGGCGGTTGGGGGCCGCCTCGGCCCCGCGGTAGCCTTGCGTCTCCGCAACCGGCGCTCGTAGCTCAATTGGAGAGAGCATCTGACTACGGATCAGAAGGTTGGGGGTTCGAGTCCCTCCGAGCGCGCTAGAACCTGCATGCCAGAGCATTGGCTCGCGATGGCTCCAGGGCTGGTGCGGCCTAGTTGGCAATCCGTTGGCAATCCGGCGGAGCCTGACCAACTGGGAGTTGACCGATGCGAGGTCACCTGCAGCAGCGAGGCGCTGACTCGTGGCGCCTGAAGGTCTTCCTCGGCCGATCTACTGACGGCAAGCGCCGCTATCTCGAGCGAACGTTTCGTGGGCTGCGCCGCGAGGCCGAAAACGAGCTCGCCCGCATGGTCGTCGAGGTGGGCGAAGGGCGTCACGCCCCGGCTCCGCCGATGACGTTCGGCGAGCTGCTCGACCGGTGGCTGGCGATGAAGAAGCTCTCCCTCGAGCCGTCCACCCTGAAGTCATACGAGTGGGTGGCGGAGCGGTACCTGCGCCCAGCGCTCGGCGAGCGAAAGCTGGCCTCGGTGCGACCGATCGAGCTCGATGAGCTGTACACCTCGTTGCACACCTCGGGCTTATCGGTGCGAACGGTCCGCATCTGCCACACCGTGGTTCGCCAAGCGCTCGAGCAGGCCCGCAGGTGGGGCCTGATTGCTCGCAGTCCCGCCCCGGACGCCAGGCCGCCGAGACCGCGCCGGCGGGAGGTGACGTCCCCGACGGTCGACCAGGTGCGGATGCTGATCGGGGAGGCCCGGATTGAGGACCCCGACTTCGGTGCCTACCTGTGGCTCATGGCCGTGACCGGCTGCCGCCGAGGCGAGGCCTGCGCGCTGCGGTGGTCAGACGTCGACCTCGAGCGTGGCGAGATCACGATCCACCGATCGATCGCCATGGCTGGCGCCACGCCGTACGAGAAGGGCACCAAGACTCACCAGGCCCGCCGCCTGGCGCTGGACGCAGCCACGGTGGGGCTCTTGCGCGAGCACCGGCAGCGGGTGCGGGAGCGTGTCCTCCGGCTCGGTGTTGGCTTGACCGACGATTCCCACCTGTTCGCCGACGTCGAGGGTCGACCATGGCGGCCCGACGTGTGCACGAACCGGTTCTGTCGCTTGAGGGACCGGTTGGGGCTCGCTCGTGTGCGGCTGCACGATCTTCGCCACTTCGTGGCGACCGTCCTCGGTGACGGCGGGTTGCCAATTGCCACGATCAGCAATCGGCTCGGCCATCGGGACACCGCCACAACGCTGAACATCTACACCCACGCCATCCCGGCGACCGACCAGCACGCCGCCGAGCACCTCGGCAGCCTCCTCGCCGCCGCGTCGTCGGACGGCCGCTGACCACACTCCGCGCTTGACGACAACGGCAGATCCGAGAATCACACACTTGCAGGTTCCCCTCCGGGAACCTGCGGGGGACTCCCGCGGGAAGTCCGGTCACGCAGCGTGATCCGGGCGGCGCCGGAGGATACCGACTCACATGGTGGGCGCGACACCCGCGCCCTGACGTTGGCCTTGCCAAGCATGCGCACCGATCACCCACTCACGCTGACGTCGAGCAGGCCGGCAAACGCCCTCGGCGTCGGCCGTTCGACTGCCTTACGAGCTCGTCCGATCCGGCGACTCGCCAGATCCGCCCTCCGTCGCCGCATCGTGGTCTCGATCTCCCACGTCGCAGAGCGCCCCTGCGTCACCCCGGCCGACGTCTGGGTCGTCCTCAGCGCGGAGAAACCATCGAGGTTGTCTGGTCCGCCGGGTGCGGAGCGGTCCAACAATTGCTGGCGACGACGGCCGAATCCCTATATCAGCGAGCCACTGACGTTGTCCTGATCCACCTCACCCGCGACGGCATCTGGTGCATCTACCATCGTCCGGATGCCATCGCGCATTGGGAAAAAGAAGCGTCACACTCGTGAAGTCGCTGGACAGACCCTGTCGGATGCCCCCGACAAGACGCAGGGGAATCTCGAGCAGGCCGAGCTTCTCGTGGAGGCGGCGTGATTCTCGAAGGTGCACGGAGGTTGCCTCGTGGGTCGTTTCGTCGGTGATGCCGACTACACCGTTCGCTGGCCGACGGCAGTGCTGGAACAGGAGCTACGCCGGCTGATTGATCGGGCCCAACGGCATGGCCTTGACGGTGACTGGGAGGCGGAGGTCAAGCTGCTCCTGTCCCAGGCATTCTCGTCCTCCGTGCCCGCTCAGGACTTTGAGACGCTTGTCCGCGCCCACAGCGGATTCGATGATGAACCCTTCTGATCGCGCTGCTCGGATCGTCGCCTGGTTGGCGGAGCTTGCCGATGACGTAGGCGAGCTTCCACAGGTAGAAGGCCCGCGGCCGTACTGGTCCCAGCGCAGCACGCCGACCTCCTCGGAGTCCTCATGGCCGACTGTTGTCCACCGCGTACGGGCGCTCGTCAACGAGCTGATGGCAGAGCACTACTTCGCGCAGAAGTTGGGGTTCGACTGCGTCGATGGCAACGGCGACACCGATTCGAGTCCGCGTCTCGAACTCGAGGCACGACTCGGAAAGCCGGACCTGTGGGACACGTCCGACACGCAGTGGACCGAGGACGACCTTTGCGACTTCATGGAGGTGTTCCACGACCTTGCCGCCCGACCGACCCGCGGCTGGTACCACAGCTACTCCAATTGTGGCTTTCATCCCAGTCACTTTTCTGCAAGGTCAGGTCAAGCGCTCTACCGCTGGCGCATCAATCAACTGCTCGAAACAACGACCCTAGGCGTCCGCATGGCAGACGAGGGCGAGGACGTTGGGCGAATGGTCATGGACGCTCCCACTGGCGTTTCGGATCTCGTGGATGACACCCTTCGCACGTCCACACAGGAGAGCCGAGATGACGTCGTTCACGCCGTGGCGCTGTTCCGGGCTCGATCCAGCACTCGGAGCGACCAGCGGTCCGCCATTGTCACTCTGGCCGGAGTACTGGAGCAGCGAAGGGACCTTCTCGAGGCGGAACTGCTGACCAAAGACGAGGCGGCCCTTTTTGAGGTCGCCAACAAGTTCGACCTTCGGCATCGGAAGGACAACCAGCGGACCGACTATGACGGCGCCTTCCTGGAGTGGATCTTCTACTGGTACCTCGCCACCGTGAACCTCACGAACCGGCTCATGGCCAAGGGCAACGGCCGCGACTAGGCCATCGACCGCAGATGGTTTGCCGCTACACGGCAACTGGGCGGTCCGCGAGGCGCTCGTGGATCGCGGTTGGCAAGAGACGATGGTCCGCCAAACACCGACTGATCACCGCCTCAGCCTCGGAGCCCTCAAGGTTGTGCGCAGACGATCTGATCCAGCGCCATGCTTCGACGGTGTCGTGCGCAAGGCGAAGAACGTCGGTCGGGGTGCACATGCTTACGTGCGGCTCCGCGATCGCTACGGCGTCGGGATGCGCGAGCTCCTTTGGAGTGATGATCACGGATGCGCTCCCGTCGGGGACGGGCGAGTCACGGTCGGCCGCAAGGCTGCGAAGCTGGGTGTTGGTCTGACGAACGTTCTCCATGCTGACAGGTCCGCTCGCGACCGCTTCGTTCTTCGCTTCGAGTGTGAGCCACCACAGCGGATCGAAGACCCATATGGAGTCCGCCCTCCCCTGGCCCTTCGGCTTATAGGCCTCCGCCCCAAGTAGGCCCCCGAGGATGCTGAGCGCTTGCTCGAAGGGCCCGGCTTCAGTCCCTGCGAGGCCGTCGATCATCTCCTGGCTGATCCGGGCCCACTTGGCGGCGGAGGTTTTGCGCGTGGGGTGTTCCACCACCGTTGCAACTGCGATCTCGTCGATCGGATCCAGATCCACCTCCGCGGCCGGAAGTGGAGCGAGCTCTCGGAGCCATGTCGTTCCCTTCGACGCAGCATGAGCCTTTCGCAGGAGCTCGCCGGACGCGCGGGCGAGGGCCGCATCATTTGTCTCGTCGGCTTCCGCTTTAAGCCAAGCCGAGGCGAGGTAGAGCCAGAGGGCACGGTACGGCGCCAAGACACCGTCAGTGAGCTGTTGTGCTACTTCCAGCGCCGTCCTACTTGCAGCCCGAAGGTCACCGCGCCAAGCCAGGTTCCACGCTTTGACCTCGTCGCGCGCACAAGCCGCGAGGGCCGCGGTGCCTGCCGGAAGCCTCCGTTGGGTCTGGCGGCGGAGATCTGCGATGTACGGCTCTGCCTCCTGCTGCCAATCGTCATCTTGATCGAGGCACGACCTGATGGCTGCTACCAACGCTTCTTCGGTGACCTCGCTGTTGACGATTCCGAATGCGATCTCAGCTTGAGCTTCGGGTCGCAGTGCCTCGCGCACCTCTACTCGCTGCAGGAATCGAGTCAAGTCGTCGCCGAGTGCGATCACAACCGAGTGATCCTTGAGGCCGCGAGTGCATCGCCCTGCCCCCTGGAGGACTCGAGTCCGGAGTCGTTCTTCTAGTACTCGACCCGCGCGGAGCGAGTGCACCAAGAACCGTTCCTGGAGATGCTGTCCGCTCGGTAGGCCATCGAGGACGGTGACCCGGCAGGAATCGTCCGCCAAGTCAATACCGTCGTAGCGACCCGCCAGGGCGAGCACGCCTGCATCGGCGTGTCGAAACTCGTCGAGGGACATCTCGATGTCGCCCTTGCCGAAGACGACGAGGCCGTTCGGGATCAGGCTCGGCTTGCCTGCCTGGAGCCGCCGATCGCTTGGTGCCAGAACGAGGGCTTTGGACGCCAGGCCTACAACCGACTTTGCGAGCGACCGTGCATCGATCCTTCGTATCAGCTCGGGGAACACGAAGAACCGCCTGCCAGACCCACGCTGATCCCATCCAGCAGGGACGGGAAGCCTCTCGATAGGCGCCCGTCCAAACGCGCGCTCGAGTTCTCCGCCGTCTCCCAGCGTGGCGGATATGTAGATGCGCTGAGTTACGTCCGTGAAATGAAGGTGTTGCTCAGTGGGCGGGATGTATGGGCGGATAAGGAATCCATCCCAGCCGAAGTAAAGCAAGCACCGGTCGAGCGCATGACGGATCATCGTGTACCTAAATTTTAGGTCTCCGGCCTTGCCGCTAAGCACTTGGTCTATGCGGGCCGCCCTGCGGCGTAGGGCTGCGAGTGGAAGGAGCTTCACGTCCGCGCGTGTGTGTGGGTCTGGGTCGCTGCTTTGCAGCCGCTGGAGGTGAATCCCCGACAGCTCATCTCCGATGGCATCAAGGAGTTGCTGATAGAGCTCGGGCAAATCGAACCGATTGACCGACACACTCCAGGCAGCGGCGACGAATTGCTCTGCCGCATGGGCGTCGTCGAAGAGGAGCGTGCCCGGTGGGCTGAGAGCCGGATTCGAGTTGAAGATTGTGCTGTACGTGGTCACGGCTAGTGCACGCCCGCTCTCATACGCTGACGAGTCTGCTGTCTCCCAGTCTCGATGAGGGCCGTGGAGCGCTACCGCGTTGATCCCTTGGCGAAGCGCCTCGGCATGGACCTGGTTGGCGAGCTGAACGGTCGGGCACGCGTACGCAACCCGCGCACCGATTGCCGAACGTCGCCACTCAGCGATGAGGAGGGCGGGCAGCGTCTTGCCCGCGCCGGTCGGCAACTCGAGCGCAACATCCGGCGTGCTCACATGGTTGGTGTGGTACTCCCGGAGCATGTCCGCCTGATGGGCCCAAAGGCTCGCGACACCGTCTCGTGTGCGTGGCAGATCGTCGAAGAGCCGTTCGGGGTTCTCTGAGGGGTGGCTCTCGGTCTGTGCTCGTCTGAATGTCGGCATGTCACGTCAAGTGTTGCAAACCAGCCGAAACTGCCGTCGGGAGTACGTGCTGGATGCCTGGCGTGGAGGGTTCGGTCGCTGCGTGTCACTTGGTCGGTGATTACCAACGCACCCAGCCCTGCGTACGAGTCCTCGTTCGAGGTGCTGAGGTTTCACTCGTCACCAACGAGCAACTCCACGGGACCACCGTCGGGGTAGCTCACGACGATGTGCAACTCGCCGCCGGTGGCCTGGACGAACCGCTTCAGCGTCGAGAGGAGCATGTCGCTGCGTCGTTCGAGTCGGGAGACTTCGGACTGATCCATCTCCAACAACTCAGCGAGCGTCGTCTGGGTGAGTGCACGAGCTTCACGAAGCCTGCGGAGGGTTGCCTGCCGGCTGCTGATCTCAGCCAGGACTGCGTCGTAGCGGGCCTTAGCTCGGGGCTTGGTCGCGAGGAGCGCCTTGAACCGCTCGTGAGCGGTCTCAGCTCGCTCCCACTCCTCGTCGGTGATCGCGGCCTCGGCGGCCTTGGCGTCGTCGATGGGGATGCTGCGTGCGCTCATCGGTCACCTCGCTTGACAATGGCGGACAGGTCGGTGTGCCGACGGCAGAACTGATCGAGGCGGTGGCCCGCTTCTGCGATGTTCACCGGGTACCAGCTGTGGCCGAGGGTGGTCTTGTCTCCGCCAAGGAGGACCACCGCAACGTCCTGCCTGCTTGTGGTCCTACAGAAGGCGTAGAGGATCCGAAGCACCGGCGGCCCGGTGGCGTACGGAGCAGCCACAGATGGTGGTGTTCGGCGAAGCGCGTGCATGTCGTAGCGAGAGGTCACGACCGGGTGAGACTCCTCGAGTGCCTCGTCGTCCAGATCGCGACCATGCACCTCGAGCGCCGTCAGCAACGCCATCACCTCCCCGAAGATCTCTTCATCTGCTTGAGCCAGTTCCGCCAGCCACTTCTCGAACAATGGGTGGTAGCGGATCTCCACGGAATGCACTTTACCACATATGTGCTCAGATGCATGTTCCAGACCGTGTAACGGCAATCCCTTGGCAATCAACGGGGCGTCACTGAGCCGCACTGGGCGGCACTCGCCGGGCCGCGGACCGGACCTGAGCTGCGGTAACGTCACAGGCCGACAGCAGACGGATGCTCCGTCGGCGCCTACGGATCAGAAGGTTGGGGGTTCGAGTCCCTCCGAGCGCGCTGCGTAAGTCCTGGTCACAGCCCTGAAGATGGACTCGGGCTCCGCTGGGTCGCCTTCGCTTCTACCGGATCTTCTACCGGACCAGCCGTCACCACCACAGCCGTCACCACCGTGTGCGGACCGGTTCGTGCCGGCAGGGACGTCGATGGTCATCGGCGTGTGCCGGTGGCGATCCAGGCGTGGCTGACCACGGGGATCGCGGCGCCGAAGGTGCGGCGGAGGGCGGTGCGGGCCCGGGCTAGGAAGTGTTGCCATTGCTGTTCGCCGGCGATGTGCCGCAGGTAGCGGTCACGGCCTCCCCATCCAGCGAGGAACTGCGGGATGGAGAACGCGTAGTGGTATTCGTGTCGTTGAATCGTGAGGGCTGCCAGCCCGGCGTCGCTGAGGGCTTCGCGAAGATGGTCGGGATCATGGAGCCACTCTTCCCACGGCGCGGCTTGGACGGGCGGGGTGGGGTCGATGCCGAGCTCGGCTCGCATCTGGTCCACGATGCGGTCCGCAGCGGCGTGCTGGTTGTCGGGCGCCGCCGGGGCGGGGGCTGCCCAGGCGCTGCACGCGAGCCGGCCGTCGTCGCGCAGTACCCGGACGAGGTCTGTCAGTCCGCGGTGGCGGTCGGGGAGGTGGGAGATGACCAGGTTGGCGACGACGGCGTCGCATGCGCCGTCGCGAAAGGGCAGTCCTGGTGCCATGGCGGCGGTGGCGGCGACGTGGCCGGTGGCACGTGCGACGGCGAGCATGGCGCGGGAGGGGTCGACGCCGACCAGCCGAGCGCGTGGCTCGGTCTCGGTGATGGTGCGAGCGATCAGTCCCGTGCCGGTACCGACGTCGAGGATGACCTCGTGAGGGGAGGGCGCCAGGGCCGCCACGAGGTCACGCGCCAGGGGCGTGAACCAGGGCACGGCCGCGGCCTCATAGGTCGCGGCGACCGAGTCGTAGGACAGCCAGCCGGTGGGAGACGAAGTCGTGGGCGCCATGGTCCATCCTCCGTGCCTACCGGTCTAGGACGACGTGGGGCGACCGGCACTTCACGATGCAATCCTCGTGCCAGGCGTTCGTCCTCTCTTGTTGACGACGGATCCGGGAAGGGTGGGTGACGGCCGGTGCTGCAGACAGCCGACAGGGCGGCGTTCGAGCACCTGGCCCGTCGCGAGCTGGGTGGTCTGTACGCGCTGGCGCGGCGGCTGGCCGGCCGGGACGCCGAGGATCTCGTACAGGAGGCGCTGTTGCGGGCGTGTCGGTCGTTCGGGTCGCTGCGTGACCGCCAGGCTGGGGGGCAGTGGCTGCGGGTGATCCTCACCAACGTGTGGCGTGACCGGGTGCGCAAGGAGGCGCGCGAGCCGACCGAGGTGGGTCTGGACGACATCGAGTGCTTCTCGCTGCACCGCACCTTGGTAGAGGAGGATCCCTTCCCGTATTCGGACGCCTTGCACCTCGACTTCCTGGGCGTGTTCTCCGAGGACGACGTCCACGCCGTGCTCCAGCGCATCCAGCCGCGGTACCGGGCGCCGCTGGTGCTGCGGTATGTCGAGGGGTTCCCGACCAAGCAGATCGCCCGGATGCTCGAGCTCCCGCTCGGCACGGTGCTGTCCCAGCTCCTTCGGGGCCGGTCGAGTCGTTCGCCGGTATCGGCTACTTCTTCGACCTCGCCGACCTGGACGAGGGCGAGGTTGTGGCGGACCTCGGGTCCGGCTCGGGCATGGACGTGTTTGTCGCCGCGGTCACCGTGGGGCCGACCGGGCGCGTCACCGGCGTGGACATGACCCCGGCGCAGCTCGACAAGACGGAACGGCTGCGCGCCGCCGCCGGGTTCGAACAGGTGACATTCGGCCATGGCCACATCGATGCGTTGCCGGTGCCCGACGCCAGCGTCGACGCGGTCATCTCCAACGGCGTGATCAACCTCGCCGCCGACAAGCGCCGGGTCTTCGCGGAGGCAGGCCGCGTGCTGCGGGCCGGCGGCCGGCTGGCGATCGCCGACATCGTCACCGAGACGGAACTGACGCCGCAGATCGTCGCCAACACCGACCTTTGGGCATCCTGTATCGGCGGCGCCGCCCACACCAACGCCTACCAGCAGGCGATCGCCGCCGCCGGGCTGGACCTCGTGGCGATGCGGTCCAACGACTACCGCTTCCTGTCCGAGCAGGCACGGGCCGCCGGCGAGCGCTTCGGCGTGCACAGCGTCTCGCTACTCGCCCGCAAGGGCTGAGGGGTGCGGCGTGGAGGACGTGCTGGCCGATGCAGCCGAGAGGGCGATCGCCTACCTCGCGGGCATCGACCAGCGCCCGGTGCGGCCCGTTACCCGACGGCCCGACCGACCCGTCGCTCGTCGTCAAGCTGCTCGACGAGGTCGTCGCCGCGCCGCATCCCGGTGTGGGGAGCGGAGGGGGAGGGTCTCCCGCCCCCTCCCCCCGCTGATTCTGCGGGACTGCGGGGTCCGGCGTTCCCTTCGGTCGGCGGGCGGGCGAGGGGGCCGCGCCCGCCCCCCGACCAGGTGCCCGCCTAGCCGGTTGGCGTCAGGTTGAACTTGTCGACCACGACCCTGAACTCGCCGTCCTGGTTGATCTGGAGCCGGAAGGTGTTCAGATAGCGCCAGGTGCCGCCGTCGACATCCACGACGGTCCCCCGGATCGTCCCACCGAAGACGTTCGTCCGGGTGAGGCTCCCGTCGAAGTCGTTGTCGTGGCCCGTCCACTTCACCTGCCCGGTCGCCCAAGGTGCCTCCTGCTCGTCGGTGTCCTCGCAGGGGCTGATGAAGGGCGGGGTATCCGGGTCGGCCTGCCACAGCTCGATGGGCACGTCGGCCTGGAGCGACCCTACGAGGGCGCCCTGACCGGTCACCTTGACCATCGCCGGGACCAGCCCGGCAACGGGCGCCGGACCCTCGAAGCCGCCGGCCTCCCACGCACAGAAGTCGTCGCGGCCGATGTTGGTGAACGCCACCAGGCCGTCGCCCTCGTCCAGGGCGATATCGAAGAAGTCGACCTCGGGCCGGTCCGGCGGTCCGGGCTCGGCGGAGGCCGTTGAAGCCCCTAGCGTCAGGGCCACCCCCGCCGTCGCCACCGCCACCCCGATCTTGCGCATCGGTTTGTTCATTCTGTTGTCTCCGCTCGTCGGGAACCGTGCTGCGCCGCGACGCGCCCCGTCGTTCACCGGCCCGCCTGTGGCCCTTGTCACGATGTGCCCGCGGCGTCCAACCCGTGTGTGTCAGATGGCACGCAACCGTTGTGGCATCCGTCACTGCCTGCCTTCAGTCGACCTTCTCCAAGGGCTGGGTGGCGAGGAAGACGTCGACCTGTGCGATCCCGTAGAAGTCGTCGAGGTGGAGCTCCCCGTCGGTCACGCTGAAGTTGGCGTCGAAGAGCTTGGTCTCGGGGCAGCGGCCGCGTTCGGTGCCACGCCGAGGCGGTTGCCGGTGGTCGTGTACGTGCCGGCGCACGGCGCCACTGGATCGTCCAGGACGAGGTCGAAGCGGCCGTCTCAAGCAGGCACGTCGGCGACACCACGAGTGTCATTCCGGCTAGACGTCGGACATCCGCCAACAGATGTCGTTCCGTCGCCGTTGGTCCTCGATGACCAGTTCACAGATCGCATCGGGAACCCCCGCGGGCAGCCACACGCGTAGCGTCGCAGCCATGCCTGCCCCGCACTGGTTCTGGCGCTTCATGTATGACCGCGAAAGCGCGGCCTGGGAGCGGCGACGCGACGAGCCGGAGCATCGTGAGCTGGTCGAGCGGACCGCTGATGAGCTCGCGAACGTGGTCGCACCGCCCGGACCTGTAGCCGACCTCGGCTGCGGACCTGGCGCGCACGCGCTCGCACTCGCGCGGCGCGGTTATGACGTCGTCGGTGTCGACGGGTCACCTCGCATGGTCCAGGTGGCGCGGACACGAGCCGCGCGCGACGCGGTCGACGCAACCTTCGACCTGCACGACGTCAGCGCGCCGCTCCGCTTCGCGGACGCGTCGCTCGGAGGTGTCCTCGCGAGCCTCGTCCTACAGCACCTCCCGCATCCCGCGGCCTTCATCGCCGAGATCCGGCGCTGCCTCCGGCCCGGTGGGCACCTGTTGATCACCGCTCCCACCCGCGACAACAGGTCGCTCACGTCCCAGAACCTGTACTGGCGGCTGCGCGCAGCGTGCTATCGCCTCGTGCCCGGCGTCGTCCGCTTCTACGACACGAACTCCCTCCCTCGTCTGGTCGAGGACCAGGGCCTGACCGTCGTCGAGTGCAACGGCGAGCCCGGTCGCGTAAGCGTGTTGGCTCGTCGCATGACCTCGCTCGTCGAATGTGCCCTCCAACGCCGGGTGGCGGTCAGTCCCCCGGTCGGGACCGAGCGCGTGTTCAGCGGTGGCTGTCGGCGTGACTGACGTCGGAGCAAGGTCGCTGCGGGAGTTGGTCGACGCGCGGCGCGACGAGATCAAGGCCATCGTCGCGCGCCACCACGACCGATCCGTGGCCATCTTCGGGTCGGTGGCCCGCGGCGACGAGGGACCATGCAACGACATCGACTTCCTCGTCGAACTCTCGCCGACCGCCGGGCCGGGTTCGAGCAGGTGACATTCGGCCATGGCCACATCGATGCGTTGCCGGTGCCCGACGCCAGCGTCGACGCGGTCATCTCCAACGGCGTGATCAACCTCGCCGCCGACAAGCGCCGGGTCTTCGCGGAGGCAGGCCGCGTGCTGCGGGCCGGCGGCCGGCTGGCGATCGCCGACATCGTCACCGAGACGGAACTGACGCCGCAGATCGTCGCCAACACCGACCTTTGGGCATCCTGTATCGGCGGCGCCGCCCACACCAACGCCTACCAGCAGGCGATCGCCGCCGCCGGGCTGGACCTCGTGGCGATGCGGTCCAACGACTACCGCTTCCTGTCCGAGCAGGCACGGGCCGCCGGCGAGCGCTTCGGCGTGCACAGCGTCTCGCTACTCGCCCGCAAGGGCTGAGGGGTGCGGCGTGGAGGACGTGCTGGCCGATGCAGCCGAGAGGGCGATCGCCTACCTCGCGGGCATCGACCAGCGCCCGGTGCGGCCCGCGAGCGCACTGGTGGAGCCAGACGTGGCCACCCCGTGCGGGCGCTCGACCTTGCCCCGTACCGCCGGAAGCACAGCGAGCTCCCGCGGGTCGCCCGGCCACCCAGGATCATCCGGCACGGCTGACCGGCGCGGGACGAGCGTAGGGAAGCTCGGTGAAGTTTGCCCGGCGCGGCCGCCTCTGTTCGCCGGGCCCGTTCTCCTCTCCGGTAGGCGGCTAGAAGGCAATCACGGGGAAGTCCGGTGGAACCCCGAGACACACCTGCCCGAACGTCCCGTAACGAGCCTCGGAAGCGAAGGCATGGTGTCTCATGGTCTGGACGTCCCGGAAACACCGTTCCAGCGGGCTCGTAGCTCGGGACGCCGTCGTTCCCGCGATTCTGCAAGCGAGCTCCACCGCCTCGACCGCGCTGCTCATGGCGTGGGCCATCGCGAGCTGAAGGTCCGCCCGCTGCTCCAACGAGTGGGTCTTCCCATCGAGACATCTCCGCCACGCTTCGCTCAGGGTGTCGAGCAGCAACAGGCGGCCGGAGCGCAGGATCGCTTCTGCTCTGCCCAGCTGGACCTGCGCCAGCGCGTTCCTTCAACAGGCCGCTCGAAGCAACCGGGGTCTTGTTCCGGGCGAGTTCGGTCACCTCGTCGAGTGCTCGTCGGGCCACCCCCAGCATCGGCGTCGGGACGCCGGTGGCCGCCACGCCCATCACCGGGAGTCGATACAGGGGGCCCCGGTAGTGTGATCCGGGCTCGAAGTCCGGTTGCATGGGAAATGTCCTGGACTTGGGCACGTAGATGTCGGTCACTGAGATGTCGTGGCTGCCCGTGCCCCGCATCCCCATCACATTCCACGTATCGATGATCTCGCACTGCTCTCTGGGGAAGTAGACCAGGTTCTGACCGTGCCGGCACGAGCACCGAGGGCGGGGTGGCCCTGAGCAGGGGGCGCCCGCCCTACCGCATCGGGCAGGTCGGAGGTGAGCGCACGGTAGGTTCATGGGCTTGCGCCGCGCGTTCGCCCAGGTCGATGTGTTCACAACCGTTGCCTGCCTCGGCAATCCGGTCGCGGTCGTCCTGGACGGCGCCGGGCTCGCCACCGAGGACATGCAGCGGTTCGCCCGCTGGACCAACCTCTCGGAGACGACGTTCGTCCTGCCGCCGACCACGGCCGACGCCGACTACCGGGTCCGCATCTTCACGCCCGCCACCGAGCTGCCGTTTGCCGGACATCCAACCCTGGGCACCTGCCACGCGTGGCTCGCCAGCGGACGGGTCGGTCGGGCGCGGGACGTCGTGGTCCAGGAGTGCAAGGCCGGCTTGGTCACCGTGCGCCGCGGTGCGGAGGGATTGGCGTTCGCGGCGCCGCCGCTCGTGCGATCCGGCCCGGTTGACGAACCGCTCGTCAGGCGGATGGCCGACGCCTTGCGGGTCGGGCGCTCCGAGATCATCGATGCCCAGTGGGTGGACAACGGCCCGGGCTGGGTCGCCGCCCTGTTCGAGAGCGCCGAGGCGGTCCTGTCCCTTCGGCCGGGCGACGTCGACTTCGACCTGGGCGTCGTGGGTCCCTATCCGGAGGGATCGCCCGAGGCGTTCGAAGTGCGAGCGTTCGTCCAGGCCGATGGCGCCACGGTCGAGGACCCGGTCACGGGCAGCCTGAACGCCTCGCTGGCCGAATGGCTGCTACGGACCGGACGCGCGACGACCCCGTACACCGCCAGGCAGGGCACTGCGCTCGGACGCTCGGGACGCGTGCACATCACGCGCGACGACACGGGGACCATCTGGACGGGCGGCGGCACGGTCTCGTGCGTCGTCGGGCACGTCGACCTGTAGACGAGCCCGACGACGCACCTACCGCTGGGCGGTGATCACGGACCGACGATCCGGCCCTCGACGACCGGGTCGACGGGCGAGTTGGCGGCGATGTAGTCGATCGTCACCTGCAGGAGGTCGTCACCCGGCTGCGCAACGTCCGTGCCGCCCGCGAACATCGTGTAGCCGTCGCCGCCGCCGAACATGAAGTCGTTGGTGACGATCCGGACGGAGTCGGCCGGACCTATCGGTGTCAGCGTTCCGCCGACGCCGTCCGGGGGCCTTCCACATGTTGTCGACCACCGGCGTGCGGCGCGGCGGTGGCCGGCATGGCCAGCAGGCCGAACAGGAGCGCGCCGACGATCAGCAGGACGATGGGTCGAACACGGACATGCGCCACTCGGAGCTCCTCCTCGCCGAACTGCGGGCACGCGGCTGTCGGGACCGGACGGGCTGCATTTGCGACCGATGAGGTGAAGGGTCAGGCGGCCCGTCCCTCCCTGGACCGCGCCCGTCGCTCTGTGATGGCAAACCATAACGCCGCGCCGGTGAGCGTGCCGTTGCTCGCGGGCGAACACTCGATGACGTCAGCTTGGTTGCTGACCTGGTCGTGGGGCTATGACGGCGCGCGCGGTGGGCACGTCACGCCCGCGTGCAGGATCAGCGCGCAGACGGTCTCGCGACTCACCTTCCAGCGGCCGTCGTCGAGCACGGCGTAGCCCACCGCGGTGATGGGCGCTATGCGGCCGTCGAAGTTCAACGTGTAGATGAGGGCGGCGCGTTCGGCGTCGAGGAAGACGATGTCGCCCAGGGTCGCCGTCTGGTGCTCCGCGATGTCGCGGTTTGCCGCCGCGGCGCGCCCCATGAACGGGCCCAGCTCTTCGCTGTCCTCGATGTGTGCCCGCCGTTCGCTGGCGGCGAGAGATCCATTGGCGGCTGTCGCGTACGCCTCGACGATGGCCGCCCTCGCGGCCTCGGGATCGGCCGGTTCCTCGCCTGACGGCGCCGGCAGCGTCGGCGCGCTCTTCGCTGGGAGTGGCAAGGGCGGCGCCGGCCCTTCGCCCTGGGGACCGGGGTCGGACGGCTGATCCTCGCCCTGCGCGTTCTCTGAACGCGCTGCGGCGAGGCGCCCATTCACCGTGGCCCCGCACCCGGTGGACCGAATCGAGTACGTGTCTCCTCCCGCACGAGAGCCGTCGATCTGTCCGCACGGGTGAGTGATCCCGTGTCGCCTCGGCCCGCAGGCAATAGCCCGTCGGTGCAGTCCGGATTCCTTACTTCGAAGTCCATATTGCTGACTTCTCGGCGGTGTCCACCGATGGTGCGATGTACCAGTCCATGAAGGGGGCTGAACGATGACCGCATCGACCAGTGAACGAATCGGACCGCCAAGGGTCACGGTGACCGGCACGGAGATCCACAAGCTCGGGGGCGAGCCCGACACCACGCTTGTTGCCGCCGTGCGTGAGATCGCTCCGATCATCCGGGCGCACAGTGACGAGGCAGAGCGGGAACGACGCCTGTCGGCGCCGGTCCTGAAGGCACTGCGGGAGACAGGCCTCCTGAGGATGACGACGCCCCGTTCCTTCGGGGGATTGGAGACCGACCCCGTGACCCGCGCCCTCATCGGTGAGGAGGTCGGTCGCCACGACTCTGCTGCGGCCTGGACCCTGGAAAACCCTCTGGACTGGGCCTTCTTCTGTTGCCGTCTCCCCGACGAGGGAGCCGAGGAGATCTATGGCGACGGACCGGACGTCCTGATCGCCGCGCAGTTCGGCCGCCCGCTCAGCGCGAGGTCGACCAATGGCGGATACCTCATTTCCGGCCAAGCCCCGTTCGTCAGCAACTGTTATGACGCCGACTGGATCTCGTCGACGGTTCTCGTGGACGAGGACTCCGCCGCCGATGAGCCCGAGATGTGCATGGCCGGTCGGGGCGATTCGACGTCGGCCAGGCCGCCGAGGAGGAGGCGCGGCCCGCCAGCAGCGGCATCACGCGTCGACATGGCGGTCACCCTCGGGGTCACGCGCTGACGGCGGCGTCCGCCAGCTCCCGGAGCACGCCGAAGAAGCACCGGGCCGTGTCGCTCCAGGTCGGCAGGCGCCGACCGCGCGCGAGCGCCGCGCTCGCCAGGCGTTGCCGATGCTCGGCGTCTTCGGCCAACCGCTCGAGCGCCGAGGCCAGACCGGCGACGTCCCCGGGATCGAGGACGCGCCCCTCGACGCCGTCCTGCGCCAGGTGGGCCAGGTTGCCGGCCCGCCACCCGACGACCGGCAGGCCGGCCGCCATCGCCTCGCCGTACACCGTGCCGTAGGGCTCGCGGTAGCTGGGGAGCACGAACACGTCGGCGGACCCGTAGAGCGCCGCCACCTCGCCCCGTGTGACCGGCCCGTGCACGACGACGCGGCCGGCGAGGTCCGCACGGCCCAGGCGGGCGCGGACGCGGGCGGTGTACCGGGGATCGACGTCGGTCCGGCCCACCAGGTGCAGCGTCGCCAGGTCGCGGGGCAGGCGCCCGAATGCGTCCAACAGGTCCAGCGTGCCCTTGCGCGCCACCCAGTTCCCGACACTCAGCAGGGCGGCCTGCCGGCCCTGCCTCAGGTCGACACGTGGCCCGGCCGGTGCGCCGGCCACGTCGCGGCCAGGGGCGACGACGACGCTGCGAGCGTCCGGCAGCGCCGCGCGCAGCGTCTCGCTGGCGAGGACGAGGAGGTCGCAGCGGCGGTACAGCATCCGGTCGAGCGCGGCCTGGACCGGTCGCCGCGGCCAGCGGTGGTCGATGCCCCCAGGCGGCTGGTGGAGCATGGCGGCGAGGGCCGGCGACGGCCGGGAAGCGGGGGCACCGCGCCACGCCAGGATCCAGGGGGCGACGAATGCGGCGGCGATGCTGTCGACGACCAGAACATCGGCCCGGGCGGCCCGCCGCAGGACTCGTCCCGCCGCTGCAGCGGGTAGGGGGAAGGGCAGAGCCGGAACCGCCAGGAGGTCGAGATGGGCATCGTGTTGTGGCGCCAGCTCGGCCATGCGCCGGTGGTACAGGTAGCCGCCGGTCAGCTGCTCCGGCGAACCTAGGGTTACGAGGGAGACGGCGAGCATGCGGGTGGTCCATGTCGCCCCGACGGCGTTCGGGGCCGAGGGACTGTTCGGCGGCGGCGAACGTTATCCGCTCGAGCTCGCGCGGGCCCTCGTTCGCGAGCCGGACGTCGAGTGCGAACTGGTGACCTTCGGCCGCACACCGGGCACCGCGCGGGACGCATCGGGCCTCTCCATCCGCGTGCTCCGTCCGCTGGCACATTGGCGCCGGCATCCCGCCCACCCGCTGTCCCTTGGCCTCGTCGCTGCGGTCAGGTCGCCCGACATCGTCCATACGCACCACGTCCGCAGCATGCCGAGTCGCTTGGTGGCGCTATCCAGGCGCCGCGCCGGCGGCGCAGTGACCACCGATCACGGTCTTGGAGACGGCGCCGCGGGTGGCCGGTTCTCCAGGCTGTTCGACCGCTTCCTCACCGTGTCCCGCTACTCGGCAGCGACGCTCCGCGCCCCGCCGGCCAAGACCCGCGTCGTCTACGGCGGCGCCGATCCGTCCCGATTTAGGCCCGAACCCTCTGAGGGGCGCACGGGCGTGCTGTTCGTAGGCCGTCTCACCCCCCACAAGGGGGTCGATCGCCTGCTGCGTGCGCTTCCCGGCGACGCCGAGCTGAGCATCGTGGGTACGGGTGGCCACGATCGCACGGTGCCCGAGCGCGACTACCCCGACCACCTCCGCCGGCTCGCCGCCGGGCGGCCCGTCCGGTTCTGCGGTGCCGTCCCCGAGGACGCCCTACCGGGCCTGCACCGCCGGGCGGCGGTCTTCGTCCTACCGTCGGTCGATCGCACGTGCTATGGCCGCTCGGTGGCGATCTCGGAGCTGCTGGGGCTGAGCGTCCTCGAAGCCATGGCGAGCGCCACGCCGGTGGTCGCTAGCCGCATCGGGGGCGTTCCCGAAGTCGTGATCGACGGGGAGACGGGGTTCCTCGTGGAGCCGGGCGACGTGGACGCGCTGTCGGACCGGATCGCCTCGCTGCTGTCCGACCGCCGGTTGGCGCGGCGGCTCGGGGACAACGCCCGCGCCGCGGTGACCGAGCGGCTCACGTGGCAGGCCTGCGCGCGACGGTGTGTCGCCGCCTACCGCGAGCTGGTCACGTGACCGGCGCGGCGTAGGCCCCGAACGCCAACGGCGACTCCCACACCCGCACGGTGAGGTCTTCCCCGCCACCGGCACGGACGGCGTCGGCCAGCGCCCCGTGCGCCCAGCGCGCGAAGACCTCGACGGTGACCGCCTCGGCGTCCGCCGGCCGGATCACCTCGAGGTCGGCGTCCCGGACGGTGTCACCCACCCGTCGGAGCGCGCCGTCGATGATGTCGAGGTCGCACACCATGCCCCGCTCGTCCAGCTCGGCCCGCCGCACGACCGCCTCGACCTTGTAGTCGTGGGCGTGGAGCTGGCCCTCCGGGCCCTCGACCCCGGGCATCACGTGGAACGCCCGCACCTCGATCGCCGTCCCCACCTCGTACATGGGCGTCACGTGTAGCACAGCGCGGCGTGAACGAGGCCGGCGTCGCCACGATCCACCGCCGCGAACGCCTCGCCCGCCTGATCGAAGGGGTAGGAGTGGGTGGCCAGCGGGGCGAGCGGCAGGGCGTGGAGGAGCTCGCGCACGACCGACCGACGACGGTCCCGGGACCAGCGGGCGGCGAGGGCCGCCGGAATGGTCGAGACCTGCGTGCTGCGGATGTGCAGGCGGCGACGGTGGAACTCGGCACCCAGGGGCAGGCGCACGTCCTTGGTGCCGTACCACGACACCACGAGCGCCTCGCCCTCGTGCGCGAGCAGCGCAAGCGCGGCAGCCAGCGCCTCGGGGCGCCCGCTCGCCTCCACCACCAGAGGCAGGCCCACCGGTGTGCGGCTGGCGATCAGCGCGGCCGCTTCCTCGGGCGGGGCGGACTCCAGCCCGACGGTGGTGGCGACCGTGCGCCGCTCCGCCAAAGGCTCGATGCCGATGACCCGGGCCCCAGCGCGCTGCAGCATGAGCCCGGCGAGCATCCCCACCGCACCGAGGCCGATGACCGCCACCGGCTGCTCGAGCACGGGGCCGGCGTCGAGCGCGACCTGCAGGGCCGTCTCCACGAGCGGGAACATGGTGGCGAGCCGGGGGTCGACGTCGTCGAGGACGACTACGTCCTCGGCGGGGACGACGAACGCGTCCTGGTGGGGGTGGAACGCGAAGACGAGCCGACCGTGCGGGGCCTTGCCGCCGGGGTGCTCCGCGCGTCCCACGCAGCTGTACCCATAGCGGAACGGGAAGGCGAACGAGCCGCCGAGCGCGCCGATCGTCTCGTCGAGCGGCAGCGCGGGGTCGATCTCCCCCCGGTAGGCCAGCATCTCGGTGCCGCCGCTGATGCCCGACCACAGCGTGCGCACGACGATGTCGCCGTCGCCCGGTGGCCCGAGACCCACGGGCGAGATCGCGATCCGGCGGGGCGCCTCGAACACGACACCGCGGGCGACCCTGTCACGGCCCTCGTCGTCGGCAGCCACGCCCCCTATCCTGCTGCGGGTGCCGCGCGCCGGGGCAAACGTCGGTGGTGGCCCGCCGCGCAGGCTGGTCAGTGTGCCGCTGCCCACGTCGGCGGGCGTGTTCGAGGCGTGCGCATTCGAGTGCTCGTCCGGCTCGGTCTACCTGGCACTCGTGAGGGGCGAGCTCGATGGGGGCGACGACGTCGTCACCAGGGTGCACTCCGAATGCCTGACCGGCGACGCGTTGGGGTCGCTGCGCTGTGACTGCGGTGTCCAGCTCCAGCTCGGCCTGCGTGCCATCGCCGCCGCCGGGCGGGGCGTCCTCGTCTACGCCACCGGCCATGAGGGCCGGGGGATCGGCCTCGTGAACAAGCTGCGGTCGTACGCCGAACAGGATCGCGGCGCCGACACGCTCGACGCCAACCTGGCGCTCGGCCTGGCGGTCGACGCTCGCGACTACACCGACGCCGCGGCGGTGCTGCATGCCCTCGGCGTGCGCTCGGTGCGCCTGCTCACTAACAACCCGCGCAAGGTGGACGGCCTGCGGCGATCGGGTGTCGACGTGGTGGCCGTCGAGCCGCTCGCCACCGCTCCCCACAGCCGCAATCTCGGTTACCTCCGGACGAAGGAACGCCGACTCGGGCATCTGCGGCCCACCGGCGAGGCGGTGGGCGACGAGCCCCTCGACGTGGCGCCGGCCGTCGACATCAGCGACCTGATCGGTCCGGTGACGGCGGCGCCGGACCGGCCGTTCGTCGTCCTCAAGTTCGCGCAGACGCTCGACGGCCGGATTGCGACGGCGACCGGCGACGCCCGATGGATCAGCGGCGAGCCGGAACGTCGTGCCTCGCACGCCCTGCGGGCCGCGTGCGACGCCGTGCTGGTGGGTGTCGGCACGGTGCTCCAGGACGATCCCCAGCTGACGGTGCGCATGGTGCCCGGCGCGTCGCCGATGCGGGTGGTGCTCGATTCCACGCTGCGGGTCCCCGACGGCGCCAAGATCCTCGGCACCGACGCCGCGACGACCATCCTCACGACCGATCGGTCCGACCCCGCCCGGCGCCGGGCGCTGGCGGCCCGGCGTGTCGGCGTGAGCGTGCTGCCCGAGGGCGCCTACGGCGTCGACGTCGGCCCCGCACTCGCAGCGTTGCGCGGCTCCGGCGTCGAGACCCTGCTCGTCGAGGGCGGCGCCCGCGTCATCACGTCGCTGCTGCGGGCCGGCGTGGTCGACCGCCTGATCGTGGCCGTGGCACCGACGATCATCGGCCAGGGCACCGAGGCGGTCGGCGCGCTTGGCGTCTCCGCGGTGGCCGACGGCATCAGGCTCGTCAACCGGTCCATGCACGTCATCGGCGACGACGTCATGCTCGCCGGCGACATCTCGGCGGGTGACGAGCAGGCGCGCGACGGGCTGGGCCGCGAGGGGCCGGATCAGGTCGCCTTCATGCGCACGCAGCACAACCCCGGTTGAGGGTCGAGGCGGGGCTCGAGCACGTCGGCGCCATCGGCGCCGACGATGACCCCGGAGAGCAGCTCGAGGTTCATCCCACACACCAGGTCGCGGTGCTGCTGGGCGAGGGCGTGGAACGGGCAGTTGGTGAGCACGACGTCGCCGCCCCGCAGATGGGGTTCGTAGCCGTGGTGCTCGAGCGCGCCGACGACCGCAGCGCGGCGCTTGGCACGGCCCGACCGTCGCCCCACGGCGACGCGGGCGGCTTCGCCGACGCGCCGCCCCGTCTCCGTGGCGGCCAGGCGCAGTGCCAGCCCGATCGGCACGGCGTCGTGGGTCGAGCGCTCGATGGCTTCGGCGAGCAGCCCACCGGCGAGGTCGTAGCGGCGCTCCGGGAGCGACACCCCGATCTCGGTGGCGGAACGCCGGTAGAGCTTGGCGGTTCGGCCGGCGCCGGGTCCGGACCGACCGGTGAGCCGCTCGAAACGCACGTCGGCGAGCCCGGCGTCGACGAGCTTGTCGAGGTGGAAGGCGGCCACTGACCGAGCCAGGCCGAGTGCCTCGGCGGCCCCGTCCCGGCTCAACTCCTCTCGCTCCGCCAGCAACCGGTACACGGACTGCGTCACCGGATGATCGAGCGCGGCTACCCCGCGGACCCGGTCTACGAACGGCGCCTCGTGCATGGGGCAATTCTAAAACAGAAAGCGCTTGACGAAACAAGCGGGGTTTTCTATCGTCAAGTTTGTCGTCGCTTAGAAGGAGATCCGTATGACGTCGTTCAACGTCTCCCAAGCCACCGCCGCACCGGTGACCACCAGCCCGCAGCTCTCGAACCCCGCCTATCAGGCGTTCCTGCTGCTGCGGACGGGGTTCACGGTGGCCCCGATCCTGTTCGGGCTCGACAAGTTCCTGGACTGGCTCGTCGACTGGCCCATCTATCTCGCGCCGGAGATCAACGACCTGATCCCGGGCAACGCCCACCAGGCGATGCTCATCGTCGGCGTCGTGGAGATCGTCGCCGGCGTCGTCGTCGCGCTGCGACCGCGGTTCGGCGGCTACCTGGTTGCCGCCTGGCTCGCCGGCATCATCGTCAACCTCCTACTGCAGGCCGACTTCTACGACATCGCCCTGCGCGACTTCGGCCTGCTCATCGGCGCACTCGCCCTGGCGCGGCTCGCCGCCGCGTTCGACCGGCCCCGGGCCGCGGCCTGAGCCCGCCATGAGCCATCGAACGCTCGCCATCGTCGGCGCCAGCATGGCCGGCGCCAAGGCCGCCGAGGCGGCCAGGGAGTCCGGGTACGACGGACGCGTCGTCCTCATCGGCGACGAGGCCACAGCACCGTACGAGCGCCCGCCGCTGTCGAAGGCCGTGCTGCGCGGCGAGGCCGAGCCCGCCTCGACCCGCGTGCATCCCGATGGCTTCTACGACGAGCACGACATCGAGCTCGTCACGAAGCGTGTGGTCGGGATCGACGGCTCCTCACGGCGGCTCGCGCTGTCCGACGGGGACACGTTGGCGTTCGACGCCGCGATCCTGGCGACCGGAGCCGAGCCGCGCCGCCTGGCGGTGCCGGGCGCGGAGCTCGACGGCGTGCACTACCTGCGCAGCGTCGACGACTCCAACCGGCTCCGCGAGGCCATCGCCGGGGCGTCCCGGGTGGCCGTGATCGGGGCCGGGTGGATCGGCTCCGAGGTCGCGGCATCCGCCCGGCAGATGGGCGCCGACGTGGTCCTCATCGCACCGACGCCGGTCCCGTTGGGTCCTGTCCTCGGCGACGAGATCGGCGAGGTGTTCCGCCGGCTCCACGCCGACAATGGCGTGCAGCTGCGGCTCGGTGTCGGCGTGGGCGAGCTGCGGGGGTCCGGAGGCGTGGAGCAGGTCGTCCTCACCGATGGCACCACCGAGGCGGTCGACCTGGTCGTCGCCGGGATCGGCGTGACCCCCCGGACCGACGTCGCGGGCGCGGGCTGCGGGCTCGCGCTCGACAACGGGATCCTCGTCGACCAGCACCTCGAGACCAACGTGGCGGCGATCTACGCCGCCGGCGACGTCGCCAACGCCTGGCATCCGCGCTACCGGCGGCACGTGCGCGTCGAGCACTGGGCCAACGCCCTCAACCAGGGAACGACGGCCGGACGGAACGTGGCCGGCGGGCGCGAGGTGTACGACCGCCTGCCGTACTTCTTCTCCGACCAGTACGACCTGGGCATGGAGTACGTGGGTCTCAGTAGCGCGAGCGACGAGCTCGTCGTTCGAGGCGACCTGGATGCGCGGGAGTTCGTCGCCTTCTGGCATCGCGATGGGGTGGTCAGCGCGGCGATGAACGTGAACGTCTGGGACGTAGTCGAGGACCTGAAGGCGATCATCACCGCGGGGCCCGTCGACCCCGATCGCCTCGCGGATCCGAAGGTCGAGATCGGCGACATCGTCGGCGCCACCAGCTCCCCCTAGCGGGTTGGCATAGGTTGGCGAGTGGCAGCGGGGGGAGGTTGACGAATGGACTGGGCCGGCTGGGCGGTCTTCGGGCTCATCGCCACCGCGACCCTGACCGCCGTGATGATCGGCGCTCAGCTCGCCGGTTTCACACGCCTCGATCTCCCTCTGATGCTCGGCAGCATCGTGATCGCCGATCCCGATCGGGCGCGGGTGGCGGGCTTCTTCGTCCACTTGGTGAACGGCCAGTGCTTCGCGCTCGGGTACGCGGCGGCCTTCGCCGCCACCGGCGACGCGACGTGGTGGGCGGGTGCCCTGCTGGGAACGCTCCACGGCGCGGTCGCGTTGCTCGTGATCGTCCCGCTGCTGCCAGGCATTCACCCCCACATGGCTTCCGAGCGCGCCGGCCTGTCGAGCGGGGCCGAGCTGGAGCCGCCGGGTTTGCTGGCACTCAACTACGGCCGGGAGACACCGCTGGTCACGATGATCGCCCATGTCGCGTTCGGCGTTGCGTTGGGGGTGCTGCTCGACGCCTCGTAGCGTCTCGAATCGCGAGCGCGGCCTGCACCAGCGTGGCGTGCGTCAACGCCTGCGGGTAGTTCCCGATCAGCTCGCCGGTGGCGGGGTCGGCTTCCTCGGCGTAGAGGCCCAGTGGCTCGGTGAGCGCGACCAGTTGTTCGACAAGTCCGATGGCCTCGTCTACGGCGCCGGTGGCGGCCAGCGCCTGGGCGAGCCAGAACGAGCAGGGGAGGAAGGCGCCCTCCCGGCCGGCGAGCCCATCGTCGCCGGGCGGATACCGGTACAGCAGGGGGCCCCCGGCCGACAGGTCGCCCCTCACCGCCTCTATCGTGCGGACCACCCGGGGGGACCCGGGCGGTTCGATCCCGACCAACGGAAGCACGAGCAGCGCGGCGTCGACGTCGCGTCGCCCATACGCACGGACGAAGTTGCCGCGTTCGGGGTCGATGCCATTGGCGGCCACGTCGCTGGCGATAGCGTCGCGCTCGGCCGCCCACCGCGCCCGGCGGACGGCCGGGGTGCGGTGCATGTCGGCCATGCGTAGCGCGCGGTCGAGCCCGAGCCAGGCCATGAGCTTGGAGTGCAGGTAATGGGCCGGTTCGCCTCGCACCTCCCAGATGCCGGCGTCGGGTTGGCGCCATCGCTCGGCGACGTGGTCAGCCATCGCCATGGCGGCGCGCCAGGTCTCGCCGTACAGCCCATGACCGGCTCGCGCCAGCAGCCACATGGCATCGAGGACCCAGCCGTAGTTGTCGAGCTGATGCTGGTCTCGGGCGTCGTTGCCGAACCGAACCGGTCGGCTGTCGGCGTAGCCCGGCCACTCGTCGACTTCTCGTTCCGGTGGCACCCGCCGCCCGTGCAATGTCAGCAACGCACGCAGGCGCGGGCGGTCCATGCGACTGGCGTGGAGCAACCAGTACAGGAACGCGCGGGCCTGCTGGTCGACGCCCGCACCGAGGAAGGCGCCGATGCCGATGCTGGCGTCCCGGGGCCAGGCATATCGGTAATCCCAGTTCCGGCGCCCACCGAGCTGTTCCGGCAACGATGTGGTGGGCGCCGCCACCGGCGCACCGGACGGGGAGTAGGTCAGGAGTCGGAGGGTTATCAGGCTGCGGTCGACGGCTGGGGCAAAGGGGCCGTCGTAGTCGATCCCCGCCGACCAGCGCTGCCATCGAGCATCGTCCTCCCGCAGCGCCCGCCACGCCGCGTCCGGCATGAGATGGGTGAGGGGGCCACGATGGGCCGCAGTCAGCACGACAGTCAGGGGTCGCCCCGGCTCGAGCGCGAACTCCACGACGGGTCCCGGTTCGAGCCCGAGGTCGTGGTCGGCCGCGAAGGCCAGTGCGGTTCCGTGATCCACGCACACGAGCCCGGCGGGCGTCATGCGCGTGCGCGGCCGGCGGCGCTCGATCCCGAACCGAGGGTCGAAGCGGATGACGCAATCGACCGCATCGCCGGTGGCCTCCAGCCGGCGCACCAGGCAGAAGGTGGGGAAGAGCGACCCTTCGACCTCGGCGACCATGCCCTCGGTCAGGGAGAGCTCGGCGGCGCCCACCCGCCACGTCGTCTCGAGCAGCGTCGAGCCGCTCCGGTACCGGCGACGAACGACCTCGGCGCCGTCGGCGGGGCCGAGTGCGAACAGACCGCCTCCGTCGCCGGCGACCAGGGCACCGAAGACCGGCCCACCGTCGAAGTGCGGGAGGCACAACCACACGATGCGACCGCGTACGTCGACCAACGCCGCCGTGCGCGTATCACCGAGCAGGCCGAGATCACGGAGCGCGGGTGTGTCGCTCGCGATGTGGCCGCGCCCCAACCCAGCGAGGTCCCTGGTCACGCTCTCGTTGTACCCGGCGCTTCTATGCACAGCCGCGATGGGTACAAGGTGATTGCGGCGCCCGCGGGTTGACCGGCCGCCGCCGTCGCCCGATGAGGAGGGCAGCCATGGATACTCGCAATCTCGGCGAGCGCCTCGAGGCCACCGACGCCATCGATCGGGTCGCCGGACCGACGCACCGTCAGGTCACCGCCATCCTGCCCAGCGGTCCGGTCAAGGACGTGCTGCACGGCGTGTGGCTGGGGCACCCGTTGCATCCGGTGCTCACCGACCTGCCCATCGGGTTCTGGACGAGCGCCTTCGTGCTCGACCTGGTAGGGGGGAGACGAGCCCGACCGGCGGCCGATGCGCTGGTCGGCATCGGTGTGGCCGCGGCGCTGCCCACGGCGGCCACGGGGCTGGCCGACTGGTCGGACCTGGACGAACCCGTGCGTCGCGCCGGCATCGTCCACGCCGCCGCCAACGTGGCCGCCACGGCCCTGTACGGCCTGTCCTTCCTCGCCCGCCGCCGCGGCCACCGCGCCGGTGGCGTGGCGCTCGGCCTCGCCGGGGCGGCGGCGGCCACCGCCGGCGGCTTCCTCGGCGGCCACCTCGTCTTCCGCCGTGCCGCAGGTGTCAGCCGGGCGCTGGCGGCGCCCTCGTCGACGGACTGGACCGAGATCCAGGCCGAAGGCGACCTGACCCCCGACGAGCCGACACTGGCTCACCTCGACGGCGAGCCTCTCGCCGCCGCCCAGGGCGACGATGGACCGGTGGCGCTGTTCGACCGGTGCAGTCACCTCGCCGGCCCGCTTCACGAGGGAGACCTGATCGATGGGTGCGTGCGCTGCCCCTGGCACGGCAGCACCTTCCGCATGGGGGACGGAACCGTCGTGCGCGGGCCGGCCACGGCCACCCAGCCTGCCTACGAGCTGCGGGCCGACGGCAACCGCATCGAGGCCAGGCGGCGCCACCCCGTGACCGGCACCGACGTCACGGCGTCGACGGTCTAGAGGCCGAGCGGGCGATCCGGGAGGTGGTGGTCCGCCGCCCGAACGACGGGCGGCGGACCGCTGACAGACGCCGACCGGTCGTCCGCCGATCAGTCGTCGTCGTCTTCGAGCTGCGCGCGGATCTCCCCGCCCGGACGTCCGACGCTGTGGACGTTCACGTACGTCGCCCCGGCCTGAATCGCCCGGACGAACTCGTCGAACTCACCGGCGGCGATGCCCTGCGCGGCCGCCCCGGCGGTGACGTCCGCGGGTGTGATGGTGCCGCTTATGGTCCCCCCGGCCGCGGGGCAGGCCTGCGTGCCGGCCGGGCCGTTGTCGAGGTTGGTGCACAGGAACACGACGATGGCGCCGTTGTTGGTCTCGTTCTCGAAGTGGATGTGCGCCTGCGTGGCGGCCGTCTCCAGGTCGCTGAAGGTGAGCCGATAGCTGATCTCGTCGCTCGAGCGCGATATCGAGGCCCTGAACTCACCCACGCCCGGCGTCGAGAGTGCGGGCACCTCCTCGTAGCCGGTGAGCCGCTCCCGCTGGTCACCCCCATCGGAGGCCATGGCCACGGTTCCCACCCCCAGCACGCCGGCGGTAGCGACGGCGAGCGCGATCTTGATGCGGGCTCTCTTCACTGCCCTTCCTCCTCCTGGCGCGGGGCCTGGCGTGCCAGCGGTCGCGCCGGCGCACCGGGCGGATGTATCCAGGAGTCGTACCTGATGGTTGCTGTTCCGGTTTTTGCCGGACGTCGCGACGAACTCAACCGCCGGGCACCGGAGGGTCGTCAGGACCGCCGACTCGTTTCCCGTGCGTCGTCCAGGTGCAGCAGAAGCTCGTGCGCCGCCAGCTGGATCTCCCGGTGGTACCACTCTGCGGCCCGGTAGTAGCAGGCGATCAGGCCCATCCGGTGCAACCGGCGGAAGTCGCCGAAGACGAACGCGTATCTCGCCTTCGTCCCGTCCCGGGCACTGTCCGTGAGCGCAAGGTGCCACTCGGCGTATTCGTCCCAGGTGTGCGCCTCGAGGAACCTGTTCTCGTCGTCGGCCCGCGGCTGGACGTCGCTCCACGGGCTCCTCAAGACGTAACGGCGGGCGTCGATCAGCTCTCTCGCCTTGGCGACGCCGCGCTCGTTCACCGAGTACTTGGCCATGCGATCAGTCTGCTCGTTCTGGCACTTCTCGGCGTGGAGGGCACCGACCCGGCCGGGGTCCTACGCCGACGGGCGGGATGGCGACGTCGCCGGCGCGGGGCCCTGGAGCCGCTCGACCGACGTGTCGATGCCGGCAGACCCGCTCCGACGTTGTTGGATGACGGGGTCGTGGGTGGCACGGATCCCGACGACGAGAGACGACGGAGACGACGGAGACGACGAGGAGTGGCGACGTGAGGTACCTGCTGATGATCTACATGAACCCGACCGTGTTCGAGTCCCTTTCCGACGAGGAGCAGGCTGCGGTGGTGGACGCGCACGAGGCATTCCAGAAGCCGATCCGCGAGTCGGGGGAGATGGTCGGCTTCGCGGCGTTGGCCGATCCGTCCAACAGCAAGACCGTTCGGGTGCGTGACGACGTCCCGGCGGTGACGGACGGACCGTACGTGGAGGCCAAGGAGTTCCTCGCCGGCTTCTATGTGGTCGACTGCGAGACCGTCGAGCGGGCCAACGAGCTGGCCGCGAGGATCCCCGATGCCCGCCTGACTGCGGTCGAGGTGCGGCCGGTGATGAACGAGGCGGGAATGGAGATGTGAGGACCGAGGCGCGCCTCGACGACCTGTTGCGCCAGCTGGCGCCGCAGATCCTCGGCGCGCTCGTCCGCCGCTACGGGCACTTCGAGGCCAGCGAGGACGCCGTGCAGGAGGCGCTGCTGACGGCCGCCACCCAGTGGCCCGAGCGCGGCCTGCCGGAGAGCCCGCGGGGTTGGCTCATCACCGTCGCATCCCGGCGGCTGACCGACCAGCTGCGCAGCGATTCGGCCCGCCGTCGCCGCGAGGACGCCACGGCCGCGCTCGTGCCACCCGACGCGCAGGTGTCGCTGGGGCCGGGCGAGCAGGGCCCCGCTGGGCAGGACGACACGCTGACCTTGTTGTTCATGTGCTGCCACCCGTGCCTGTCGGCGGCGTCCCAGATCGCGCTCACGCTGCGCGCCGTCGGCGGGCTCACCACCGCCGAGATCGCCCGGGCCTTCCTCGTCCCCGAGGGCACCATGGCCCAGCGCATCAGCCGGGCGAAGCAGCGGATCAGGGACGACGGTGCTTCGTTCGGGCTGCCGCCCGAGGCGGAGCGGGAGGACCGGCTACGGGTCGTCCTCCACGTGCTGTACCTCATCTTCAACGAGGGATACACGGCGTCATCGGGGCCCGACCTGCAGCGCAGCGAGCTCACGGGCGAGGCGATCCGGCTGACGCGGGCCGTCCACCGGCTGCTGCCGGACGACGGCGAGGTGGCCGGGCTGTTGGCGCTCATGCTGCTCACCGACGCCCGCCGCCCGGCCCGAACGGGGCCCGACGGCGGGCTCGTGCCGCTGGCGGACCAGGACCGGGGCCGCTGGAACCGGGACGCCATCCGCGAGGGCGTCGCCCTCGTCACCGAGGCCCTGCCGACCGGCCCGGTCGGCCCGTATCAACTGCAGGCGGCGATCGCCGCCGTCCACGACGAAGCCCCCAGCGCCGCAGAGACGGACTGGGCCCAGATCGTCGGCCTGTACGACCTGCTAGAGCGCGTCGGCCCCAACCCCATGGTCACCCTCAACCACGCCGTGGCGGTGGCGATGACGTGCGGACCACAGGCGGGGCTCGACCTGCTGCGAGGCCTCGAGTCCGATGGCCGCATGGTCGGTCACCACCGCGTCGACGCCGTCCGAGCGCACCTGCTGGAGATGGCCGGCGACGTCGACGCCGCCCGTGCCAGCTACCGCCGCGCCGCCCGCCGCACCACCAGCCTTCCCGAGCAGCGCTACCTCGAGGCGCGGGCGGCCCGGCTGGGCGAGGGGAGCTGACAGGACCGACGGGCGCCGCCGTCTGGGATGCGGCGCGCCCGGCGGCGGTGCCGACGTCGGAGGAGGCGTCGCCGAGCACGGTCCTCCCGGCTCGCTTGTCAATGGTGCAGGTGGAAGCCTGTGCGGCCATGATCAGCGGTCCCGCCATCCGGCTAACGGACGAGGGTGCCGTCCGGCGGCTCGTGCTGTGCCGGCCCGAGGCCTACAACACGATCACGCCCGCCCTGGGCGCCGAGCTCGACGCCGCCCTCGACGCCGCCGAGCGCGACCACGACGTGCGGGTGGTGTTGCTCAGCGCCGAGGGCCCGGCGTTCTGCGCCGGCTTCGGCCTCGACTGGTCGACGGCGCCGCCGGCACGCGGCGAGGCCGCCGAGCGGGTTTGGGACACGGTCGCCGACGTCCAGATGATCGGCAGCTTCGGCAAGACCTTCGCCAAGCTCCACGAGATCTCCAAGCCCACGGTGGCGGCGGTCCAGGGATGGTGCGTGGCGGGCGGGACCGACATGGTCCTCAACGCCGACCTGATCGTGGCCGGCGACGCGGCACGCTTCGGCTACCCGCCCGCGCGGGTGTGGGGGGTGCCCGAGGCGCCGTGGCTCTGGGTCGCACGGCTCGGTCTCGAGCGCGCCAAGCGCTACCTGTTCACCGGCGACGAGTTGACGGCCGCCGAGGCGGCCGAGGCGGGGATGATCCTCGAGTGCGTGCCGGACGACCAGCTCCACCGGCGCTCGACCGAGCTGGCGCAGCGCATCGCCCGACTGCCGCTGAACCAGCTGCAGATGATCAAGTGGATGCTCAACGACGTGGCCCGCCACCAGTACCAGCCGGACACCAGCCGCCTGCTCGGCTTCATCTTCGACGGTGTCGCCCGCCATACGCAGGAGGGGCTCGACTTCGTGGCGCGGGCCCAGGAGGTGGGCTGGCGGCAGGCAGTCCGCGAGCGCGACCGGCCGTTCGGGGACTACGGCGAGCGGGCCCCGGGCGGCGGTGGGGGCGGGGGATCCGTGGGCGACGGCCGTCCGCAGGGCGGGTGAGTGGACGAGCGCTACGAGCCGCGGACGATCGACGTCGACCGCGACGAGGCCGTGACGATCACGTACCACGACGGACACGTCGCGCGGTTCGGTCTGCTGGCCCTGCGCAGGAACTGCCCCTGCGCGACCTGCCGGGGCCTGCGCGACCGGGGCGAGGAGCCGTGGCCCCGGCCCGGTAGCCCGACCCCGCTGGCGGTGACCGACGCCAACCTCCACGGGGCGTGGGGCCTGGTCATCACGTGGAACGACGGCCACGCCACCGGCATCTACCCCTTCGAGACGCTGCGCAACTGGAGCGAGGGCGAGGGGCAGGCGGCGTTCTCGCCCGACTCTGGGCTGGGTGGATAGGCGCCTGCCAGGCGCCCGCGGGCGGGTGCTAGCAGACCTCGATCAGGCGGGGGTAGGGGTTGACCGCGGCGCCGCCCCCCGGATGGAACTCGAAGTGCAGGTGCGGTGCGCTGGCCGAGGCGTTGCCGCTGCTGCCCACGTAGCCGATGACCGTGCCCCGCTCGACATGTCCGGCACCCACGTTCTCGTAGCCCGACAGGTGGGTGCCGTAGTACTCGTTCCCGTCGTCGCCGTACACCCACCAGCTGAGACCGCCGAGGCTGCTGCCCCGGTGCTCGACCCGGCCGCTGACAGGCGCCACCGTCGGTGTCCCCGACGCGGCCATCATGTCCGTGCCCTTGTGCGAGCGGCCTCCCGACCGTGGTGCGCCCCACGAGTTGGTGAAGGTTACCGGGCCCTGGACGGGGCACTTCCAGATCCCCAGCAGGGCTTTACGCCGTTCCTCGGCGGCGATCGCCTCCAGGGCGGCCTCGTAGGCGGCCGCAGCCTCGGCGGCTTCGAGCCGGGGTCCCAGCTCGGCCTGGAGCCGCTCGAGCTGATCGGCACGCGCAGGGTCGGTGGCGCGCAAGTCCGCCAGCGCGGCCGCATTCACCTCGAGCCCCTTCTTCAGCGCGCTCACGAACTGCGTCTGCTGGCTGACCGCAGACTTCACGTCCTCGAGCGCCGCCTCGGCCTCGGCCTGCGCCGCCTCGGCCTCCACGACCGCCTCCTCCTGGGCCGCCTGCCGCTCCCGAAGCTCGCCGCGGAGCTCGTCGAGCTCGGTGAGGTCGGCGGCGATCGCGTCGTTCCGGATGTCCAGCACCGCCTGGCGCACCGACATCTCGTCCACCGAGTCCGCGGTCAGCACCTCGAGGGCGGTGAGCGACGGCGGGTCGATGTAGGCGCCGATCGTGACGTGGTCCATCTGCAGGGTCAGCTCGTCGATGCGGCGCTGGGTCTCCACCACCGCCGCGTCCCGAGCCCCGAGCTCCTTGACGGACGCGGCGACGGCGGCCTCCGCGGACTCGAGCTGCGCGAGCTGCTGCTCCACGTTGGCCTCGATCCGGTCGAGCGCCTCGCCCGCGGCGCTGGCATCGCCCCGCCCGAGGCTCGTGTCCGCGCCGACCAATGCCCGGCTGGCGGCCTCGACTACCCCGCGGGTGTCGTCGTCGCCGGGGTCCTCCTGGACAGGCCCTGAGGGTGCCCGGGGGGTGGCGGCGGCGACCGACGGCAGGAACACGAGCCCCGCGACCGCGCACGCGGTCGCCCAGCGCCGCCCGTGGCGACGGACATCCCCAACCCCAGTACCCATCGTGGAACGTGACGGTAACAAATCGGCGACCCGGTCAGTCAGTGGTTGGGGCAGGCGGCGGCCGCCAGCGGGTACGGGTTCACCGGCTCACCGCCACCGGGGTGGAACTCGAAGTGGAGGTGGGGAGAGCCGTCCGGGGCGTTCCCGCTGGTGCCCACGTAGCCGATCACCGTCCCGGCGGCCACCCGGCCCGCCCCCTCGTTTGCATACCCGGACAGGTGCGTGCCGTAGTAGGTGTGGCCGTTGTCGCCGTAGACGTACCAGCTCAGCCCGCCCAGGCTGGAGCCGCGGTGCTCCACCCGGCCGCTGACCGGCGCCACGGTCGGCGTGCCGTACGCCGCCATCATGTCGACACCCTTGTGCGTCCGGCCGCCGGAGCGGGCGGCGCCCCACGTGTCGGTGAAGTGCACGGCTCCCTGCACCGGGCACACGATCCCGCCGCCCGACGTGAGCGGTCCGCTGGGGGCGGTGTCGGCAGCCTCCGCCTCGGCGGCTCGCCGGGCCTCTTCCTGGCGCCGCGCCTCCTCCAGCCGCGCCAGCGCCTCGGCGTATTCCTTCGCGGCCCGCAGCTCGTCCAGCTTGCCGGCCAGCTCGGCGCTGCGGGCGGCGAGCTGAGCCGCGAGGGCGGGGTCGCTGGCCGCCAGGCGAGCGGCCTCGGCCGACTGGGCGTCGAGGCCCTGGGTCAGCGCCAGCACGAACTCCTCCTGCTGGCTCATGGCGTCGTCGAGGTCGGCCAGGGTGGCCTCGGCCTCGGCCCGAGCCGCCTCAGCTCGCTCGCGTGCCTGCTCCTGTGCTGCCCGCTGCTCCTCGAGCGTGCTGCGGGCGGCGGCCAGCTGCGCCAGCACGTCGGCGCTGGCATCGGCCTGCAGGTCGAGGACCCCGTGCTTGACGCTGGCCTCGACGGCGTCGGTGGTGGCGAGGACCTCGAGGGCATCCTGCGCCGGCGGGCTCACGAAGGCCTCGACGACCACCTCGTCGCTGCGGGCGATCAGCTCCTCGATCCGGAACTGGCTCTCGTTTACGGCAGCATCCGCGTCCGCCAGGGCGTCGACGGCTCGGGCCATGGTCCGCTCGGCGGCAGTCACCTTCTCGACGTGATCGGCCACCGTGTCCCGGAGCTCCTCGAGCCGGCCGGTCAGCGCCGACGTGTCGTCGGCGGCCACGAGCACCCGGGGACCGATCAGCGACTGTTCGCCGGCCGCATCCTGGTCGCGGGGCGGCTCCTGGTCGACGCCGGCCGGCGTGGCACCCGCCGCCGTGGGTAGGGCCAGGCCAGCGGCGGCAAGCGTGGCGACGGTCAGGCAGGCGGCTCGGCGGCGCCAGGCCTGGTGACCAGTGTGGAGCATCCCTTCCCCCGGGTCGGCGAGCAAGCTCATCCCCAGCTGGGCGCAGCCGGGAG
>Ga0081538_10000566_pt1 | contig 40988 bp, 47 predicted proteins | sample TabmetS5T2R1_FD_71022 | JGI IMG/M metagenome (GOLD analysis project Ga0081538, IMG submission 71022) | Tabebuia heterophylla rhizosphere microbial communities from the University of Puerto Rico - S5T2R1 | ecosystem: Host-associated > Plants > Roots > Rhizosphere ... | reverse complement strand
GCCAGCCCGGGCACCGAACAGCTCGCGCCCCCCGCCCGGGGCCGGGGCGGCGGCGCCGTGGAGCCCGCGCCCCAGCCGGCGCCCGAGCCCGCCCCGCCGCAGGGCGAGGGGGGCGGCGCGGTGGCGCCGTCCGGCGACGGCAACTAGCGGGCGCCGCCCTCTTGCTTATCGGTGGGCTCTGAGCCGGCGGCGCCGCGTCCGGGCAAGCGTCCGACTTTGGTGTTCCATACGAACACCAGCAAAGCCCGCCGCTCAGTCCTCCGGCCCGGGTCTCCTTCGGGCCCGTTTGAGGTCGCCGCGGCGACGCTTCGACTCCAGCCGCCGCCGGCGCGAGGCGCCGGTCGGCTTCGTGGGCCGGCGCGGCCGCTGCACGGTCAGCGCAGCCGCCAGGCGCGATCGGAGCCGCTCGAGCGCCAGCTCCCGGTTGCGCGCTTGGCTTCGGGTGTCCTGCGCCGTCGCCCGCACCACCGCGCCGCAGCGCGCCATGATGCGGCGCTTGTGCGCCTCGTTGAGCGACTGTGACGCCTCCACGTCGAAGACAGCCTCCACCCGGGAGGCCGTCACGTTGGCGTGCTGGCCGCCCGGGCCCGAAGACCGGCTCGCGCGGAGCTCGACCTCGGACAGCGGGATGGCCGCCCCATGGCCGATGCGCAGCGGATCCTCCATCCGGCGGTCACGCTAGCCGGTGGGCGGACGGCCCTGCCCACGCCGCGGCCCGGACGAACGCGCCAGGACCCGCTCGCCCGCTTCCTCCGGGGCGTACCATGGACTGTGAACGTATGGTCGAGGTCGGCGTGGCTCTGCTGTTGATCGGGGTCGCCCTCCTGGTGGCCGAGGCACACCTGCCCGGCGCCATCCTGGGGACCGCGGGCGGCATCGCGCTTGCGACCGGGGCCGCGCTGGCAATCGCCGGGGCCGGGGCCGGGGCTGCCGTGGTCGTGGCCGCGGTGGTCGCGGCGCTCGCCACGACCGCCGTCTGGCTGCTCGTCGCCACCCGGAAGTCGCTCGCCGTGCGGAGGCTTCGCGCGGCGTCCGGGCGGGAGGCGCTCAGCGGCAGGACCGGGATCGTCCGGAGCTGGGCCGGGGAGGGGGGCCAGGTGTTCGTCGACGGAGCCCTGTGGCGCGCCCGGCGCAACTGGCCCGAGGACCACGAGGAGATCAGCGCCGGCGACGCCGTCGTGGTCGAGCGCGTCAGCGGTCTCACCCTCGGCGTTCGGAGAGCGGAGAAGTGGGAGGTGGACCTGTGATCGCAGTCATCCTGATCGTCCTGGCAGTGGTCGCCATCACGGCGGTGGCACTGGCCGCCGCCTCGGTGCGCGTGCTCAGGGAGTACGAGCGCGGGGTGGTGTTCCGGCTCGGCCGGGTGATCAACCAGAAGGGGCCAGGGCTCGTGCTGCTGATCCCCGCCGTCGACCGCATGGTTCGCGTCACCCTGCGCACGATCACGCTGCGGATCCCGCACCAGGATGTGATCACCCGCGACAACGTGCCCGTGAAGGTGGCCGCGGTCGTCTACTTCCGCGTGATCGATCCCCAGCGCTCGGTCCTCGAGGTCGAGGACTACGTCGGGGCGACCCTCCAGATCGCGCAGACCACGCTGCGCTCGGTGCTCGGGAAGGCGGAGCTGGACGCCCTGCTGTCCGAGCGCGAGCGGCTCAACGAGCATCTCCAGCAGATCATCGACGAGCAGACCGAGCCGTGGGGGATCAAGGTCACGATCGTGGAGATCAAAGACGTGGAGATCCCCGACCGGATGCAGCACGCGATGGCCCGCCAGGCCGAGGCCGAGCGCAACCGGCGCGCGAAGGTGATCAACGCCGAGGGCGAGTACCAGGCCGCCGGGCGGCTCGCCGAGGCCGCCGAGGTGATCCGCCCCAACCCGGTCACGATTCAGCTGCGCTACCTACAGTCGCTGTCCGACATCAGCTCGAATCAGGGCTCGACGATCGTGTTCCCGCTGCCGATCGACCTGATCCGCCCGCTGCTGGATTCGGGTGAAAGGAGCGCAGCGCCGGAAGCACAGGAGCGGCCGGCCGAACTCGAGGACGCCGAGGCACCGGCCGGGATAACCGCGGGCAACGAGGGCGTGCGGCGGCAGGTCAGCGCTCCGGTCGGACCCCGCGAGTCGGGCCACAACGGGCCCGCCTAGCGCCGTCTTCCGCGACAATCTCGACAAGCAGTCCCCGGCCCCCCGACCAATGGACCTGTCTCGATGACCACCACGCCGACCACCACCCGCCTCCTGGACAACTACGTCGGGGGCCGCTGGACGCCGTCGTCCTCGCAGGACGCGGTGCCCGTGACGAACCCGGCTACCGGGGAGACGCTCGCGCGGGTGCCGCTGTCGAGCGCGTCGGACCTGGACGCCGCGGTCGGCGCCGCGCGGGAGGCGCTCCCGGTGTGGCGAGGCGTCAGCGTGATCGAGCGTGGCCGCAGACTGTTCGCCTTGCGAGAGGCGCTCGACGCCCGGCGGGAGGACCTGGCGCGCTCGGTCACCACCGAGATGGGCAAGACGATCGCCGACGCCCGGGCGGAGGTGGCCCGGATGGTCGAGATGGTCGAGTGCGCCTGCGCGGTGCCGACCACCATGCAGGGCCGGATCGTCGAGGACGTGTCGCGCAACGTGGACGCCGAGTTCGTTCGCCAGCCGGTGGGTGTGTGCGCGGCGATCGTGCCGTTCAACTTCCCGGCGATGGTGCCGTTCTGGTTCCTGCCGTTCGCGATCGGGTGCGGCAACACGTTCGTCCTGAAGCCGTCGGAGCAGGTGCCGCTGACGCAGCAGCTGGCCTTCGAGATCCTCGACTCGCTGGAGCTGCCGCCGGGCGTGGTGAACCTGGTCAACGGCGGCCGCGAGGTCGTGGAGGGGATCCTCGACCACCCCGGCATCGACGCGATCTCGTTCGTGGGGTCGGCGCCGGTGGCGCGGCTCGTGTACGAGCGGGCGGCCAAGGCGGGCAAGCGGGTGCAGGCCCTCGGCGGCGCCAAGAACCACATGGTCGTCATGCCGGACGCGGTGATCGACAAGACCGTGGCCGGCATCGTGGGGTCGGCCTTCGGGGCGGCCGGGCAGCGCTGCATGGCGGGCTCGGTCGTGGTCACCGTGGGCGAGGCGCACGATCGCCTGATGGGCCCGCTGGAGGAGGCCGCCGCGGCCCTGCGGGTGGGCGACGGGATCGACGAGAGCACCGAGCTCGGTCCGGTGGTGTCCGAGCAGGCGCGCGAGCGGATCGTGGCGGCGATCGAGCGGGCCGTGGAGGACGGCGCCCGCCTGGCCGTCGACGGCCGCGACCCCGGTGTGGAGGGCGACGGCAGCTTCCTCGGCGCCACCGTGCTCGACGAGGTCGCGCCCGACACCGAGGCCGCCCGCGAGGAGATCTTCGGGCCGGTGCTGTCGGTGATCCGCGCCGGCAGCCTCGACGAGGCGATCGAGATCGTGGGCGGCAGCCGCTTCGGCAACGGCGTGTCGATCTTCACCGAGAACGGCGCCTCCGTGAGGCGCTTCCGCCACGAGGTCGAGGCCGGCATGGTCGGCGTGAACATCGGCGTGGCGGCGCCGGTCGCGTTCTTCCCCTTCTCGGGCTGGAAGGACTCTTTCCTCGGCGACCTGCACGCGCACGGCCCGGACGCGGTCGAGTTCTACACCCGCAAGAAGACAGTCACGAGCCGCTGGTTCTCCCACGGGCAGGGCACCGGGCCCTACTTCGTCGAGAACTGACGCCGCAACGCGGCCCACCATCGGAGTGTGGGCTGTCAAAGTCCCGCATGTGGCGCCTTAGACAGCCCACACTCGGCGGAGAGCGGCTGAGTTCCTCCGGAATTACGCTCTTGCTCCTGATTCGGATGCGCGCCGCGGTGGTCGGACATGTCGAGTGGATCGAGTTCGGGCGGGTCGACCACGTGCCGGCCCCCGGCGAGATTGTCCACGTGCGCGAGTCTTGGGAGGTGCCGGGCGGCGGCGGCGCGGTGTCGGCTGTCCAGCTCTGCAAGCTCGCCGATGCGGGCACCCTCTACACCGCGCTCGGCGACGACGAGCTCGGGCATCGCTCGAGGAGCGACCTCGAGCGCCTCGGGCTGCGCGTGGAGGCGGTCTTCCGGCCCGAGCCGCAGCGACGCGCGTTCGTCCACGTGGACGGCGCGGGGGAGCGGACCATCACCGTCGTGGGCGACCGGCTCGGCCCCCGCGCGGACGATCCGCTCCCCTGGCACGAGCTGGCGGATGCCGACGCGGTCTACTTCACCGCGGGCGATCCCGGCGCCTTGCGTGAGGCGCGCCGGGCCCGGGCGCTCGTGGCCACCGCCCGCGGCCTGGACGTGGTGGCCGCGGCGGGCGTGGAGCTGGACGCCCTCGTGGCGAGCTCGCGCGACAGGGGCGAGCGCTACGAGGCCGGCGACCTCGAGCCGCCGCCGCGGCACGTGGTCCGCACGGCGGGGGCGGCTGGGGGCGAGTACGAGACGGCGGCCGGCGAGCGCGGGCGATGGGAGGCCACCGCGCTGCCGGGCCCGGTGAGCGACTTCTACGGCTCCGGGGACAGCTTCGCCGCAGGGCTCACCTACGGGCTCGGCGCAGGCCTTCCGATCGGCGAGGCGGTTAGGTTGGGGGCCCGCTGCGGCGCCGCCTGCGCCACCGGACGGGGCCCGTACGAGGGCCAGCTGCGCGACCCCGACTGAGTCAGGCGACGCGGCCGCCGCTCGGCTCGATCGGCAGCCCGGCGCCGACCCAGGCCTCGAGCCCGCCGTCGAGGTTGCGGGCGTCGTAGCCCGAAGCGGTGAACGCGTCCGCCGCGAGCGCGGAGCGACTTCCCGACCGGCAGTAGAAGAGGATCGGGCGCTCGCGGTCGAGCGCCGTGGCCTGCTCAGGCAGGCGCTGGAGCTCGATGTGGAGCGAGCCGGCGATGCGCCCCGCCTCGTGCTCGTAGGGCTCACGAACGTCCACGAGCTGGGCGTCTTGCTCGCGGATCAGCTCCTGCGCCTGCTGTGGGCTCACCTCCTCGGCCACCGCATTGAGGCTACCGTCCAGCTTCGGCGGTCGCGCGGCCTGTCCGGTCGAGCCCAGCCCACGGGATATGTTTCGCCCATGGACTCGAACGTCATCGGGAAGACCGTGTTCGTCACCGGGGCCGCGCGGGGGATCGGCGCGGAGTCGGCCCGGCGGCTCGCAGCCCGCGGCGCCAACGTAGCGCTGGTCGGGCTCGAGCCCGAGGAGCTGGCGCGGGTGGCCGCGCAGTGCGGCACGAACGCGGCCTGGTTCGAGTGCGACGTGACCGACTGGGACGCGCTCGAGCGGGCGGTCGAGGGTACGGTCGAGCGCTTCGGCGGGATCGACGTGGCGATGGCGAACGCGGGTGTCGCGGGCGCCGGGATGACGCGCTCGGTCGATCCTCAGGCGTTCGAGCGGACGCTCGAGATCAACCTGATGGGCGTGTGGCGGACGGTGCGCTCCTGCCTGCCGCAGGTGATCGAGCGGCAGGGCTACGTGCTTGTGAACGCGTCGCTCGCGGCTGCCCTGCACGGGCCCGGGATGGCCGCCTACGCGGCCAGCAAGGCGGGTGCCGAGGCGTTCGCCGACTCGCTCCGCACCGAGGTGAAGCACCTCGGCGTGGACGTGGGCGTGGCCTACTTCGCCTTCATCGACACGGACCTGGTGCGGGGCGGCGACGCGCACCCGACCCTGGGCGGCATGCGCAGCAGACTCCGCGGCCCCTTGGGGCGCACCTATCCGGTCTCGGCGGTCGGCCAGGCCGTCGCGGACGGCATCGAGCAGCGCCGCCGCTGGATCGTGGTCCCCGGGTGGGTGCGCCCTCTGCTCGTGTTCCGCACGGCGCTGGCGCCCCTGCTCGAGCGGACGTCGACCGACAGCGCGGCCGAGGGCGACCGGCTCTTCCAGCAGGACGTGGACGCCCGCGGGGCCGAGGCGGCGTCCGCGCACGTGGGCCCCGGCGGCGAGGCCGTCCGCGAGCACGAGCCGGCGTAGGGGTCAGACCCTCACCCCTGGGGGGAGGCGCCGTTCCTCAGTCCTGCTCCGCCGGCTCGCTCGGCTCGTGCGGCGCGTCCGGGTCGGTCGGCCCGCCCGGGATCGGCTCGCCCTTGTACGCGTCAGGGTTGTCGGCCTCCTCGCCGCTCACGGTGACCGAGCCGTCCTCGTGGTGGCGCACCGAGTCGGGACCCAGGTTCTGCTCCGGTCCCTCGTCGTAGGAATGCTCGCCCTCGGGGCCGCCGAACGTCTCGTACTTGGCCTTGCCGCTCGGCCAGTCCTCGAGCTTCCCAGGCGGGTCGTCCTCGAGGCGCTCGACCTCTTCGCGCGCCTCGTCCTTCTCCCGCTCGATGTCCGTCTTCTGGTCGTCGCTCATGTCTGGCGGCTACCCGATGATCCGGCCGCGCATGCGGCCAGGCGCCCCTTCGCCTCGCCGAGCAGCCGCCCCCATCCTGTCGGTCGGGGGCACTATCGTCACAAGTGGTGCCCAAGCGCGATCCCCGCATGATTCCCCTCGGGTACGGCAAGTTCGTCCGCGCCGACCGCGTCTATGCACTGGTCCCGCTCGAGCGGACGGAGCGTCGCGACGGCCGCCGCACCTACGTTCACGTGGACGGGCTCACGGAGCCCGTGGTGGCGTCTCGCTCCGAGCGCGCCATCCTCGCCGACGTGGAGGCCGCTCTCGCCGAGGCGGCGGGCCTGCCGCGCCGCAGGCGCTCGGCCGCCGCGGCGGGCCAGGAGAGCCTGCTTTAGTTCAGCGTCCGTTCCTGCGCGCGCGAGGCGGGAAGCAGAGGTGCTGGTGCACGGCGGTCGTCTTGTCCCCGCGCCGGCGGACCAGGTAGCTCTCCCCGATCGCCATGCGACGGTGACAGACGGCGCAAGTGGGAGCGTGGGTGTGGTCGGCGGTCATTCTCTTCCTCCTGTATCGGCACATGAGACCACCGCTACAGGACGGATTCATCGCCCGCGCTAAAGCTCCTTCACCTCAGTCAGAACCGCCGCCACCGACTCCTTGGCGTCGCCGAACAGGAGCGCCGTGTTCTCGTTGTAGAAGAGCGGGTTGTCGATCCCCGCGAACCCTGTGTTCATCGACCGTTTCAGCACGATCACCTGCCCCGCCTTGTCCACGTCCAGGATCGGCATTCCGTAGATCGGCGAGTCGGACTGCTCGCGGGCGGCCGGGTTCGTCACGTCGTTCGCGCCGATCACGAGCGCCACGTCCGTCTGCGGGAACTCGGGGTTGATCTCGTCCATCTCCTTGAGATGGTCGTAGGGCACGTCCGCCTCGGCCAGCAGCACGTTCATGTGCCCCGGCATCCGGCCGGCCACCGGGTGGATCGCGTAGTCCACCCGCACACCGCGCTTCTCGAGCTCGTCGGCCAGCTCGCGAACGGTGTGCTGGGCCTGGGCCACCGCCATCCCGTACCCCGGCGCCACGACCACCTTCGAGGCGTACGCCAGCTGGATCGCCACGTCCGAGGCGTCCGTGGAGCGCACCGGCTTGGCCTCGCCGTCGCCGGCGCCGGCGGCCACCGCCACGCCGCCGAACCCGCCCACCACGATGTTGGCGATCGAGCGGTTCATCGCCTCCGCCATCAGGTTGGTGAGGATCGAGCCCGAGGCGCCCACGAGCATCCCGCCCACGATCAGCGCCACGTTGTCGAGCGCCAGTCCCGCGGCGGCCGCGGACAGGCCGGTGAAGGCGTTCAGCAGCGAGATCACGACCGGCATGTCCGCGCCTCCGATCGGCAGGACGAACATGTTCCCGAGGACGGCCGCAGCGATCAGGATGAGCAGGAACAGCAGCTGGGACTCGGTGCCCGCCGCGATCGCCGTCGCGCAGCCCACCGCCACCACCAGCAGGCCGATGTTCAGGAGCTGCTGCCCGGGCAGCTGGATCGGGCGGCCGGGGATGACCTCCTGGAGCTTGCCGAACGCGATGTTCGAGCCCCAGAACGAGATCGACCCGACGATCGCCGCGAACAGGATCGGGATCAGCTGCTCGATCTCCGGGTTGCCGCCCGTGTGCTCGAGCGCCTCGCGGTACTCCACGAACGAGATCAGCGCCACCGCGCCGCCGCCGACGCCGTTGAACAGCGCCACCATCTGCGGCATCGCCGTCATCTTCACGCTGCGCGCCGCGGGAATCCCGACCGCGGTGCCGATCGCGATCCCGACCGCGATCAGCAGGTAGTCGCCGACCACGTCGTCGAGGAGCGTCGCCACGACCGCGATCGCCATCCCGACCGCGGCGATCAGGTTCCCGCGCCGGGCGGTGCGCGGATGGTTCAGCAGGCGCAGCCCGAAGATGAAGCAGCCGAACGCCACGATGTACAGCACGCGGATGAAGTCCGGGTCCTGCAGGAAGGAGGCGGTGACCATCAGTCTCGCTTCCGGAACATCTCCAGCATGCGGTCGGTGACGAGGAAGCCGCCGACCACGTTGATCGTGCCGAACGCGATCGCGATGACGAGCAGGAACTCGTCCAGGGCCCCGGTGGCCTCGCCGATGAGCAGCAGGCCGCCGAGCAGCACGATGCCGTGAATCGCGTTGGTGGCCGACATCAGCGGCGTGTGCAGCGTGTTCGGCACCTTCGAGATCACCTCGAAGCCGACGAAGGCGGCAAGCACGAGGATCGTGAGCTCGGTGAGCAGGTCCATTAAGCCGCCGCCCCCGACGCCTGCCGGGCGCCTTCGTGCACGATCTCGCCGTCGCGCGTGATGCAGGCCCCGTTGACGATCTCGTCCTCGAAGTCGAGGCTCAGCTCGCCCTCCTTCACCATCAGCTCGAGCAGCGACTGCACGTTGCGCGCGTAGAGCGACGAGGCATGGTCGGGCATGGTGGAGGCCAGGTTCAGCGGGCCGACGATCGTGACGCCCTCACGCACCACCGTCTCGCCCGGCTCGGTCAGCTCGCAGTTCCCGCCCGTCTCCGCGGCGAGGTCCACGATCACAGACCCCGGATTCATGTTCTTCACGGCCTGCTCGGTGACCAGGAGCGGCGCGGGCCGGCCCGGCACGGCGGCGGTCGACACCACCGCGTCCACCTTGCCGATCTCCTCCGCCAGCAGCTCGCGCTGGCGCTGCTGCTCCTCGTCGGTCAGCTGGCGCGCGTAGCCCCCCGCCGCCTCCGCGTCCTCCAGCCCCATGTCGAGCTCGAGGAAGCGCGCGCCGAGCGACTCGATCTGCTCCTTCACCGCCGTACGGACGTCGAAGGCCTGCACCACCGCTCCGAGCCGGCGCGCGGTGGCGATCGCCTGGAGACCCGCCACCCCGGCGCCCAGCACCAGGACCTTGGCCGGGCGCACGGTGCCGGCCGCGGTCGTCAGCATCGGAAAGAAGCGCGGAAGCTCTTGCGCGGCAATGAGCGCGGCCCGATAGCCGCCAACGGTGGCCTGCGAGGAGAGGGCGTCCATCGACTGGGCGCGCGTGATCCGCGGGATGGCCTCCATCGCAAAGCTGGTCACGCCCGCCTCGGCGAGGGCCCGCACGGTCTCGTGGGCGGTGAGGGGCTGGAGGAAGCCCACGAGCACGGTGCCCCGCCCGAGCCGGCCGACCTCCTCGGAGGACGGCGGCGCCACCTTCGCGACCACCTCACCCGAGAAGCCGTCCCCCAGCGTCGCCCCGGCGCGCTCGTAGGCGTCGTCGAGTTGGTGCGCGGCCTCGCCCGCGCCGCGCTCGACGGTCACGGACACGCCGACCTTGGCGAGGCGCTCGACCACCTCCGGGACGAGCGCCACCCGCCGCTCGCCACTCGCGGTTTCCTTGGGTACCGAGACGTTCATTGCAATCCGGCCGGAATCGCGGGGATCCGGAGCCTGTGCCCGCCTGACATCCCCGGGGCCGGGGGCGCGGCATCCTACAGATCGGCACCGGCGACCGGCCGCATGGCCACCCTCGCTCAGCGGCTCGAGCCGACCGTTGCGGCTTCGGCTGCCGACGGGGCTACACTCGTCGGAGGCCTCGGAAGTCGAGGCCCCTCATGGACCAGAAGACGGTTGAGAAGATAGATCGCGTCGTCGTGCGCTTCGCGGGCGACTCGGGCGACGGTATGCAGCTGACGGGGAGCCGGTTCACCGACGCCACCGCGGTTGTCGGCAACGACCTGGCCACGCTGCCTGACTTCCCCGCCGAGATCCGGGCGCCCGCCGGCACGCCCCACGGGGTGTCGGCGTTCCAGATCCACTTCGCCTCGCGCGACATCCTGACCCCGGGCGACAACCCCAACGTGCTCGTGGCGATGAACCCCGCCGCGCTCATCACTCAGGTCGGGGCCGTCGACAAGGGCGGCACCGTGATCGTGAACGAGGACGGGTTCACCGACCACAACCTGCGCAAGGCGGGCTATGAGGAGAACCCGCTCGAGGACGGGTCGCTCGACGACTACCAGCTCTTCCGCGTGCCGATGACCTCGATGACGGTTCGCGCCACCGATGAGATCGACGGCATCACGGCCCGCGACGCCGCTCGCTGCAAGAACCTCTTCGCACTCGGGCTCGTCTCGTGGATGTACGGCCGGCCCACCCAGCCGAGCGTGGACTGGATTCAAAAGAAGTTCGAGGACAAGCCCCCGGTGCGGGACGCGAACCTGGCCGCGTTCCGGGCGGGCTACAACTTCGGCGAGACCGCCGAGCTGCTGGCCGTGCACTACGAGGTCGACCCGGCCCCGGCGCCGCCCGGCACATACCGGAACGTGAACGGCACCCAGGCGCTGGCGCTGGGCCTGATCGCGGCGTCCGTGCAGTCGGGGCTCCAGCTGTTCCTGGCCTCGTACCCGATCACGCCGGCGTCGGAGCTCCTCCATGCGCTGTCGCGCCACCGGCGCTTCGGCGTGCACACGATCCAGGCCGAGGACGAGATCGCCGCCGCCAACATGGCCCTCGGCGCCGCGTTCTCCGGCCGCCTCGGCGTGACCGCCACCAGCGGCCCGGGCATGGACCTGAAGGCGGAGACGATCGGGTTGGCTGTGGCGATGGAGCTGCCGCTCGTGGTGGTGGACATCCAGCGCGCCGGGCCCTCCACCGGCATGCCGACGAAGACCGAGGCGGCCGACCTGCTGATGGCGCTGTACGGCCGTCACGGTGAGTCGCCGCTGCCGGTTGTCGCGCCGTGCACGCCGGCCGACTGCTTCCAAGCGGCGATCGAGGCGGCCCGGATCGCGGTCGGTCATCGCACGCCCGTGATCCTGCTGAGCGACACATTCCTGGCCAACTCCTCGGAGCCGTGGCGGCTGCCCGACGTGGACTCCCTGCCGGACATCGATCCCGGCTTCGCGACGGAGACGAACGACGGCGACCGATTCATGCCCTACCTGCGCGACGACCGGCTGGTGCGCCCCTGGGCCGTGCCCGGTACGCCCGCCCTGCGCCACCGGATCGGCGGGCTCGAGAAGGAGGACGTGACCGGCAACATCTCCTACGAGCCGGAGAACCACGACCACATGACGCGCCTTCGGGCGGAGCGGGTCGCGCGCGTGGAGGTGCCCGACGTGGAGGTCGACGATCCGGACGGCGACGCCTCGCTGCTGGTGCTCGGATGGGGCTCGAGCTACGGGGCGATCCAGGGGGCGGCGCGGCGGCTGCGGCGCGAGCAGGGGCTGAAGCTCGCCACGGCCCAGGTGCGCCACCTCAACCCGCTGCCGGCCAACCTGGAGCACGTGCTGCGCTCCTACGAGCGCGTCCTGGTGCCCGAGATGAACATGGGCCAGCTGTCGCGGCTGCTGCGCGCCGAGTTCCTGGTCGACGTCGAGAGCTACACGAAGGTGGACGGGCTGCCGATCTTCACGCGCGACGTGATGGAGCAGGTGGTGGAGCGGCTGCCATGACGCAGCGAGCCAACGGCAAGCCGAGCTCTAATGGCGATCGGCTCGCACGCGCCGACGCGCGCTCGCCGCACGGCGGAGCGAAGGCCGACGCTGAGCTCGGCTTCGGCCAGCCCGGCGAGAAGGCCGTGAGCGAGACGGGCCCGGTCGAGCTCCCCCTAAGCAAGGCCGACTTCTCGTCCGACCAGGAGACGCGCTGGTGCCCGGGCTGCGGCGACTACGCGATCCTCGCCTCCGTGCAGGGGTTCATGCCGGAGCTCGGCATCCCGCCCGAGAAGATCGTCTTCGTGGCGGGCATCGGCTGCGCCGGGCGCTTCGTCTACTACATGGACACGTACGGGATGCACGGCATCCACGGGCGCGCGCCCGCTCTCGCCACCGGAGTGGCCACCGCGCGGCCCGACCTCTCGGTGTGGGTGGTGAGCGGCGACGGCGACGCGCTCTCGATCGGCGGCAACCATCTGATTCACGCGCTGCGCCGCAACGTGCCGATCAAGATCCTCCTGTTCAACAACCAGATCTACGGCCTCACGAAGGGCCAGTACTCGCCCACGAGCGAGGAGGGCAAGGTCACCAAGTCGACCCCGTTCGGCTCCCAGGACCACCCCTTCAACCCGGTCTCGCTGGCGCTCGGCGCGGAGGCCACGTTCGTCGCGCGCACCGTCGACACGGACAAGAAGCACATGGCGGCGACGCTGCGCGCCGCGGCCACGCACACCGGTGCGGCCTTCGTCGAGATCTACCAGAACTGCAACGTCTTCAACGACGGCGCGTTCGACGCCGTCCGCGCCAAGGGCCAGAAGGAGCTGAACCAGATCCGCCTCGAGCACGGCCGGCCGATCCGCTTCGGGCCCGACGGCGAGCGCGGCGTCACGCGCGGCCGGGACGGGCGCCTGGAGCTGGTGGACACCTCGGAGGCGGGGGAGGACGGGCTCCTCGTCCATGACACGGAGCGCCAGGAGCCGAGCCTGGCCTTCGAGCTGGCGCACCTGGCCTCCCGCCCGACGGGCCCCACGCCGATCGGCGTGTTCCGCGCGGTGGACCGGCCCGTCTACGGCACCGAGCTGTCCGCGTCCTTGGACGAGGCGCGCGCGAAGGTGGGCCGCGAGGAGCTCGAGAAGCTCCTGCACTCCGGGGATACCTGGACCGTCGGCTAGGCGGCGAGCTCGAGAACCATCTCGGTCACGCCGTGACCGGCGTGGTGGCCCTCGAGGCGTGCCGTCATCCGGCGCATCAGCCGGTGGGCGGCCACGTTGTCGCTCGCCATGGTGGCCGTGAAGCGGCGGATCCCGTTGCGCCGGGCCTCCTCCGAGAGCAGCTCGGCGAGCTGGGTGGCGACGCCGCGGCGCTGCCAGTCGTCGGCCACCACGATCGCCGCCTCGGCGCTCGTGGGGTCGTCCGCGAGGCGGACGAAGCGAGCGACCGCGATCAGGCGGCGTACCGCGTCGCCGGGATACTCGGCGACCAGTGCCACGTGATCGCGGCCGTTCACCTCCGTGAGGTATCGCAGCTCGCTCCGGCTGAAGCTGCGCTTGAGTGTGAGGAAGCGTCGCTGCACCGACTCGTCAGAGAGGTGCCGCAGCCCGTCCTCCAGCATCCGCTTGTCATCCGCGCGGATCGGCCGGACGAGGATCAAGGCTCCGTCTGGAAGGCGCTTGAGCACGTACCCAGGGTTGCGCTCGAGGCACCGGGCTTGTGTGCACCTGGTCACACGGCCGCGCGCGCCTCCCGTTCGTAGTCGAGCTCGGTCCGGACGCCGAGCCCGTGGAGCATGGTGTTGGCCGCCGCGAGACCGGGCGCGTTCCGCACGGCGGCGGCCAGCCGGGCGGCCGTTTTCGCCGCCACGACGGGGTCGAAGAACACGGTCTCGGCGGCGAGTGGACGCAGGTCCACCGAGCGCCGCCCGCGGCGGATCTCCACCCGGCCCGAATCGCCGCGGAACGCTCGGACGGCCAGGGCGCTGGCCTCGGTCGGCACCGCCGCGACCGCCTCCTCGAGCCGGCGGGCAACCGGCTCCTCGATCGGGAGGCGGCCCAGCAGGCCGTCGTCCCTGTCGACCTCGTCGAGTCGCTCGAGCACCTCGTCGGGCGTGAGCTCGCCGTCGCAGCCGATGCCGAAGACGGCTCCGAGCACCCCAGGCGCGCCCTGACCCGCCATCCGAACCGCGGCGGCCAGCATGACGGCGTCGCACAGCGGGCTGGCCAGGCCCGGCTCGTCGCCGTGGGCGAGCACGTCCCCGCCGACGTCGACGAAGACGACGAGATCGCATCCGAGCGCGGCCGTCGCCTCGGCCAGCCCCGCCGCGATGGCCGCCGGGCCGTGGTTCACGTCCACGAGCACGGTCTCCTCGCCGAGCAGCTCCGCCATCCGCGCCTCGGCGAAGCGGACGCCGCTTCCGCCCACCCGGGTGTGGGGACCCGCCGCGAGCACGGGCGGGCCGAAGGGCCCGGCGCCGCCTGCGCGGGGATCCGCCTCGGCCGCCAGCGGTCGCGCCTCCGCGATCTGCGCGGCCGCCCGGGGGCCCGGCTCCGGGTCGATCGGCCGCCGCTCCCAGGTCACGCCGCCCAGCACGGGCCGCGCGCCGTACACGGTGCGGCAATGCTCGGCTGTGGCGAGCGCCCCCACCACGTCGCCTCCGCCGCCGATCCCGAGGCAGAGCGGCCGGCCGGCCTCACGGAGCAGTTCGGGGATCACCGCAGGAGCAGGGCGATCTGGGCTTGGCGCTCCACCGCCGCGCAGACGTCGAGCGCCCGGGCCGGCGACTCGGCCATCGCCAGCACGCCGTGGCGACCGAGCAGCGCCGCGCGGCGGCCCGCCAGCGCCTCCACCGCCGCCGCGGCTATCTCGTCCGAGCCCGTGGGCGCGAACGGCGCCGTGAGCACCGCCCCGCCGGCCGCGTGCTCGAGCTCCTCGGTGCCGGTGTCGAGGGGCTCTCCGAGGAAGCTCCACGCCGTCGCGTGCACGCTGTGGCTGTGCACCAGCGCGCCGGCGTCGGGCCGCGCCGCGTACACGGCCAGATGAACGCGCCGCTCGCTCGAGGGCTCCCGGGCGCCGGACAGCACGGCGCCGTCGAGTGACAGCGTGACCACGTCGTCCTCGTCCATCGCCCCGTAGGGCAGCCCGCTCGGCGTGATGTGGACTCGGTCGCCTTCCCGGGCGCTCACGTTGCCGGACGTGCCGGCCACCAGGCCGAGCCGCAGCATCTCGCGCCCCGCGGCCACGACCTCAGCGCGAAGCGACACCGGCGATGGCCTCCTCGTAGGGCGGCTCGAGCACTCCCGCCTCGGTCACGATCGCGGTGACGAGCTCGGCCGGGGTCACGTCGAAGGCGAAGTTCACGGCGGAGAGCCCAGCGCCGAGCTCGGACGGATCGCGCTCCTCGATCGGGATCGCCCCGCCGTGCGCGGTGTCGGGGTCGATGGTGGACACCGGCGCCGCCACGTAGAACGGCACGCCGTGCCTCTCCGCCAGCACGGCCAGCGGGTAGGTGCCCACCTTGTTGGCCACGTCCCCGTTGGCGGCGATCCGGTCGGCCCCGACGACGATCCGGTCCACGAGGCCGCGCACCATCAGGGTGCCCGCGCTGGAGTCGGTCACGACCCGGTGGGGGATGCCGGCTCGCTCGAGCTCCCAGGTGGTCAGCCGGGCGCCCTGGTTGAGCGGCCGGGTCTCGTCCACCCAGACCCGCTCGAGGCGGCCCCGCTCCCAGGCGGCCTGGAGCACGCCGCCGGCCGTGCCGTAGCCCGCGGTGGCCAGAGCGCCGGCGTTGCAGTGGGTGAGGGCGCGGTCGCCGCGCTGAAAGCGATCGGCGCCGAGGGCGGCCAGGCGGCGGTCGGCGGCGTCCTGCTCGCGATGGAGCCGCCGCGCGCAGGCGAGCGGGTCGCCGGAGGCGAGCACCTGGTCGACGGCCCAGGCGAGGTTCACGGCGGTGGGGCGGGCGGAGCGGAGGAGGTCGGCGGAAGAGCCGAGCTCTTCGCCGCGCTCGCCGTCCACCAGCGCCATCGCGTACGCGGCCGCGATCCCGATCGCGGGCGCACCCCGCACGGCGAGCGTGCGGATGCAGTCGGCCACCTCGGCCGGGCGCACGCAGCGGATCCACCGCTCCTCGCCGGGAAGCGCGCGCTGGTCGAGGATCAGCAGGGCGCCGTCCTCGAAACGGAGCGGCTCGACCGTCACGGATCCGACGCTAGCGCGCCGACGCCGGCCGCAGCCGGTCCAGGCGCTCGTCCACGAGGCCTACGTCGAGGCAGTCAGGGTCGAACGACGCCTGCACGGCGAGCCCGTCCACCAGCGCGACCAGCCCGGCGGCCTCGCGTTCGACCTCGACGGCGGCGTCCAGATCCCCCTGCTCCTGGGCATCGCGCAGGGCGTCGGCGACCTGTCCGCGCCAGGCCCGGTACGCGAGGCGCTGCGCGCGGGCGAGCGGCGGGCGCGTGAGCGCCAGTCCAAGGAACGCGAACCAGAGGCGGGTCTCGTCACGCCGCTCGGCGTCCAGCGGCAGGCCGATCGCGAGCAGCGCCCGCACCAGCTCGAGGGGCCCGGCGGCCGTGGCCTTGGCGGCCTCCACCCGGCGGCTGACCCGGTCGGCCACGGTCTGGAAGGCGAACAGGAGCAGCTCCTCCTTGTCCGCGAAGTAGTGATGCAGCGCCCCGGTGGACCAGCCGGCCTCGGCGGCCACCGCCCTGATGGTCACCGCGTCCGGGCCGCGATGCGACGCGAGCCGCCACACGGCGGAGGCAAGCTCGTCGCGGCGCTGCTCGTGGTCGACGATCTTCGGCATTGCCCTCTAGATTCTATACCGAACGTGTGATATAAATAAGCGCAGCATGGAACTCAAGTGGATTCTCGCCATCGGCTTCGAGGCCGCCTTCTGGATCATGTTGGCCGCCTTCCTCGTCCTCCGCTACCGCTACGGGATGGAGGGCGTGACCCGCCTCTTCGTGATCGGCGTGGTGATCGACACCGCCGGCCTCGTGGCCCTCGCCGTGTGGGACTTCGCGAAGAACGGCAACGTGAACACGTACACGATCTTCATCGGCGCGATCCTCGTCTACGCGCTCACGCTCGGGAAGCGCGACATGAAGCGGCTCGACGCCTGGATGGAGCGCAAGCTGGCGCCGAAGCGGGCACGGACGGCGCGAGGCCGCCCGTGCCCGGAGCGCTCCTAGGCCCGACGCGGCCGGCCTGCCCGGCCGCTCGGGTAACGGGTCCCCTACTGGACGAGTCCCTCCTCCGACAGGTAGTCGCCGGCCACCTGCGCCGGGGTCTCCTTGTCGATCGTGACCCGGGCGTTCAGCTCCGACATCGCCGCGTCGTTCAGGCCCTGGTTGACCTGTCTGACCACCTCCTCGAGCGCCGGACCGGCCTGCTCGGCCACCTCGTTTCGGACCACGAGCGTCGAGTTGTAGGGCGGGAAGATGCCCTTGTCGTCCTCGAGCAGGACGAACCCCTCGCGCTCGATCTCCGGGTCGGTGGTGAAGACGATCGAGACGTCGGCCTGGCCCCTCGTCAGCACGTCGTGGCGCAGGGCGAGGTCCACCGGCACGAACCTCTCGAACTCGAGCCCGTAGACCTCCTGGAGGCCGAGCAGGCAGTCGAGCCGCTGGCGGCACTCGGGTGAGCCGTACATCGTGAACTGGTCGTCGACCCGCGCCAGGTCGGAGATCTGCTGGAGGTCGTTCTCCTCCGCGGTCTCCTGGGTCACGGCGACCTCGTTCGAGTTGGTGAACGGCGTGGGCTCCAAGGCGGTGAGGTTCTTCTCGGCGAAGCCCTGCCGGGCCTGCTCGTACGCCTCCATCGGGTCATCGGGCAGCTCGTCGCTCTTGACTCCGAAGAAGGAGAGCAGCGCCGTGCCCGTGTACTCGGGATAGGCGTCGATCTCGCCGCCCTCGAGCGCCGCCAGCGCCGTCTTCTCGTCGCCCAGGTTGAGCTGCTTCTCGACCGTGAACCCGGCCGCTTCCAGGCCCTGCACGTAGATCTCGCCGAGGATGATCTGCTCGGGGAAGTTCTTCGAGCCGATCGTGATCGTGGTGCCGGCGTTGGCCTCGTCGCGCTGGATCGCGGCGCCGCCGCCCTCCTGCGTCGCCGCACCACCGCCCCCGCCGTCGTCATCGTCGTCGTCTCCGCAGGCGGCGAACGCGAGTGCGGAGACGATCAGCAGCAGCAACATCAGCCAGCGGTGCCTTCTCATGTGGTTGCTTCCCTCCTGTCCAGCTTCAGGCCCCGTGGCGTGACGCCGCGTTGCAGCGCCGCCAGCGAGACCTCCGTCACGACTGCGAGCAGGGCCACGACTATCGCCGCCGCCAGCCTTCCCTCGTCGCCGTAGGTGTTGACATTGATGATCGGATCGCCCAGCGTGACCACCCCTGCCAGCGGCGCGATCGTCGCCGTGGCGACCACGTTGACGGCCGAGATGCGGATGCCGCCGAAGATCAGCGGGAGCGCCATCGGGAGCTCCACGCGCCGCACGATCTGCGCGCCGGTCATCCCCATGCCGCGGGCCGCGTCGACCGTCTCGCGGTCCACCTGGCGCACGCCCGTATAGGTGTTGGTGAGGATCGGCGGGATCGCGAGCAACACGAGCGCCAGCACCAGGTTCGTGAAGCCCACGCCGAGGTAGGCGACGAAGAACGCGATCAGCGCGAGGCTGGGAACGGCGCGGCCGACGTTCGACGCGTTGATCGCGAGGAAGCCGCCCTTGCCGATGTGCCCGAGCCAGAGGGCGAGCGGCACCGAGAAGGCGCAGGCGACCCCCATCGCCGCCCCGGAGAGCTTGAGGTGCTCCCACATCAGCTCCCAGGTCTCAGAGAGCCCGCCCACGCGCGCCCCGCCGGCCGGCGACTCGTGCTCGTTGAAGATGAACTCGATCGCGTTGCCGAACTCGCCCAGGAACGCCAGCGTGGTGCTCATCGCGCGGCCACCGCCCGGGTCCACGGCGTGATCCCGCGCTGCACGAGCAGGATCAGCCCGTCGAGCAGCGCGGCGAGCAGCACCGCCAGGCCGCCGGCCACGACCACGTTCGACCTGAAGGTGATGTCGGCGAAGATCTGACCGCCGAGGCCGCCGGCCCCCGCGAAGAACGCGAGCGTGGCCAGGCCCACGGTGGTGGTCACCGCGATGCGCAGCCCGGCCATGATCTCCGGCACCGCCAGCGGCACCTCCACGCGCCAGAGCAGCTGGCGGTCGGTGAGGCCCATGCCGCGGCCCGCGTCCTTCGCCTCGTCCGGGACGTTGTCGAGCCCCGTGAGCACGTTGCGAAAGATGATCAGGAGCACGTACGACACCAGCGCGATCAGCGCGGTGGTCTTGCCGCGGCCGGTGAGGGGCAGCAGCAAAAAGAACGCCGCGATGCTGGGGATGGTGTAGAGGATCCCTGTGACCTGAGTGACCGGGTTGATGAGCCAGCGGCGCCGGTAGGCCACGAGCGCAAGGGCGAAGGAGATCGCGAAGCCGATCGCCACCGCCACCAGGGTCAGGTAGACGTGCTCGAAGAAGGGATCGACGTAGCGGTCCAGGTTGTCCGCGATCCAGTCCGGGCAGAAGCCGTCGTCCGCCACGCAGCTGTCGGTGCGCTCGCGGATCTCGAGCTGGGCGAGGACGGAGGTCACGCCGCCGCGTCGGCCCCGTGCGGGACCTGGTCGGGGTCGGTGCGCAGCGCGTGGCTGAGCATCTCGATCGAGAGCACGCCAGTGACCTGTCCGCGGTGGTCGACCACCGGGCCGTACTGGGCCTCCTCCTGGAGCAGGTCCGAGAGCGCGTCACGGAGCACGTCGTCGAGCTCGAGAACCGGCTCGGCGTTCGAGCGCAGCTCCCGCTCGACGCGCTCGCCGAGCATCGCCTTCTCGGACAGCCAGCCGAGCGGCCTGCCGTCGCCGTCCACGAGCAGCGGGTAGGGCACTTCGCTGTCGGCCACCTTCGCGCGCGCCTCGGCCACGGGCTCGCCCACGCGCACGAGCGGCGCCTTCCAGAGGTCGACGTCCCGCACGCGCTGCAGCGCGAGCCGCTTCAGCGCGCGGTCGGCGCCCACGAAATCCTCGACGAAGCGGCCCTCCGGGTACATCAGGAGCTCCGCGGGCGGCGAGTACTGGGCGAGCTTCCCGCCCTGCTGCATCACGGCGATGCGATCGCCCATCTTGATCGCCTCGTCGATGTCGTGGGTGACGAACACGATCGTCTTGCGGATCTCCCGCTGGAGCCGGAGGAACTCGTTCTGGAGGCGCTCGCGGTTGATCGGGTCGATCGCGCCGAAGGGCTCGTCCATCAACATCAGCGGCGGGTCGACCGCCAGCGCGCGGGCCACGCCGACGCGCTGGCGCTGCCCGCCGGAGAGCTGCGCCGGGTAGCGGTCGCGGGTCTCGTGCGGGTCGAGGCTGACGAGCTCGAGCAGCTCGTCGACGCGCGTGCGGATGCGCTCCTTGGGCCAGCCGAGCAACCGCGGCACCGTGGCGACGTTGCCCGCCACGCTCAGGTGCGGGAACAGGCCGATCTGCTGGATGGCGTAGCCGATCTCGCGGCGAAGCTCGGCCGGGCGGCGCTCGCGCACGCTGTGGCCGTCGAGCAGGATGTCGCCCGCGGTGATGTCGGTCATCCGGTTGACCATCCGCATCGCGGTCGTCTTGCCGCAGCCCGAGGGTCCGACCAGCACGCATATCTCCCCCGCGGGCACCTCGAGCGAGAGGCCGTCCACGGCCGGCTGCTCCTGGCCGGGGTAACGCTTTGTGGCATCCCGAAACTCGAGGGTCGCGGCTCTGGGGCGTGACGACGGCCCCGGCGGCTGGGCGGAGTCGGAAGTGTTCACGGGCGACGGGGGTCCCGGAGGAGTCGAGAATGCTATCCAGGCGGCGAGGTGCTCTCGCGCCGAATTCTCGAAGCCTTAATGTCACCTTCCGCTAGCCGTTCGAGCTCGCGGCGGAGCTCCTCGCGCAGCTCGTGGACCTCCTGGGCGGCGACCTCGTCCCCCGGCTCGTCCTCGGGCTCGGGTTCCGGGCCCGGCGCCGGCACCGCCTTGCGCCGCAGCCGCGCGAACAGGGCCGCGAAGGCGGCGCCGCCGATCGCGAGCTTGCGGGAGGCCATTTCGCGCCTATCGTGGCGCGCGCGGTGGACGGAAGCGGGCTACAGGACCGCGGCGGCGAGCCTGTCGACCTCGCCCGGATCCGAGGACGTGGGACACATGATCAGCTCGTCGCAGCCAACCGCGTCGAAGGCCCGGACGCGCTCCCTCACATCCTCCTCGCCCTTGGCGGCTGCCGCCATGAGCATCTCCGCGTATTCGCCGGCGAACGCGTAGTACGCGCCGATCGACCTGCGCACCTCGGCGTCGGGGTCGTCGTCGAGCGAGAAGTAGGCGAGCGACATCGTGCGCGGTCGTCCCTCGCGGCCCTCCGCCGCCCATGCGGCCTCCAGCTTCTCGATCGCCGTCGGTAGGTTCTCCGGCGGGGAGGCGCCCATGATGTATCCGTCGCCGTACTTCGCCGCGCGCCGGAAGGCGGCGTCGACCTGGCCGCCCACGACGATCTGCGGCGGGTTGCCCGACACGTCCGGCCCCACGCCGCCGGCAGTCCCGCGCTCCTCGCCCGCCCACAGCCGCTTCATCTCGTCGAGCATCTGGTCGAAGCGGCGGCCCCGGTCCTCGAACGTGACCCCCGCGGCCGCGAAGTCGTCCTCCCGCCCTCCGGGGGCCATCCCGAGCACGAGGCGGCCGCCGGACAGGGCGTGGACGGTCGCCGCCTCCTTGGCGAGAATCGCGGCGCTGGCCCGTGACGGCGCGATCAGGATGGTGGTGACGAGCCCGATGCGCCCGGTGACGGCTCCGGCCGCCGACAGCGCCACGAGCGGCTCGTAGTTCGAGTAGACGATGCGGTCGATGGTCCCGAGCGAGGAGAACCCCGCGGCGTCCGCCCGCTTCGCCCACTCGATCACCTGCTCACCGGTCGCGCCCGGGACCGTCGTGGGGAGGCCGATTCCAACCTTCACTCGCGCTCTCCTCTCATAAGCTCGCCCCAATGACGTTAGAGACGCTCCCCGGTTGGGCCGCTGGGCTGCTCTCGTCGCAGCGCGTGGCGCGGCTCGGGCTCCTCGACGAGCGCGATCTCCCGCGCGTGCTCCCGGTGGTGTTCGCCGTCTGGGAGGGGGCGGTGTGGAGCGCGATCGACAGCAAGCCCAAGCGCGCCGGCGAGCCGGCCCGGGTGCGCCGGCTGAGGCGCCGCCCCGAGGCCGCGCTGCTGGTGGACCGATACGACGACGATTGGTCGCGCCTCGCGTGGGTCGAACTGCGCGGCGAGGTGTCGATCGAGCCGGTCGGACCGGCGCTCCAGGCGCTGGCGGCGCGCTACGACCAGTACCGTGCCGAGGCGCCGCCGGGGCCGCTGCTGCGGCTGGAGGTGCGAGACGCGGTGTGCTGGAGGGCGGCCGACCGGGAACAGTCATGAGCATCGACGTATTGGCAGAGGTCCACGTGCGCCGCCCCCGCGAGCAGGTGGGCGCCTACATGAGCGATCCGGCGAACGACCCCGAGTGGATCGGCGGCCTGCGGGAGGCCCGCCTGCTCGGCGACGGCCCGCTGCGCGAGGGCTCGCGCGTGGCGAGGGTGGCCTCGTTCATGGGGCGCCGGGTCGAGTACGTGAACGAGATCACCAGGCTCGAGCCCGGCAGCGTGCTCGAGATGCGCTCGGTGAAGGCGCCCTTCCCGATGCACATCACCTACACGTTCGAGGACCGGGACGGCGGCACGCTGGTGCGCAACCACGTGCGCGGAGGGGGCGGCCTCTTCTCGCTCGGCTCACCCGCCTTCGCCCCGCTGGTGAGGCGCAACGTCCAGAGGGACCTCGAGCGCCTGCGCGACGTGCTGGAACGCTGAGGCTCGGTCAGCCGCTCGGGTCCGGCTGGTCTCAGCGGGGCAAAGCCGATGTCTCCACCGGCAGCCCGCGGCGCGACCACTCGCTCCAGGAGCCCGGGTAGAGCCGGCCCTCGACGCCCGCGAGCTCGCCGGCCAGCACGAGCGTGCAGGCGGTGACGCCGGAGCCGCAGTAGGCCACGAAGGGCTCGTCGCCAAGGCTCTGGCGCAGCTCGGCGGCGGGCGGGAAGCGGCCGCCTGGGGCGAGCTCGGCGAAGGGGACGTTGACCGCGCCGGGTATGTGCCCGGCGACCGCATCGATCGGTTCTGTCTCGCCGCGGAAGCGCTCGCGGGCGCGGGCGTCCAGGAGCCGGGGCTTGGTGGCGCGCAGCTCCTCGGCGGTCGTGGTGTCGTGTTCGCTCGGGGTGGCGGTGAAGGGGTTGGGCTCGGGGGCGCCCGGGTGGCGGCCCGCGTCCTCCTGGCCCGCCTCGAGCGCGCCGCCCTCTTCGCGCCACGCCGCGAGTCCGCCGTTCAGCACCGCCACCTGGTCGTGGCCGAAGTGGCGCAGGAGCCACCAGAGCCGGGCCGCGCCTCCCTCGCCCGCCTCGTCGTAGGCCACGACGCGGCTGGTCCCGCTGATCCCGGCGCGGCGGGCCGCTGCCTCGAAGTCCGCCGCCTCGGGCAGCGGATGGCGCCCGCGCTCGCCCGGCTCGCCGGCGAGGTCGCGGTCCACGTCGAGGAACGCCGCGCCCGGGATGTGACCCTGGCGGTAGGCCTCCTCGCCGGCCCCGGGCCTGCCGAGCACGTAGCGGCAGTCGATCACCACCAGGCCGGGCTCGCCGTGGTGGGCCCGGAGCCAGCTTGTGTCCACGAGCGGCCCAAAGACAGCAACCACGGGGAACAGGCTACGCCGCGCGCCCCGCAGTGAGTGTGGGCCCTCGGTGTCACGCATATGGCGCCTTTGGGGGCCCACACTCCCTTCGGCGCTGTCGCCAGCCGAGTGTGGGCTGTGAAAGTCACGCATATGGCGCCTTTGACAGCCCACACTCCGCGCGGCGCGGCCGCCGGCCGAGTGTGGGCCCTCAGCGCCACCCATATGGTGCTTCTGGGGGCCCACACTCCGTCGCGGGCCCGCGCGTAGCCTTCGGGCGGTGCGCGCCATGGTCCTCGATGCCCCGCGCTCCCAGCTCCGGCCGGCCGAGCTCCCCGCTCCCGAGCCGGGTCCGGGGGAGGTGCTCCTCGAGGTGGCGGCTTGCGGCCTCTGCCGCACCGATCTCCACGTGGTGGACGGTGAGCTGACGCGGCCGAAGCTGCCGCTCGTGCCGGGTCATCAGATCGTGGCCCGCGTGGTCGGCGGCGGGGAGCGCTTCGGCGCGGGCGAGCGGGTGGGGGTGCCCTGGCTGGGCTGGACCTGCGGCGAGTGCCGCTACTGCCGCTCCGGCCGCGAGAACCTCTGCGACCGCGCCCGCTTCACCGGCTACGACCGCGACGGCGGCTTCGCCCAGCTCGCCGCCGCCGACGAGCGCTTCTGCTTCGCGCTGCCGGACGGCTACCCGGATCTCCAGGCGGCGCCGCTCCTCTGCGCGGGCCTGATCGGCTACCGCACGCTCCGACTGGCGGGTGACGCCGAGCGGGTCGGCCTGTACGGCTTCGGCGCGGCCGCGCACATCGTCTGCCAGGTCGCCCGGCACCAGGGGCGCCGCGTCTTCGCCTTCACCCGCGCGGACGACGCGGCCGCGCAGGCCTTCGCGCTCGAGCTCGGTGCCGAGTGGGCCGGCGACGCCCTCGGACCGCCGCCCGAGGAGCTCGACGCGGCCCTGATCTTCGCCCCGGCCGGCGAGCTCGTCCCCGCGGCCCTGAGGGCGGTGGCGAAGGGCGGCACCGTCGTGTGCGGCGGCATCCACATGAGCGACATCCCGTCGCTGCCCTACGAGCTGCTCTGGGGCGAGCGCACCCTCCGCAGCGTGGCCAACCTCACGCGCGCCGACGGCGAGGAGTTCCTCGAGCTCGCCCCGCGCGTGCCCGTCCGGACACAGGTCGAGACGCATCCGCTCGACCAGGCGAACGAGGCGCTCGACCGCCTGCGCGACGGGAGTGTCCGCGGGGCGGCCGTGCTCGTCCCGTGAGGGTCGGCTCAGGCCGCTCGCCGCAGCCGGCGCGCACGGGGCGGCGGCCGGCGCCGCGCCTCGGCCCGCCCGAACCGCTCGAGCGCCGCCCCGACGGCCCGCCAGGCCGCCGGGTTGACCGCCATTCCGAGGTGGCTCGACGCGATCTCCACCTGCTCCGCGCAGGGGTCGAGGCACGCGCGCCAGTCGACTATCCCGTCGCTCCTCGAGTACACCGCCACGCAGCCCACCCCGGCCGGCAGGGTGCCGGCGAGCTGCTCCCAGAACTCCGCGCAGCACTCGCCGTCCAGACACGAGCGGCGGAACAGCCCCGGCGCGCCGAGTGAGCCCAGGGCCCCGACGGCCTGCAGCTGCAGGCGCACGAGCGGGTGCACCGCGAGCGGCGACTGCTGGGGCGAGCCGAGCGTCACGATCCCGGCCACCAGCTCAGGGCGGCGGACCGCAAGCACCTTGGCGAGGGCGCCGCCGCGGCTCTGCCCGATCACCGCCGCGCGCTTGCCCTGGTCCCGGACCACCCGCTCGAGCCTCTCCTCGAGCTTCGGGACGAGCGTTCCGGAGCAGTCCACGTTGGCACGCATGCCCGCACGGGTCGGGCGATAGCCCGCCCGTTTCAGCCAGCCCGCCATCGGTCCGAGCGACGCGTCGCCGGCCAGGAAGCCGGGGATCAGCAGCACCGGGCGGCCGCGGCCGTCGCCCAGACCATGGCCGCGCAGCACCGGGTCGCGCAGAAGCGCAGCGGCCTCGAGGCCCAGCCGGGCCTCCCGCCAGAGCGGCGGCCGGGCCCTGCGCGCTATGAGGGACGCTCCCTTCAACGCGGCCACTGGACCTTAGTAATCCACCGGGACATCAACGTTTCATTCGGCCGGTATGTTGCGCGCGTGCGTGCGGTGACGGTTCAGGACGGGCGGCTCGTCCTCGAGGAACGCCCCGACCCCGAACCGGGCCGCGGGGAGGTGCTGGTGCGCGTGCGCGGCGCGGGGCTGAACGGAGCCGACATGCTCCAGCGGCGCGGCGCCTATCCGGCCCCGCCCGGCTCGCCGCCCGACATCCCCGGCCTCGAGCTGGCCGGGGAGGTGGAGGCGCTCGGGCCCGACGCGATCCGCTTCGAGGAGGGCGACCGCGTGATGGCCGTGGTGGGCGGCGGCGGCCAGGCCGAGCTCGCCGTGGTGCACGAGCGGGCCGCCATGCCGGTCCCGGCGCCGCTCGACTGGCCCCAGGCCGGGGGCCTGCCCGAGGTGTTCACGACCGCGCACGACGCCGTCTTCACCCAGGCCGGGCTGCGTCCCGGCGAGCACCTGCTCGTGCACGGTGCGGCCGGCGGCGTGGGCACCGCGGCGGTTCAGCTCGGCCGCGCGGCGGGAGCCGCCGTCACCGCCACGGTGCGCCGCGAGGAGCTCCGGCCGGCGGTGGAGCAGCTCGGCGCCCGGGCGATCGACCCCGAGGGCTTCGCCGATCACGGCCCCTACGACGTGATCCTCGAGCTCGTGGGTGCCGGCAACCTCGCCGGCAACCTGGCGTCGCTCGCGCTGGGTGGCCGGATCGCGGTGATCGGCGTGGGGGGCACGGGCCCGACCGCCGAGATCAACCTGCTCCAGGTGATGCAGAAGCGCGCCCGCATCCACGGCTCGACCCTGCGCGCGCGGCCGCTCGAGCAGAAGGCGGCGGCTGCGCGCCTCGTGGAGACCGAGGTGCTGCCGTGGTTCGAGGACGGCCGCCTGACCGTGCCGGTGGCCGAGACCTTCCCGCTCGACGAGGCGGAGCCGGCCTACGACCGCTTCCAGGCGGGCGGCAAGCTCGGCAAGATCGTGCTGCTTCCGTAGATTGGCGCGAATGAACGAGCGAGCGACCTGGCGGGCGCCGCAGCTGGGACCGGCGCGGACCATCGACCTCGGCGGCGGACGCCGCATCCGCGCTCACGCGACCGGCGACGGCCCACCGATCGTCTTCGTGCACGGCGCCCTCGTGAACGCGAACCTGTGGCGGAAGGTGGTGCCGCGCCTGGACGGCTTCACGCGGGTGACGCTCGATCTGCCGCTCGGCTCGCACACGATCCCGATGCCCAAGGACGTGGACTACCGGTCCGCCGCCCTGGCGGACCTGATCGCCGATGCGATCGAGAAGCTGGACCTCGCCGGCGCCACCGTGGCGGCGAACGACACCGGAGGCGGCCTCACGCAGATCCTGGCGGCACGCCGGCCCGAGCTCGTCGGCGCCTTCGTGCTCACCTCGTGCGACGCGTTCGACAACTTTCCCCCGCGCTTCTTCCGGGTGGTGCTCGCCCCGGCGCGCATCCCGGGCGGTGGGTCCGCCGCCTTCCGCGGGCTCTGGCTGCGCAGGCTTCGCCGCCTGCCGATCGCGTACGGCTGGCTCAGCAACGAGCCCATCGAGCCGGAGGCCGATGACTCGTACGTGCTCCCGGTCCTCACCAGCGGGGAGATCCGCCGGGACGTGCGCCGCCTGCTGAACGGCTTCGAGCGGGCCGAGCTGCTCGACGCCGCCGCGAAGCTCGCGGGCTGGGACAAGCCGGCCCTGATCGCATGGTCCCGGAACGACCGCTTCTTCCCGCCCGCGCACGCCGAGCGGCTCGCGACGCTCATCCCCGAAGCTCGGCTCGAGTGGATCGAGGGCGCGCGCACCTTCTCGCCCGAGGATCGTCCCGACCGACTCGCCGAGGTGATCCGGGCCTTCGTGGGCGACCTGACACCCGCGCCGGCGGCCTGACTCAGTTCATGCGCTCGACCAGCGTTGCCTGGCCCTGGCCGCCGGCCACGCACATCGTCTCCAGCCCGATCGTCTTGTCGTCGGTCTCGAGCCCGTTCAACAGCGTGGTCATGATGCGGGCGCCGGTCATCCCGAAGGGGTGTCCGAGCGCGATCGCGCCGCCGTGCGGGTTCAGCTTCTCGAGCGGGATGCCGCACTCGTCCATGATCGGGATCACCTGCGCGGCGAAGGCCTCGTTGAGCTCGACGGTGTCCACGTCCTCGATCGTCATGCCGGCGCGGTCGAGCACCTTCTTGATCGCTCCGATCGGCGCGACGCCCATGTACTCGGGCTCGATGGCGGCCGTCGCCGAGGTCACGATCCGCGCCCTCGGCTCGAGCCCGAGCTCGCTCGCCTTCGTGTCCGACATCACGAGGACGGCTGCGGCGCCGTCGTTCAGCGGGCACGAGTTGCCGGCCGTGACCTTGCCGCCCTCCTTGAAGGCCGGGTCGAGCTGTGCCAGCTTCTCGAGGGTGGAGCCCGGGCGGGGGCCGTCGTCCTTGGCGACCACCGTTCCGTCGGGCAGCGTGACGGGGACGATCTCCCGGTCGAAGTAGCCGTTCTCCTGCGACTGCACGGCCAGCTCCTGCGAGCGCTGGGCGTACTTGTCCATGTCGGCGCGGCTGACCTCGTAGCGCTCGGCCACGTTCTCGGCGGTGTTGCCCATCGAGATGTATGCGTCGGGCCTGCCGTTGCCGCCCTGGAGCTTCTCGTTCTGGTCCTGGGGACGGGCGCCCTCGACCGCCTCGTTGTAGCGCGAGACCCACTCCACCCCGGCGGCGACGTAGGCGTCGCCCTGGCCGGCCGCGACGGCGTTGGCGGCCTGCCGGATCGACTCGAGGCTCGAGGCGCAGTAGCGCGAGACGGTCGCGCCGTTCACGCCGGTGGGCAGCTTCTCCGAGAGCAGCACCATGATCCGGGCGAGGTTGAAGCCCTGCAGGCCCTGCGGAAGCCCGACGCCGCAGTACAGCTCCTCGATCGAAGCCGGATCGACCTCGGGGTTGCGCCCGAGCAGCGCATCCACGACGAAGGCGCCCATCTCGTCGGGGCGAAGCTGGGCGAGCGAGCCCTTGAAGGCCCGGCCGATGGGGGTGCGAACGGCGTCGACGATCACTGGTTCAGGCATGGCCCGAACCCTAGAGGCTTGGATGTGGGTTCGGCGTCCGTTGAAGTAGCGTCGGCGCGGGCGTCTAACGACGGCAATGAAGGCGGCGCTTGGCGTTGGGGTCCAGCCCCGGGTCGCCGCGGTCGTGGGGTCGGGCGGGCGCCGAAGATTGTTCGACCGCCCCGCTCGGGGAGATCCGCACCGTCCGGACTTGTGGCCCCAGGAGGGCCATAAGTCAGGACAGTAACGCCACTTGTCTCGCCGGGACACGCCGCTGCCCGCAGGAAATTCGGCTGAGGAACTGCTCGTCGAATTCCCTTCGGGGGAACCCACGGCGGCCGCTCTTGCACACCGCTTCCCTGGCCCGGCCGGGTTGGGCCGACGGCACACATCAGCCCTCCAGTCCCCTCGCTGCCCCGAGACGCCTCCGGCTACTTCGGGGCCATCCGCAGGGCCCCGTCGAGCCGCATCACCTCGCCGTTGAGCATGGTGTTCTCGGCGATGTGGCAGGCCAGCTTCGCGTACTCCTCGGGTCTGCCGAGCCTCGGCGGGAACGGGATCGAGGCCCCGAGCGCGTCACGCGCCTCTTGGGGGAGCGCCGCCAGCAGCGGCGTGTCGAAGAGCCCGGGTGCGATCGTGCAGACGCGGATTCCGAGCCGGGCGAGGTCCCGGGCCGCGGGCAGCGTGAGCCCCGCCACGCCCCCCTTCGACGCGGCGTAGGCGGTCTGGCCGATCTGCCCGTCGAAGGCGGCGATGGAAGCCGTCATCACCACCACGCCGCGCTCGCCCTCGGCGTCTGGCTCACCCGCCGCCATCGCGGCCGACGCGAGGCGCAGCACGTTGAACGTGCCGATCAGGTTCACGCGCACGACCGTCTCGAACGGCTGCAGCGCCGCCGGTCCGTCCTTCTTCACGGTCCGCTCCGCCCAGCCGATCCCCGCGCACGAGACCGCCAGGCGCAGCCCGTCCACGGTCTCGACGGCCGCCTGCACCTGCGCCTCGTCGGTCACGTCCGCGGCCGCGAACGCCCCGCCGATCTCGCCGGCGAGTGCCGTGCCGCGCTCCTCATTGAGGTCGGCGACCGTCACCTGCGCGCCTCGAGCGGCGAGCTCGCGTGCCGTGGCCTCGCCGAGCCCGGAGGCCCCGCCGGCCACGAGTGCACCGATCCCCTTGAGCTCCATAGCGCGCGGCAGCCTACATATCGGGCGACGCGCCGGATGGAGCGGCGGGCGTCAGTGGTCGCGCCAACGTAACAGCCCGGCAACGAGGCTCCCGAACCAGCGTCTACCCTCGCCGCCCATGCGAACCTCGATCATGCTCGCGGTGGCGCTGCTCGCCGCCGCCCTTCCCGCGGCCGGCCTCGCTCAGGAGCCGGCGGTGCTCACAATCGGCGAGATCCAGGGCCAGGTCGGCGACAACGCCAATGGCGCCACCCACCGCTCGCCCCTGGCGCCCGCTTCGGGCAACGGGTCGTCGAGCACCCTTTACGACACCCGGGGGGTGGTGAGGCAAAAGATCCTCACGCGCACCAGCGCCGGCGCCACCCAGCGCGGTTTCTTTCTGCAGAGCACCGAGGCGACGGCCGACGGGGACCCGACTACCTCCGACGGGATCTTCGTCTTCATGGGCGGCTTCACCAGCCTGATCGGCGGCTATGTGCCCCAGGTGGGCGACGAGATCGTGGTGCGCGCGCGGGTGGGAGAGTTCTTCAGCCTCACCCAGCTCACCGGCGCCAGCCTCGTGAGGCTGGTGCGCCCCGGGGTCGACGTGAACGCCGAGGCCCCCTCCATCGAGGCCGCGCCACCGAGCGTCCTCGCCGACGCCAACCGCTGGTGGGAGCGCCGCGAGGGCATGTCGGTGCGTGTGCCGGCCGGCTTCCTCGCCACCAGCGGCCGCGACGTGTTCGCCTCGACGGCCGACGGCGAGGCGTGGGTCATGAGCGACGAGCTCGAGATCGCCGGCCGGCGCGACCCCTTCGCGCGGCGCGCCTTCCGCGACCCGCACCCGCTGGACGACCGGCACCCGCCGCTCTTCGACAACGGCAACGGCTACCGGATCCTGCTCGGCTCGCTGGGCGTGAAGTTCACGGCGAACGACTCCACCGAGCTGATCGCGCCGGTGCGCACCTTCGACCGCCTTCGCAACGACCTCGAGGGCGGCGTCTACTTCAGCTTCAACAAGTACTCGGTGCAGGTGGCGCAGCAGCCGATCCTGAGGCCGGGCGTGGACCCGTCCCGAAACGCGCCGCCGCGGCGGCCCGACCGCGACGACGAGTACTCGGTGGCGAACTACAACGTCGAGAACCTCTACGACTTCCGCGACGACCCCACCGACGGCTGCGACTTCGCCGGCAACGCCGGCTGCCCGGGCGTCTCGCCGCCGTTCGACTACGTCCCGGCGAACGACGCCGAGTACCGGGCCAAGCTGGCCGAGCAGGCAGAGCAGATCGACGAGGACCTGCACCGGCCGGACATCCTGCTCGTGCAGGAGGCCGAGGACCAGGACATCTGCAGCGTGCAGGGCGGCGCGCTCGCGTGCGGCCCGAACGGCGGCGACGGCAGCCCGGACACGCTTCAGGAGCTGGCGCTCGAGATCGAGAAGCGCTCGGGCGTGCGCTACGCCGCGGCTCTCGACCGCGACGGCGCGGACGACCGTGGCATCGTCTCCGGGTTCCTCTACCGGACCGATCGCGTGGAGCTGCCGCCGGCCCGCGCGGACGACCCTGTGCTGGGGGCCATGCCCGCGGTCGAGTACCGCGCGCCCGGCCTGGCCTACAACACCGACGTCCAGAACCCGAAGGTGCTGAACGCTCAGCTGCCGGCCGACGTGGACCGCTCGACCGGCACCGACGGCACGAACGTGTACACGCGCCCGCCGCAGGTGGCCCGCTTCCGCATCTGGCGCGATCGCGTGGGGCGCGGCCGCCCAGTCGACCTGGTGGCGTTCTCGAACCACTTCTCGTCCACGCCCAACGCGCGCGTCGGGCAGCGGACCGAGCAGTCCCGCTACGGCGCCGCCCTCGTGGAGGCGGCCTCGGGCGAGGGCCGGCGGGCGCGGTACGCCCGCGTGCTGTTCGGCGGCGACCTGAACGTGTTCCCGCGCCCGGACGACCCGTTCGCGCCCGGCGACCGGCTCTTCCCGAGCGATCAGCTCGGGCCGCTGTACGACGAGGCCGACCTCGACAACCTCTGGGACGAGCTGAGGCGGCAGGTGCCGGAGTCGGCCTACACGTACGTGTTCGAGGGGCAGGCCCAGACGCTCGACCACCAGTTCGTCTCGCGGCAGCTCGAGCGCGATCTGGAGCGCGTGCGCGTGGCCCACATCAACGCGGACTGGCCGGCCGACTTCGCGGGTGACGGGGCGCGTGGGGCGAGCGACCACGACCCGGTGGTGAGCCGCTTCGAGTTTTCGTCGCGCCGCGGCTACGACGACGATTAGGCGTGGCCGCGTGGCCGTCCGCCTCCCGGTGGACGGCCACTCCCGCCACGACCAGCCCCACCCCGAGCAGCTCCGTGAGCGAGGGCACCTGGGCCAGCACGACGACGCCGATCACCGTCGCGGTGGCGGGCAGCAGCGAGACCATGAGCGCGTAGGTGGCGCGCGCCAGGCGGCGCATGGCGAGCTGGTCGCTGACGTAGGGGATGACCGATGACGAGATGCCCACGCCGGCGCCGGCCGCCAGCGCCACCGGATCCGTGAGGGCTGGCAGCGCCGCCCAGCCCGCCAGCGGCGTCACCACGACCAGCGCGATCAGCATGGAGGCGGCGAGCCCGTCGACGCCGCCCAGCACCCCCAGCCGGGAGACGCGGTGCGCCAGCACGATGTAGACGGCGAACAGCGCCGCGTTGGCGAACGCGAGCGCGATGCCGAGCGCCTCGCCCTCGAGCCGCACGCCGGTGAGCAGGTACACGCCGGGCACCGCCAGCAGCAGGGCGGCCAGGTTGCGCGGGGTGCGAGCCCCCAGCGCCGCCAGCGCGATCACCGGCAGGAACTCGATCGCGGCGACGGTGGCCAGCGGTAGCCGGTCGATCGCGACGTAGAAGCAGCAGTTCATGAGCGCGAGCGCGGCGCCCCACGCCAGCAGCAGCCCGCGCGCGGCGCGGTCCAGCCGCGCGAGCGCTCGCCACGGCCGCCGCCAGGCCGCCAGCACGAGCGCCGCGGCGGCGATGCGCAGCCACGCGACGCCGAGCACGGGCACCCGGGCGAAGAGCAGCACGGCAAAGGCGGGGCCCAGGTAGTGGAAGACCGCGCTGACGATGAAGTAGACGTGCGGAGGCACGACCACACGATTCCGCGTCGCACGGGCGCTCTCCAGGCACATTCGAAGGTAGAATGCGGCGAATGCCTATGGATCGAAGGAACGGCGGCCTCGACACCACCGACATCAATCTCCTGCACGAGCTGGAGATCGACGCGCGGCTGTCGCTCGCCGAGCTCGGCCGGCGCGTGGGCCTGTCACCGCCGGCGGTGGCCGATCGGCTCGAGCGCCTCGAGGCGGACGGCGTGATCGGCGGCTACAGCGCCGAGATCGACCCCCGCGCCCTCGGCTACGAGCTGGCCGTGGTCCTACGCATCCGCCCGGCGCCGCGCGAGCTGAAGAAGGTCGCCGAGCTCGCGCAGCGGACGCCGGAGGTGGTGGAGTGCCACCGGATCACCGGCGACGACTGCTACCTGATGAAGGCCCACGTCCGGGACGTGGACCACATGGAGGAGGTGATCGACCGGTTCGCGATCTACGGTCAGACCACGACCTCCATCGTGCAGTCCTCGCCGGTCCCTAGGCGCGGCCTGCCGCTCGGGCGAACGCCAGCCCGAACAGCCCAGAGCCGTCGGTGAAGAAGTCGTCCAGGCGCAGCCCGGCGCCGGTCAGCTCGCGCTCCACCGCCTCGCGCGTGAACTTGGCGCTGATCTCGGTGCGGATCTCCTCGCCGTCGGCGAAGGTGACCTCCAGGTCGGCGCCGTCGATCTGCACCCGCTGGGCGCCGTTGGCGCGCAGGCGCATCTCGATCCACGAGTTGGCCTCGTCGAAGAAGGCCACGTGCTCGAACGCCTCGGGGTCGAAGTCCGCCTCCAGCCCCGCGTTGATGACCCGCAGCACGTTGCGGTTGAACTCCGCGGTGACGCCGGCGCCGTCGTTGTAGGCCGCCTCGAGGATCGCCCGGTCCTTGACGAGGTCGGTGCCGATCACGAGCCGGTCGTCCGGCCCCATCAGGCTCCGGACGCGGGCCAGGAAGCGGGCCCGCTCGACCGGATAGAGGTTGCCGATGGTGCCGCCGAGGAAGGCGAACAGGCGCCGCCGGCCGTCCGGCACCCGCTCCAGGTCGCGGCTGAAGTCGCCCACCACGCCGTGCACGCGCAGCCCCGGATAGAGCTCGACGAGCTCGAGCGCGCAGGCCCGCACCACGGACTCGTCCACGTCGAACGGCACGTAGCGGCGCAGCGAGCCCGCGCCGGCCATCGCGTAGAGCAGTGCGCGCGTCTTGGACGCCGTGCCCGAGCCCAGCTCCACCAGCTCCTCGGCGCCGGCGCGCTCCACGATCGCCGGCGCGTGGCGGTTCAGGATCGAGCGCTCACAGCGTGTCGGGTAGTACTCGGGCAGCGAGGTGATCTGGTCGAAGAGCAGCGAGCCCCGCTCGTCGTAGAAGTACTTCGGCGGCAACTCCTTGAGCGAGCGGGTCAGGCCGTCGCGCACGTCGTCGGCCAGCGTGTCGCGCACGTCGTGGCGCTCGATCACCACGTTCATCGGACGTCCCCCGCGTTCATCGGGCGTCCTCCGCGCAGCGGAACCCGGCGAAGATCTGCCGTCGCTGGGGATGGTCCCAGTTGCGGAAGGTGACCCGCGCAACGCGTGGGCTGGTGGCCCACGAGCCGCCGCGCAGCACCCGGTAGCCGGAGTCGAAGAACACCTCCGAGTACTCCCGGTAGGGATAGGGCTCGAAGCCCGGATAGCCCGTGAAGACGGTCGACGTCCACTCCCAGCAGTCGCCCACGAACGGCCCGGCCGGCCCGGGCCCGAAGCCGAGCTGGTCGAGCGCGCCGCGCTCCGGCTCCGCGCGCGCGGCGGCCCGCTCCCACTCCGCCTCGCTGGGCAGCCGCGCGCCGCGCCAGCGCGCGTAGGCGTCGGCCTCGAACCAGGAGACGTGCATCACCGGCAGCTCGGGCTCGAGCTCGTCCACGCGGTCGAATCGGCGCTCGCCGCCGTCCGCGGTCCAGTAGCGCGGGCGCTCCCAGCCCTCGCGCTCCCGGAGGCCCCAGCCCTCCTCTGTCCAGAGCTCGCGGCGGCGGTAGCCGCCGTCCTCCACGAACTCGAGGTACTGCCCGTTGGTGACCGGCGCCCGGTCGATCCGGTACGCGTCCAGCTCGACCGTGTGGCGCGGCCGCTCGTTGTCGTAGGCAAAGCCCTCGCCGTGATCGCCGAGCTCCGCCGGCCCGGCGTCCACCGCGAGGCTCCCGCGCGCGGCCGCACCGGCTCCAGCGCGGCGCGCGGGGCAGAACACGCCCGGCTCCGCGAGCTGGAGCGTCTGCAGCATCGTCTCGTTGTGCTGATGCTCGTGCTGGATGAGCATCTCGGCGATGAAGGGTGAGACTCCCCCGAGGGCGGAAACCGTCCGCTCTCGCACCTGGTCCATGTAGGCGAGCGCCTCACCGCGGCGCAGGTAGGGGAGCTCCCCGCGGCCGGGGCGCGGGGTCTCGTCGGCGTCGTAGACCGCGGCGAGCTCCGGCCGCAGGACCTCGCCGCCGGTCTCGCGGCAGACCCAGAGGTCCTCGAACGCCGCGATGTGGCCCAGGTCCCAGACCAGCGGGCTCATCAGCGGGTCGTGCTGGCGGTTCAGGTCGGCGTCCGACACCGGCTCGACGAGCGCGAGCGTGCGCTCGCGGGCATCCTCGAGAAGCGCCTCGACCCCTCCGAGGGGCGTTGTGGGTTCGGTATGCGCGATGGGCCTACTCCGAGACGCGCTCCACGAGGAACGAGATGCGCACCAGCGCGCGCCACTCGTCCAGGTTCTCGCCGCGCAGGCCGGTGGAGACGACGTCGACGGCCTTGATGTTTCTCAGCGACTGGCGTGCCTCCTCGAGCGCCGCCTTCACCGCGCCGTCCGAGCTCTCGGGCGAGCTGCCCACCACCTCGATGATCTTGGTCACCGCCACTGTCGTCTCCCTTTCCGGGTCGGGGTTGTGCGGAGACTATCCACCGCTGTAGCGTTGAGGCGGATGGAGGCCTCGAGCGCTGAGGAGAGGGGTAGCTACCTCGAGCTCTCGCGGCTGTCGCCCGGCGAGTTCATGGGCATGGCCGCCGGCATCCTGCTCTTCATCTCGCTCTGGCTGCCGTGGTTCACGACCAGCGAGAGCAACCCGAACTCCACGCTGGCCGGCGCCAGCGGCGGCGAGAGCGCCACCGCGATCGAGGTGTTCGGCGTGCTCGACTGGCTGCTCATCGCCGCCTGCACGGCACCGTTCATCCTCTCCTGGATCGTGGCCCGCGGTCACAAGCTGACGTGGAAGCCGGGCGAGGTCACGATGATCGTCGGGATCACCGCGTTCGTGCTGATCCTCTGCAACGGGATCATCCTCGGGCGCCCGGGCGACTCGGTGGACATCGGCCTGGGCATCGGGTACTTCGTGGGCCTGATCGCGTCGGCCGGAATGCTGGTGGCCGGATACCTCCGGCAGGCCTTCTACACCTCGGCGCGGAAGCCCCCCGGGGTCCTATAGCGTCCGCGCGATGGAGGCCCACTCGGAGGTCGGAGCGCCGCCCCGGGGCACCGGCGGGGCGAGGCCCGACCGCAACCTCGCGATGGAGCTCGTCCGCACGACCGAGTACGCGGCCCTCGCCTGCGCGCGCTGGATCGGCCGCGGCGACAAGGAGGGCGCCGACGGCGCCGCGGTCGACGCGATGCGCATGCTCCTCGACACCGTCTCGATGGACGGCCTGGTGGTGATCGGCGAGGGCGAGAAGGACGAGGCGCCGATGCTCTACAACGGCGAGCAGATCGGGGACGGCTCGCCGCCCCAGGTGGACGTCGCCGTCGACCCGCTCGAGGGCACGGAGCTGTGCGCGAAGGGCCTGCCCAACGCGATCGCCACCATCGCGATGTCCGAGCGGGGCACCATGTTCGACCCGGGGCCCTGCGTGTACATGCTGAAGATGGCCACGTCGCGCGACATGGCCCACCTGCTCGACCTCGACCGCCCGCTGGGCGAGACGCTCCAGCTGATGGCGAAGGAGAAGGGCGTGGCGGTGGGCGACCTCGTGGTGATCATGCTCGACCGGCCGCGCCACGACGAGGCGATGAAGGAGATACGGGAGGTGGGCGCTCGCATCCGGCTGATCCCGCACGGGGACGTGTCGGCGGCGCTGGCGGCGGTCACGCAGGGGTCGCCGGTGGACCTGCTGTACGGGATCGGCGGCACGCCGGAGGGCGTGCTGGCCGCGGCGGCGATCAAGTGCACGGGCGGCCAGATCCTCGGGCGCCTGTGGCCGCGCTCCGACGAGGAGCGGAACGCCGCGCTCGAGTCGGGCTACGACCTCGACGAGGTGCTCGACCGGGACCGCCTCGTGTCCGGCGAGCACGTGTTCTTCGCGGCCACCGGGGTGACCGACGGGGAGATGCTCGACGGCGTGCACTTCATCGGGCCTCAGGGTGCCACGACGGAGTCGGTCTCGATGCGCTCGCGCTCGGGGACGGTTCGCACGATCACCGCTCGCCACGACCGGGCGAAGCTGCGGGAGATCGTCGGAGAGCGGCTGGGCTGAACCAGCCCGTGCGGGATTCCTCCAGCTCGAGATTGGCCAGTGAGCGGAGGAACGCGTGGGTGACGATCACGTGGATGCGCAGCTGGGTCTGGTCGTAGATCCAGCGCCCGAGCCGTGACGCGATCATCGGGAAGAAGTTCACGACCTCCGAGGTGACCACTGCGGTGGCCTCGCCGCCGCCGTCCGGGCTGCTGAGCCGCCGATCCACGGTCAGCCGCAGATACCCGCGGCCGCGGCCGCCCCTGGCCACCAGCAGCCCGCGGTCTATCGGCCAGGTGACCGTGCCGCCCTCGTCGTGGAACTCGTACTCGGGGGCGCGGAAGCGCAGCAGCACGAAGGGCCGGCGCAGCACCACGACCTCGCGCGAATGCGGGGTGTAGAGCACGCGCAGCACCCCGAGCGAGACCCGCGTCAGGAACCGCCAGTAGGTACGCGCGAGGCGCTCCAGGTACTCGGGCGACCAGATGCGCTCGAGCTCCGAGCGGGGGAGCGTGACCTCCGCCAGCTGCTTCGAGCTGATGCCCTCCTCGGGCGCGGAGGTGGGCTGCGCGACGGGGATGATCTGCACGCGCGCCCGCGCGCGCCGCTCGCGCTCGATCAAGCGGCGCGGGTCACGCGGCCTCAAAGCAGCTCGACCTCCACGCGCTCCCCGGCGGGCACCTCGCCCTCGCCCGGGGCTATGCGCGCCAGCGCCGTCGCGCCGAGCATGGAGGTGAGCATGTGCGAGCCCTGCGGGCCGGTGGTGCGGGCGTGCCAGCCGTCGTCCGAGACCTCGAGGTGGACCCGCACGGCCTGTTCGCGGGTGCCGTGACGGGGGATCGGCTCGTCGAGCGTCGCCCGCGACCGGCGGGCGGAGGCGTCGGCGCCCTGCATGGCGGCGAGGGCGGGTCGGGCGAAGAGCTGGAAGCCGACCATCGCGGACACCGGGTTGCCGGGCAGGCCGAACACGAGCGTGTCGCCGCGCGTGCCGAACCAGGTGGGCTTGCCGGGGCGCAGCCGCACGCCCCAGAAGCGCTCCTCCACCCCGAGCTCGGCGAGCGCGGGCTTGACGTGGTCGTGCGGGCCGACGGACACGCCGCCCGACACGATCACCACGCCCGCCGAGTCGAGCCCGGCCGCGAGCGCCTCGCGCGTCCCCGCGGCCTCGTCGGGCACGGTCTCACGCCGGACGACCAGCCCGCCGGCGCGCTCGACCTGCGCCGCGAGCGCCCAGCCGTTCGAGCTGTAGATGCCGCCAGGGCGGAGGGCCCGGCCCGGCTCGGTGAGCTCGTCGCCGGTCACGAGGATGGCCGCCCGCGGCCGGTGCGAGCAGCTCAGCGACCCGCGACCGACTGACGCGGCCACGCCGATCTCGGCCGGCCCGAGGGGCGTGCCGGCCGGGAGCACGACGCGGCCGGCCCGCACGTCCTCGCCGGCGCGGCGGACGTTGTCGCCCTCCTCCGAGGCTCGGACGCGCACCCGCCCGTCGTCGGCGCTCGTCGCCTCCGCGGGCACCACCGCGGTGGCCCCGGCCGGCAGCACCGCACCGGTGGAGATCCGGATCGCGGTGCCCGGCATCACGCGCTCGGCTGCGGGCCTGCCCGCGCGGCTCTCGCCCACGATCTCGAGGTCGGCGTCCGGCCCCGCGACGACCGCGTAGCCGTCCATGGCGGAGCTGTCGAAGGGCGGCACGTCGATCGGGCTCTCGACATCCTCCGCGAGCACCCGGCCCAGCGCCTCGGCGAGCGGCACGTCCTCGGCCGGGAGCGCCCGGACGGCCTCGAGCACGCGCCGCCGGGCCTCGTCGATCGAGATCAGCTTGCTCACGCGCTCGAATCTTTCCAGCGTGAAGGCGTTCTTGACAGCATCCGAGCCGCCGTCGGCGGACGGGGCCGAGGCGGCGAGGAGGTGGGGCCTACTCGATCAGGCCGTGACGGATCCCGATCGCCACGGCCTGGGTGCGGGTCGAAGCCTCGAGCTTCGCCAGGATCCGCTTGGTGTGCGTGCGCACGGTCTCGGTCGAAAGGCCGAGCTTCTCCGCCACGTGATCGGTCTGCATGCCGTCGGCGAGCATCTGGAGGATCTCGCGCTGGCGGGCGCTCAGGGTGCGGTCGCCCTCGTCGAGGACGATCGTGGACGAGAGGCCGGGGTCGACGTAGAACTCGCCGGCCCTGGCCGCCTCGATGGCGCGGATCAGGTCCTCGGAGGGGGAGTCCTTGCGCACGTAGCCCTTGACGCCGGCCTTCAGGGCCTCGCTCAGCAGCCGCGCCCCGCCATCCGAGGTGAACACCACGATCGGCGCCTTCAGCTCGGTCCTGAGGCGGCCTACGACCTCGCCGACGTCCACGCCCACCCGCCACGGATCGACGATCACCACGTCCGGGGGTTCCCCGTTGAGCCCGAGCGAGGCCTCCTCGAGGGAGGCGGCGTCGCTGATCGTCGAGTCCGAGAACGCCTTCTCCAGCACCGCCCGGACCCCGGCCCTCACCACGGGGTGGTCATCCACGATGAGGCAGCGAGGGGATTCCTTCGCGCCTGTCACCATCCGTGGCCAAGCATACTCCGAACTTGAACAAATTCTTGGGCGGAGGGCACCGGACAGCCCGCCGGCGGTGGGGCGCGACATCCCGGCTAGGGTCGCGGCAGCCGGCGAAGCACCTCGCGGGCTACCCCGCCCGCCACGCGCGCGCCGGTGGAGGCGACGCCGGCGGCCGCCCGAATTGCGTCCCCGACGGGGTCGCCCGCGCGAGAGGCGCTCCCCTCCTGCGTAGACGCCCTGGCCGTCGACGGGCGCTTCGCGGCATCGGCGTTCGCCGCCGTGCTTCCCGTACGCTTCTCGCTCCGATGCCCGGGCCGCGAGCGCGGTAGGTTCCCGAGTACGCCTCCGTCGTCGGTCATCGCGAAGGGAGTCTAGACCTCCGCGTACCGGGTAAATCTGCTCAACTGCGGTGTTTCCCCTCCTAGCTGGTGCACAATGCGGTGCTGGGCAGTTTTTGACCGGCTAGTCGGTGGAAATTCCGCTTTCCAACGCTTGACTTCACTATCTGTAGCGTTACTGTTGAACCCGTCTGCTTGACTGGGCCCTGCACCAGCTTGCTTGGCCCTGCCTAACGCCCGAGGATTCCGATGTCTGTAGCTGAACTTCAAGAGCTCGAGGAAGTCCGCCTGCTTGTGGCCAAGGGCCGGCAGACCGGAGTCCTGACGTATACGGAAGTCGCCACCGCCCTGGCCGAGGTCGAACTCGACGAAGGCGACGTCGAGGAGCTGCACGGATACCTCGAGAAGAGCGAGATCGAGCTCGTCGAGGACGACCCCACGGCCGTCGAGCCGCAGGTCGAGCGCGCGGTCGACCGGCGCAGCCGCCGCAAGAAGGCGGCCATCGACCTCAAGCCGGACATGACGACAGACTCCCTTCAGCTGTTCCTGAAGGACATCGGCAAGGTCAGGCTGCTCACCGCCCAGGAGGAGGTCGATCTCGCCAAGCGCATCGAGCGCGGCGACCTCGACGCGAAGCAGAAGATGGTCGAGTCGAACCTGAGGCTGGTCGTCTCGATCGCCAAGAACTACCGCAACCAGGGCCTGCCCTTCCTCGACCTGATCCAGGAGGGCACGCTCGGCCTGGTCCGGGCCGCGGAGAAGTT
>Ga0081538_10000565_pt1 | contig 40995 bp, 47 predicted proteins | sample TabmetS5T2R1_FD_71022 | JGI IMG/M metagenome (GOLD analysis project Ga0081538, IMG submission 71022) | Tabebuia heterophylla rhizosphere microbial communities from the University of Puerto Rico - S5T2R1 | ecosystem: Host-associated > Plants > Roots > Rhizosphere ... | reverse complement strand
GGCCCCGGCCCGCCGCCCCCGAGCCGGACGACGTTCGGCGGCCGCTCGCCGGGCTCCGGCAGCTCCGGCTCGGGCAGCGCGCCCTCGAGCTCCCACTGGTGCGTCAGGTCGACGTCGAAGAGCGACGGGCCCATCCCCACCTTCTCGATGCGCGGGAACCAGTCGTAGCCGCCTGCCCCCGAGCGCCGCCCGTTCCCGTAGGCGAGCACGTCGAGGCCATCCGGCCCGGCGACGAGCGTGTGCGCCGGCCCTGTCGCCAAGTGGACGAGGCAGGTCCCCGGGCCGACCTCGCAGACGACGTCCTCGCCCTGCTCGGAGCGCTGCCACGAGAGGCCCAAGCCGCCGAGCACGAAGAAGATCTCCTCGTGGTCGCCGTGAGAGTGGAGCGGTGTCGAGCGGCAGCCCGGATGGATGCGGATGCGGTTCACGCCGACGCCGACCGTGCCGGCGGCGTCGCCCAGGTACCGCCAGGCGGAGTGGATGCTTCCCTCCTCGTGGTCGTGCTCCTCGACGTCGTCCCAGTGGGCGATGTTGGGGTGACTCACGCCGCCAGTATCCGTGCGCCCAGCGCCTCCGCGCAACGCTCGACGGCGGCCGCCTCGTCTCGGAGAGACGTGAGTACCGATTCTGGCGCCACCGCGACCCTATTTGCCCGGACTGGGATGAGACAACAACCGAGCCCGCGATAGGCTTGTTGCCTTAGCAGATTACACAGGATGGAGCCTTTATGGAACAGAGCCGTCGCAACCCGTGGCAACAGACGGCAAATGGGACGGCCGACAAAACGGCTCAGATTTGCGAAAACCGTTGCTCTGGGTTGCTACCAGTTGCCGCCGGGACCGCATGGTAAGGAGGGGTCGGCGGTTCGAGTCCGCCAGAGGGCTCTGCAAAAGCCGCGCAAATCGCGGTATGCGGTGAGTATGGAGCCGCTGCGACACTCGGCACACGGATCGAACCGGACGGGCCAGTCGGCCGCCGTGCTGCCCGGGCCAGGCCCGAAGAGCTCGCCGGTTTGCCCCGCCTCGCGGTCCCAGCACCGCCTTGCGGTCCCAGCCGCGGTCAGGACGCCGGGAGGTAGGTGAGGAGGACGACCCCGGAGTCGAACCGCTTCACGTCCTCGAGCTGCAGCCGGACGGTTCCCCGGTCGCCGAGCACGTGGACGTTTCCCTCGCCCCATACGAGCGGGTTCACGTAGACCTCGTACTCGTCGATCAGGCCCTTCTCAGCGAGGGCGTACGCGAACTCGCCGCTTCCGTGCATGAACAGATCGCCGTCGACTGCGTCCTTCAGCTTCGGGATTGCGTCCTCGAGGTCCCCCTCGAGTAGGGTCGCGTTCCACTCGAGGTCTCCGGACAGGGTGGCGGACCCGACGTACTTCGGCAGCGCGTTGACCATGTCCGCCCACACGCCCGACTGGCTCGGCCAGTATCCCGCCAGCCCCTCGTAGGTCTTGCGGCCCAGCACCAGCCCGCTGGATCTCGCCTGACGTTCGAACGAGTAGTCGCCGTGGTCTCCGTCCGCCTGCACCCACTCGCCGACCGGGTCTACGACGCCGTCGACAGTGGCCTGCGTGGTCGCGATCAGCTTCTCCATCTCGATTCTCCTTTGGTCGTGAGAGCTCCCTCTGAGCCCCTGTGCCCAGGCAGCGCGGACTCGACGTTCTCGGACGACTCCTCCTCTCGGCGGCGTCTCGGGTCGGCGGCCAGCTCTTTCCGGTCCGTCGATTCACCCTTACGACCGTCCCTTTGTCACGGCTTCATGTCGGCCGTGGCCGTTGCGTACTGGGGGCGTCCGGTGGGCCGGTAGACCTGGAGCGTTATGCCCCTCGGGAAAGCTCGCGATTCGACCAGGTCAAGCGCGATGTCCGGGCCGGCATCGGGGAATAGCCGCGTGCCCTGGCCGACGACCACGGGGACGATGAGCAGATTCATCTCGTCGACGAGGTCGTTCTCGAGCAGCCACCGGGTCAGGGCGCCGCTGCCGTGCACCTGCAGCTCACCCGCCGGCTTGGCCTTCAGCTCGCCGATGGCCGCCGCGAGGTCACCGGAGAGGACGGTCGTGTCCGCCCATTGCGGGTCGGTGAGCGTGGTCGATGCGACGTACTTGGGCCGCGTGTTCAAGGCACCTACGATGGGGTCCTCCAGATCTTTCCTCAGGCCCCAGTAGCCGGCGAAGAGCTCGTAGGTCCGCCGGCCGAACAGGAACGCGTCGGCGCGCTGGTAGATTTCGTGAACGAGCGTCATGGCCTCGTTGTCGAACAGGGGCTCGGGCGGCCTTGCCCATCCGCCGCGTTCGAATCCGTTCCTGCGGTCCTCATCCGACGCGCCACCGTTTCCCTGCATCACTCCGTCGACGGAGACCTGCGTCGTGGTCGTCAGCTTCATGGTCGCAGCTCCCTTCTCGATCGCCAGCTCAACGCGCGCGAGGTCCTCTCGTGGAACGCCGCGCGGCCTTACTGTCGAAGGCCAGCCTTCACGTAGCCGAGCGCCTCGACGATCTTCCCGTCCAGGACGTGCATGAGGTTGACGCCCCGCACCGAGTTCTCGTCTCCTTCGCCGAAGCGGTAGCGCCAGCGGATCGTCGCATGGTCGGCTGAGACGACGACGTCCTCCGGCTCGAACGACCCGTTCGGGTCGGCGATGAGCTCCTGCCAGAAGCGGAGGCAGGCGTCGTAGCCTTCGTAGCGGGTGCCGTTCGGCGCCGGTTGGGTGCTCTCCATGACGCAGTCGTCAGCGACAAGGTCGACGAGCATGTCTGGCTCGCGTTGAACGAAGCGTCGTTGAATCGTCTGATTACGTCGGCGGTACCAGGATGTGTCATCGAGGCTCCTTCGAGCCGTGGGCGGTCGGGGCCAGCTTGGTTCCGCCCTCGATCGATTCGCGCAGCTCCAGCGCAGGGTCGCTTTCAGCAACGAGGTTGACGATCCCGTCCGCAACGCTCGCGCCAGTCATCGCCGGCCTCCACCGGCCTCGGCCGGAGCCTCGGCCAGGATCGGGTCGATCTGGCCGACGGCCTGCGTCAGGCCTTCCTCCATGCCCATGGCGGCGAGCTGCTCCATTGCCTCGACGGTCGGAAACTCGCTCTCGATCGACATCCGGGTCTTGCCGCCGCCCATCTCCTCGATCGTCACGCGCGCGGTCGTCATCGGCAGCTCGGTGTTCGGCGTGCCGTCCTCGTTGGCGAAGCCGTCGCGGAAGACGAGCCGATGCGGAGGTTGGACCTCGTCCACCTCCCAGAACCCGCGCGGCTGATCGCCCTCCGGGCCGGTCATGTGGTACTCGACGCGCCCGCCGGGGCGCAGGTCGTGAGCGTCGACGGTCGCCGGGTACGTCGGCGGTCCCCACCAGCGCTCGAGCTGGCGCGGATCGGCCCACAGCTGCCAGACCCGCTCCGGCGAGGCCCCGAACTCGGCCTCCAGCCTCATCGTGCGCGACTGAGGGTCCTTCCGGACGGCGGTGACGGTCATGCGTGTGCCTCCTTTGGCGGTTCACTGATGAGCTGGTCCATGCGCTCGACGCGCTCGCGCCACAGCTCCTCGTAACGGTCGAGCAGGCGCCGCGCCACGTGGAGCGCCGCGAGGTTGGTGCGGACGATCTTCCGCCGCCGGCTGCGGTGCTTGCTGACGAGGCCGGCCCGCTCGAGGATGGCGACGTGCTTCTGCACCGCCGCGAAGCTCATCGGGTAGTGCGCTGCGAGCTCGGCGACGCCCTCCTGCCCGTCGATCGCGCGGCGCACGATGTCACGCCGGGTGGCGTCAGCCAGTGCGCCGAAGATGCGGTCGTGGTCGAGAGCGATCTGCATTGATACAACCATACGGTTGTATCCGCCTGGCTGTCAAATTTTGCGAGGCGCGACGGGGCTTTTGACGAGTGCACAAGTGTGCCCGGGGAGGACGAGCCTTGCTGAAGACGCAGCGCAGGCCGGGCGCGAGGATGTCGGGCACGGCAGAAGCGGTCGGCGCTGCCACGGCGATACTCTACGGCTGTGCGCACTTTTCAGAATGACGCCTCGTCGACGGGGTGCGATGGTCGTTCCGAGGCAAGGACGCAGGGAGCGCTCGTAGCCGGAGGCTACGGGCGCGACTGAGGACTCAGTCTTCGGGCGAGCAGCGCAGCCCGGCGACCAGAGGGCTTCGTTCTGAAAAGCGCGCTAGAAAGCAACCAGGAGGGAACGATGGCGCAGGTCGAGGACAAGCCCGGGGTCGCGACGAGGACCCTGAAGAACTACATCGGTGGACGCTGGGTCGAGGCCAAGGGAGCCGAGACGATGGACGTCGTGAACCCCGCCAACGGCGAGGTCCTCGGACACGTTCCGCTCTCCAACGCGTCTCAGGTGGACGAGGCCGTCCAGGCAGCGCGCACGGCGTTTCCCGAGTGGCGGGCGACGCCGCCGCTCGAGCGCGCCCGGGCGTGCTTCGCCTTCAAGTACCTCCTCGAAGAGGCGCGCGAGGAGCTCGCCCTGCTCGTGACGGCCGACAACGGCAAGACGATCAAGGACGCCACCGGCGAGGTGCGCCGCGGCATCGAGTGCGTGGAGGTGGCGACGGGCATCCCCTCGCTGATGCAGGGCTCGAACCTCGAGGACGTCTCGCGCGGGATCGACTCGGACATGATCCGCCAGCCGATCGGTGTCTTCGCGGCGATCACGCCGTTCAACTTCCCCTTCATGGTCCCGCTCTGGTTCCTGCCCTTCGCGATCGCGTGCGGGAACACCTTCATCTGCAAGCCCTCCGAGCAGGACCCGCTCGCCGCGGAGAAGACGTTCGAGCTGCTCGATCAGGTCGGCCTTCCGCCCGGCGTCGTCAACCTCGTGCACGGGAGCAAGGGCGCCGTGGACGCGATCCTCGAGCACCCCGAGGTCGACGGCGTCTCCTTCGTCGGCTCGACGCCCGTCGCGCACTACATCTACGAGACCGGCGCCAAGCACGGGAAGCGCGTGCAGGCGCTCGGCGGCGCGAAGAACCACGTGATCGTCATGCCCGACGCGGACCTCGACTCCGCCGTCGACGGCGTGCTCTCGTCCGCATTCCACGCGGCCGGGCAGCGCTGCCTGGCGAACTCGGTGTGCATCGCGGTTGGCGACGTCTACGAGCCGCTGCGGAAGGCGCTCGCCGAGAAGGGCGAGGCGATGGTGGTGGACGACGGGACGAACCCGGACGCCGAGGTCGGCCCGGTGATCTCCGACGCCTCGCACGAGCGCATCCTCGGCTGGATCGACAAGGGCCTCGAGCAGGGCGGCGAGCTCGTCCTGGACGGGCGCGGCCGCGGCTCCGGGGACGGCAACTTCATCGGCCCGACGATCATCGAGTCCGAGCCGGGCGCGGAGATCGCCCGCGAGGAGATCTTCGGCCCCGTGCTGACACTCCTCAGGGCCGCCGACCTCGACGAGGCGCTCGCCATCCTCAATTCCTCGTCGAAGGGAAACGCCGCGTCGATATTCACGACGAGCGGTGGTGCGATGCGCCGGTTCCGCCACGACGTGCAGGCGGGGATGCTGGGCGTCAACATCGGCGTCGCGGCGCCGATGGCCTTCTTCCCCTTCAGCGGCTGGAAGGACTCGTTCTTCGGCGACCTGCACGCCAACGGCTCCGACGCGATCGAGTTCTACACCGAGAAGAAGGTCGTCATCACGCGCTGGCCCAAGATCTGAGCTTGGCGAAGACGTTCGAGTACGCGGCCGCCCTCGACCGCGACGGGAGCCTAGTTGCTGACGGCTCCGAGCTGGAGCCGGGAGACGCCTGGACGCCCGAGCACCTCGTGCTCGCCGGCTTGATGCGATGCACGCTCAAGAGCCTTCGCCACCATGCCGAGCTCGCCGGCGTGTCGGTCAGCGGCAGCGCCGCCGCCGAGGCCGTCATCACCAAGCGCGAGGAAGACGGGCGCTACGCCTTCGTCGAGGTCGAGGTCGGCCTCGACGTTCAGCTTGATCCGGCGCCCGAAGGCACGGCGCTGACCGAGCTGCTCGACCTCGCGGAGCGCGATTGCTTCGTGGGCGCCTCCCTGACCGCGCCGCCTCGCTACGAGTGGCGCGTGAACGGGGAGGTCGTGCGGTGAGAGTGCTCATCCTCGGCGGGACGCTCTTTGTCGGCCGCCACCTGGTCGAGGCGGCACTCGAGCGCGGCGACGACGTCACCATCTTCCACCGCGGACACACCGGCGTGGACCTCTACCCCGATGTCGAGCGCCTGTACGGAGACCGTGACGCCGGCGACCTGGAGGCTCTCCGGGGACGGACCTGGGACGCGGTGTTCGACACGTCCGCCCGCGTCCCCCGTTGGGTCAGCGACTCGGCAGGCCTGCTGGCGGACAGCGTCGAGCACTACACCTTCGTCTCGAGCGGCTCGGTCTATGCCGAGACGAGCACGCCCGGGACGGACGAGTCGTCGCCCGTGTACCGCCTCGAGGACGAGGGCGTCGAGGAGATCACGGGCCCGGAGGTCTACGGGGGGCTGAAGGTGCTCTGCGAGGAGGCCGCGGAGCGAGCCATACCCGGGCGCGTCCTCGCGGTCCGGGCAGGGCTGATCGTCGGGCCCTACGACCCGACCGGCCGCTTCACGTACTGGGTGCACAGGATCGCCCGCGGGGGCGAGGTGCTTGTTCCGGAGCCGCGCGGCCAGCCGGTGCAGCTGATCCATGCCCGCGACCTCGCCGACTGGATGCTCGCGATGGCCGACCGCCGCGAGGCGGGGGTGTTCAACGCGACCGGGCCCGAGGCGCCCCTGACAATGGGAGGCCTGCTCGAGGCGATCCGGGAGGAGACGGGAAGCGACGCCCGGCTCGTCTGGGTCGGCGAGCGCGCGCTGCTCGAGAAGGGCGTCGAGGCCTGGAGCGACCTGCCGCTCTGGCTCGCGCCGGAGACGAACCCCGAATCGGCGAGCTTCCTCGCGGTCGACGTCTCGAAGGCGCTCGCCGCCGGACTGCAGTTTCGCTCGCTCGCCCGGACGATCCGCGACACGCTGGAGCAGGCCGAGACATCGCCGCAGGCCGGCCTCGACCCGGCGCGCGAGCAGGAGCTGCTCGCATCGTGAGCGCCGTCGCCTTCGACGTGGCCGCCGTACGCGCCCGCTTTTCGGCGCTCGACCGGCCGACGGCGTTCTTCGACGCTCCCGGTGGGACGCAGGCACCCGACTCCGTCATCCAGGCGATGGCGGCCTACCTGCGGGAGTCCAACGCCAACCTCGGCGGCGCCTTCGAGACGAGCAGGCGCAGCGACGCGCTGATCGTCTCCGCGCACCACACGGCCGCGCGCTTCTTGGGCTGCGAGGCGGACGAGGTCGGCTTCGGCCAGAACATGACCACGCTCAACTTCGCGCTGACGCGCACGGTCGGCCGCGAGCTCCGCGCCGGCGACGAGATCGTCGCCACGCGGCTGGACCACGACGGCAACGTCTCGCCGTGGCTCCAGCTCGCAGACGACCTCGACCTCGTCGTCCACTTCGTCGACCTGAACGAGGAGGACGCCACTCTCGACATGGACGACCTGGAGCGGCAGCTGAGCGCGCGGACGCGGGTCGTTGCCTTCCCCTGGGCCTCCAACGCGGTCGGAACGATCACCGACGTGCGCCGGATCGTCGAGCTCGCCCATGAGGCCGGCGCGCTCGCCTGGGTGGACGCCGTGCACTACGCGCCGCACGGACCGATCGACGTCCGAGACGTCGGCGTGGACGTCCTTCTCTGCTCGCCCTACAAGTTCTTCGGGCCGCATCTCGGCCTCTTCTACGGCCGGCGCGAGCTGCTCGAGCGCTGGCGGCCGTACAAGGTGCGGCCGGCGCCGGACGAGCCGGTGAGCGCCCGCTTCGAGACCGGCACGCTCCCGCACGAGGCGCTGGCCGGCTTCGAGGCCGCGGTCGCCTATGTCGAGTCGGTTGGCTGGGACGGGATCCTCGCCCACGAGCGCGACCTCGGCGAGCGGCTGCTCGCAGGGCTGCCGAACGGGCTGCGGCTGTACGGCAGGCCGACCATGGAGGGACGGGCGCCGACGTTCGCGCTCACGGTTCCCGGCCTGACGCCCGAGCAGGCCGCCACCCGCCTCGCCGAGCGCGACCTCGCCGTCTGGTGGGGCGACTACTACGCCGTCGAGGTGATGCAGCGGCTCGGGCTTCCCGACGGAGCCGTCCGGCTCGGGATCATCCACTACAACACGGCCGAGGAGGTCGACCGTCTCCTCGCCGCCCTCCACGAGCTGCTCTAGCAGGATGCCCGACCAGCGAATCGCGTACTCACGGATGGCGCCTGCGACGCTGTGCCGGATCGTCGCGCTCGGCCTTCCACGTAGTCACCACTACGCGCTGCGGCCGATCGCGGCGCCCGGCTTGGCCGCAGGCGTCCCCGACAAGCACGCGACCCGCCGGCCGGGCATCTGATGTTGCGCCTCTACTGGGCCCGAAACGACGGCATCGGCGGCCACGTCTTCCTGGGCCTGAGCGACCTCGAGCAGCTGCTCGAGGAGATGACGGCACAGGGCATGTCCGGCTGGCTCCAGCTCGATCGCTTCGAGCCCGGGACGTTGATCCCGCCCGGCGCCGTCGACTTCGCGCTTTCGCAAGCCTCGCCGGAGACGAAAGTGCTGGCCGACGAGAAGCTCTGGCAGGACTGGCTCGACTTCCTGGCCGGCGCGGCAGAAAACGGGGGTATTGCGGTGCGTTAGGTCGTCCGCTGGCAAGATCCCGGCGGACGTTCTCCTGCAGGCACCGTCCATCGCCCATCTCCGACCGTAGAGGGAGATTCATGAGCCAAGCGCCGCAGCAACCGCCGTCCTCGGACGCACCGACCGAACGTATGCCCGACGGCGGGCCCCCGGACGGGTCGGGCGGCTCGCGCAACCTCTGGACCGTTCTCGGCGTGGGCGCTGGAGTCATCGTCATCGCCGTGGTCCTCTTCCTCCTCCTCAGGCCCGACGACGACAGCGAGAACACCGCGAACACAACGCCGACCGCGCAGACGACCACCGAGGAAACGACGACCGAAGAGACCACGACCGAAGAGACGACGACGGAGGAGACGACGACCGAGGAGACGACGACGGAGCCTGCTGACCAGGCCCAGCGGATCGTCGTCCGCGTCGAGAACGGACAGCCCGTCGGCGGCGCGCAGAACTACGACATCGAGCAGGGCAAGGAGGTCGTCTTCATCGTCCGCGCCGACGTCGAGGACGAGGTGCACATCCACGGCTACGACCTCTCAACGGACGTTGCACCGGGCCAGCAGGCCAAGATCACCTTCACCGCGGACGACCCGGGCGAGTTCGAGGTCGAGCTGGAGCAGCGGGCCGTCCCCATCGCCGAGCTGATCGTCAGCTAAGCGTGGCGTTACCGCTCGCGCACGGCCTAGGCGGGGTCAAGGACCTGCCGGTCCCCGGCTGGCTCTTCTACTACGGCGCCGCGCTCGTCCTCATCCTCTCGTTCGTCGCGCTCTGGGCGCTCTGGAAGCGGCCGGTCCTCGCCGAGAAGAGCCACGGGCGCCCGCTCCCGGAAGGGCTGGAGCGCGTCCTGCGGAGTCGCGCGCTGCGGATGCTCGCCGGGGCCGTCTCTTTCGCGCTCTTCGTCCTCGTCTGGATCGCGGCGGCGATCGGCGACACCTCGCCGGAGGAGAACCTGGCGCCGCGGTTCGTCTTCGTCGTCTTCTGGCTCGGCCTGCCGGCGCTCAGCGTCCTCATCGGGAACGTCTGGACCGTCCTCAGCCCCTGGCGCGCGGCCGCCGACGCAGCCGCCTGGATCTGGGAGCGGGCGGGGCTGCGCTGGGACGCTCCGTTCGCCTACCCGGACCGATTCGGTCGCTGGCCGGGAGCGGTGCTCCTCTTCGCCTTCGCGGCGCTCGAGCTCGCGTACTGGGACCCAGGCGACCCGCGGGCCCTCGCGCTCGCGATCTTCCTCTACAGCGCGATCACCTGGCTGGCCATGCTCGCCTACGGAAGGGACGAGTGGACGGAGAACGGCGAGGCCTTCGCCGTCTACTCCGGCCTCCTCGCGCACATCGCGCCCTTCGGGGAGCACCACGGGCGCTTGGTGGTCCGATGGCCCTTCACCGGCCTCACGGGCCTCGACCCGCGGCCGGGGACGCTCGCCTTCGTGGCGGTCATGCTCGGCTCGGTCGCGTTCGACGGGTTCAGCCAGACGGAGTATTGGGCCGTCGACTTCCGCGCCCGCCTGATGCGGCCGGTGATCCAGCGCTCGCCCGACCTGGCGGACGTGCTCGGCGCCCTGCTCGCCGCAGCCGGCCTCGCGCTGATGATCGTCCTCGTCGCGCTTGCCTACATCGCCGCCATGAGGATCGCCGCTCGGGCGGTGCGCTACGACGGCGACCTGACCGACGCGTTCCTCGCGAGCCTCGTGCCCATCGCGCTCGCCTACGTCGTCGCCCACTACTTCTCCTTCTTCGTGCGCGAGCTCCAGTACCTGGCGCCGTTCGCCTCCGATCCGTTCGGCTTCGGGTGGGACCTCTTCGGCACCGCGGACGTTACGCCCAGGATCACCGTCCTCCAGCCGAAGACGATCTGGTACGCCCAGGTGGCGGCGCTCGTGATCGGCCATGTCGCCGGGCTCGTGCTCGCCCACGACAAGGCGGTCGAGCTGTTCGAATCGCCGCGCAAGGCGGCGATCAGCCAGTACGCCATGCTGGCGCTGATGGTCGTCTATACGATCGCCGGGCTTTGGCTCCTGTCGCGCTAGAGCACTAGGAGTACGACTGCCGCGCCGCGTCCCAGCGCGGCTCGTCCCAGCGGATCTTGTCGGGGTCGATCCCCCGACTCTCGGCGAGCGCGAGCGTGAGGAGCTGGAAGCGGACGATGTCGACGACCGGGTGCTCCGAGGGGACGAGCGTCGTCTCGGCTCCGATCTCGCCCAGCGCCCGAAGCACGTCGACTGCCCGCTCGGCCGCCCGGCCCTCGCCCTCGAGGACGAAGACGCGGACGGTCTCGTCGATCGCGGCGAGGTGGCCGTGCAGGATCTGCTCCGTATGGTGCGCCTCGGCGGCCAGGTGGACACCCTCGCGGAGCTTCAGGACCGCCTCCTGGACGGTCGGCCAGTCGCGGCCGGCGCCGACAACGGCCATGCGCTCGTGATCCGAGACGGGAAGGGGATCCTCGGCGAGCACGCGCTCCACCGCGGCCGGGAGCCCGGAGATGTCTTCGCCCCGCAAAGCCGCCAGCGCCGCGACGGCGGCGGTGTAGCTGGCGGTGTGGCAGTACGACTCCTCGATCTCCGGCGTGACGACGAGCACCTCGTCGGCGAGCTCTGCGAGCGGGCTCTCATCCTTGCCGGTGACGAGCCAGGTCGGACCGTCGAAGGCGCGCACCGCCTCCACCGCCAGCGCGGTCCCGCCCTCATGGCTGATGACGACGAGGACGTTGGCGTCCGGCGGCGTCAGCACCGCTTCGAGCGCCTGCATCGCCTCGCCGCCCGTCTGGGCAGCGTGGAACGACGTGCCGCAGCCGGTATGGACGACGCGCCCGGCCGGCAGTCGGCGCTCACCGACGCACTCGGGAACGCCGCGGAGCCACTCGGGCTGCGCGAAGATCGCCTTTCGGGTGAGGCCGCCGGGCACGTGAACGGCGAAAGTACCATGCCGATGATGGACGGCTATCGCTTCACGCTGCCCCGCGAGGTCGAGTTTCGGGACGTTGACGCCGCGGACCACGTCAACAACGCGGTCTACCTCACATACCTCGAAACGGCGCGGATCCGCTACCTGATGGAGGTGCTCGGCGCCGACTTCGCCTACCAGCTCTCCCTGATCCTTGCGCACATCACGGTCGACTTCCGATCGCCGGCCCTCTTCCCGGAGACGCTCGAGATCGGGACGCGCGTCACCAGGGTCGGCACGAAGAGCTTCGACATGCAGCACGAGATCCGCGGCGGCGACGGCCGCCTCGTGCTGGATGCCTCGACCGTGCTCGTCGCCTACGACTACGAGGCCGACGCGCCGATGGCGGTCCCCGACGACTGGCGCGCCCGCCTCGACGCTTACGAAGAGAGGAGCTCTGTGGCCACCTGATGGCGAAGACGTTCGAGAAGACCGTGCTCCCCAACGGCCTCCGGGTCGTGACCGCGGACATGCCGCAGGCGAAGTCGGTCGCTTGCTTCGTCATGCTCGCCGCAGGCTCCCGCTACGAGACGAAGGACACGAACGGCATCGCGCACTTCGCGGAGCACATGTTTTTCAAAGGAACCGAGAACCGCCCCACGGCGCGCGACATCGCCGGCGAAATCGACTCGATCGGCGGCGAGTTCAACGCCTTTACAGGCAAGGAGTACACGGGCTACTACGTCAAGTGCGCGGCCGAGCACCGGGACACGGCGCTCGACGTCCTCGTCGACATGCTGCGCCACTCGAAGTTCGACGCCGAGGAGATCGAGCGCGAGAAGGGCGTGATCGTCGAGGAGATGAACATGTACTACGACACGCCGCGCGACTACGTCGACGGCGTCTACGACGACCTGCTCTACGGCGACCAGCCCCTCGGCTGGGACATCATCGGCACGAAGGAGACTGTCCGCGCGGCGACGCGCGAAACGTTCCTCACCTACCTCGACCGCTGGTACCGGGCGCCGCGCATGGTTGCAGGGCTCGCCGGCGCGGTCGGCGCCGATGCCGTCGACCGCGTCGCCTCGCTCCTCGGCGACGTCCCCGACGGCGCCAAGGGGGCGCCCGACCCCGTCCGGTGGGAGCAGAACGAGCCCCGCGTCAAGATCCACACGAAGACCTCCGACCAGGCGCACATCCGGATGGGTGTCCACAGCTACCTGCTCGGGCACCCGGACCGATACGCGCTCATGCTCCTCGCCACTGTGCTCGGCGGCGGCATGTCCTCACGGCTCTTCACGGAGGTCCGGGAGCGGCGCGGGCTCGCCTATTACATCTACGGCTACAACCAGGGCTACACGGACACCGGGACGCTCTTCGCCCAGGGCGGCGTCGACATTCAGCGGATCGACGAGGCCGTGTCGACGGTCGTGCACGAGTTCGGGCGCATTGCGTCGGAGCCGGTGGACGCCGACGAGCTCGAGAAGGCGAGGAACTTCGCCAAGGGGCGCCTCGTCCTCTCGCTCGAGGACCCGAAGGGGACGATCTCGTTCGGGCTCCGCGACGAGGTGCTCGAGGGCCGGATCCGCGAGCCTGAGGAGGTGCTCGCCGCGCTCGACCGCGTCACCCTCGACGACGTCCACCGGGTCGCGCAGGACGTCATCAGGGCCGAACGGCTGAATCTCGCGATCATCGGGCCGTTCGACGACACGGAACGCTTCGAACCGCTCCTCGACCTCGCCGCCTAGGGCGCGAGCTCGTACCGGTAGTCGACGAGAGTCTCGCAGCCGTCCTCGGTGACGAGAACGAGATCCTCCAGCCGGCAGCCGCCGAAGCCCGTGCGGTAGAGGCCCGGCTCGACAGCGAGGACGTCCCCAGGGACGATCTCCTCGCCGACGCGGCCGAGGGACGGAAGCTCGTGCACCTCGAGCCCGACGCCGTGGCCCAGGCCGTGGAAGAAGCCCTCCTCCAGCACCTCGCCGGGCTCCTTCGAAAGCTGCGTCCTGAAGTCCTGCGCCTCGAAGAGCTCACAGACGGCCCGGTGCGGCTCGGAGCCCCGCATACCGGGCTTGATGATCGAGTACGCGAGCTCGAGGGCCTCGCGCACGAGGGCGTGGTAGCGCACGAGCTCCTCGGGAGGCTCCCCGAGGCAGAACGTCCGGGTCATGTCCGAGTAGCAGCCCGAGACCGGGTCGCGCGGAAAGAGGTCGACGACGATGGGCTCGCCCTCCGTGATCGGCCCCGTGCCGGGCTCGTGGCCGACCGTCGTCTGGGCGCCAGCGGAGATCAACGGGCGGTCGTCGACGAGAACGCCCTCGTCGCTGAAGACGCGCATGGCCTCGGTCTGGAGCTCCTCGCACGTGACGGGTGCCCCCTGCCGCAGCCGGGCCCGGATCGCGTCGTAGGCGCGCTCCGAGGCGCGGAGCGCCCGGCGGATGCCCGCGAGCTCGGCCTCGGTCTTAACCCGCCGGCGGCCGTCGAAGAGCTCACCCTGCGCCTGGACGTGGATCTCGTTGGCGCGCAGGTAGTCGGCGACCTCGAGCGGGAAGTCCCGCGGCGTCACGGCCGATTCGACTTGGGCCGAGCGGCAGGCGCGGAGCACGAGCTCGGTGGTCATCTCGTGCCACGTGAGACCCTGCGCGACGAGCTCGTCTAGACCGAGCTCCTCGAGCGGCACCGTCTCGAGGCCCGCGACCTCGCTCAGCCGCGGAACCTCGAGCGACCCCACGAACGCCGTGCGCGTCCCGTTGCGCTCGACGTACACGAACGGATCCGGCACGGTGATGGGCACCTCGTGGCGCAGCTCAGGAGAACGGATGGTGTCGCCGAAGATGAGGACGTCTGGCACGGCTCCGGATGGTAGCCGCTCCGGGTAGATTCACCGCATGGAGGAAGTTCTCGAGCGGGCCCGCGCTCTCGTCGAGCGATACGAGGGCAAAGCGAGGAGCCTTCTCCCCGACGGCGCCACGCTCTTCGACGCACACGTCCATGTCGGCCGCGACATCGACGGCATGATGGCCCCCTTCGAGGAGCTGACCGACTTCCTGCGCCGCTGGAACGTCGAGCGCGCGTTCGCGTTCTGCCTGGACGAGCCTGACCGCGAGCCCGCCTTCAGGGCGGCCAACGACCGCACCCTGCAGGCGGCCGAACGCTCCGGCGGACTCCTCGTCCCCTTCGTACGGCTCGACCTCGCCGCGCAGCCGGTCGAGGAGGCCAGGCGCTGCCTCGACGCAGGAGCGCGCGGCATCAAGCTCCACCCCCGGGCCCAGGGCTTCCTCCTCGACGACCAGCGCCTGGAGCCCATCTTCGCGCTCGCCGCCGAGCGGCGGGTCCCCATCCTCATCCACGGGGGCCGCGGCCTGCCTCCGATCGCGGCGCACCTCCGGCGCCTCCACGACGCCTACCCGGAGGGGTCGCTGATCATCGCGCACGCAGGCATCGCTGACCTCGCGGCGCTCTCGGAGTGCTTCGCCGGCCAGCCGCGGGTGTACTTCGACACCTCCGTCTGGAGCGCGATCGACCTCTTGGACATGTTTGCCCGCGTCTCCCCGGGACAGGTCCTGTACGCCTCGGACTACCCCTACGGGCAGCAGCCCGGCTCCCTCTTGATCGCGCTGCGGACAGCAAAGCTCGCCGGGCTCTCCGAGGACGAGATCCGGGACATGCTGGGCCGCTCCGCGGCCCGCATCGCTGATGGGGAGCCTCCCACCCCGCTCACCGACCCGCGCGGGTCGAGGCGGCTCGAGCAGCCGCTCACCTTCGCGCGGATCCACCACTACCTGGCCATGGCGACGCCGCTCCTCTGGACACGCCAGGCGGACACGATCGGGGTGCTCGGCCTGGCGCTCAACACGTGTGCGGAGCGGGACGGCTACACGGACGAGCGCGAGCAGATCGCCGAGCTGCTCGGCACCGCGCGCGACCTCTGGCGAATGCTCCCCGAAGCGGGCGACGACGCGGAGGTGCGCACCGTCAGCCGCGCGACCTTCCGGCTGATCCACATCGCGGACATCCTTACGCTCACCGTCGACGCCGACCACTAGGGCCGTGTCCACGAGCCAGGCACCAGGCCGCCCCAGAGTCGGAGCGGTCGTGCTGGCAGCGGGGGCGGCGACCCGGTTCGGGGCGCCCAAGCAGCGCCTGCTCCTCCCGCGGGTGCTGGAGCGACTTCGGGACGCGCCCGTCGACGAAGTCGTCGTAGTTGCCGGCGCCTACCCGCTCGAGCTCGACGGCGCCCAGGTCGTGGAGTGCCCCGACTGGGAACTCGGGCCGGGCGGCTCGCTCCGCTGCGGCCTCGCCGCACTCGGGCCGGACGCCGAGGCGGCCGTCGTGGTCCTCGCCGACGGCCCGCGGCTGGCTTCCGGCGCGGTCGTCCGCGTCCTCGAGACCTGGCGGGCGTCGGCCGCGCCGCTGGTCGCAGCGAGCTACGGCGGCGACAGGGGTCACCCCATCGTCGTCGCGCGCGAGCTCTGGGCCTCGGTGCCCGACGAAGGCCTGCGCGCGTTCGAGCCCGTGCTCGTCCCCTGCGACGACTTCGGGCCGCCGGGCGACGTCGACACGCCGGAAGATCTCCGGTGAGGCGCAGGCTCCTCCGCCCGGCGGTGCTCATCCCCGCGTTCGTCGTGCTCTCGCTCGGGGCAGGCATCGGCTACGCCGCCTGGACGCAGCTCGACTCCGGCCGGCGGGACGCCAACATGGAGATCCTCGACTCGGCGCCGCTCTACCCCGGCGCGCGCGAGATCCAGCGGCTCACCAAGACCTCGAGCGGCGAGGACGCCGTCCCGATCCCCGACGAGATCGTCACGAGCGCGCTGTTCGCGCCTCCCGCTTCGGCGACGCAGGCCGACGTGGTCGCCTTCTACGTGGAGAACCTGCGGCCCGAGTGGAATCCCCGCACACGGGTCGTCCCGGCCAGCGAGCAGGAGGAGGACGGCACCAGGCCGACCTCGTTCCGGGTCGACTTCACGCGCGGCGACGACTGCCTCAGCCTCCTGACCTACGGCATGGCGCCGGGGCACGCGGGCGGCCCGACCTACGTCCTGTCGGCGCAGAGCGGCGACGGCCCCTGCCCGGAGCCGGAATAGGAGGGCTCGGGGGACGCTGCTCGTCGCCGGGGTGCGGTGGTCGTTCCGAGGCAAGGACGCAGGGAGCGCCCGTAGCAGTTAGCTACGGGCGCGACTGAGGACGCAGTCCTCGGGGCGAGCAGCGCAGCCCGGCGGCACAGGCTGCGTTCCCTCGAGCCCTCCTACCCTCAAGGCGCCGCTCCCGCTGCCGATTAGAGAGGCAGGGTGGAGGAGCCGATCGCCGAACACTGAGGGTCCGAGATGGAGGCACACGTAGCATCGTCGCCGCTCGTGACGGCACGCCTGCGCCGGCGCCTGTCGCTGGAGGAGGCCGCCGCGCTCACGAGCCTCGACGTCGACGAGATCCGGTCGCTCGAGGAGAGCCGGACCTACCGCTTCCAGACGGCGACGGACGCCATCGCGGCAACGGTCGTCTACGCCTCGGCGCTCGGCATCACCGACCGCGAGGCGCGCGAGCTCGCGGGGCTCCCGGTCGAGTCGGTTTTGGAGCGCTGGTCGCTCCGGCGCTGGGCGATCGTGCTCGGCTTCGTCGCGGTCGTCGCCGCGTTCATGATCTTCGTGCTCAGGCCGCAGCTTCTACCGGTCGAGCCGCCGCCGGCTCCGGCGGCCCCAGCCGCAACGCCCACCGCCGCCCCGCTGGCCGAGCGCTGGGAAATTCAAGTGGACGTCTACAACGGCTCACGCCGGGGGAACGCAGCCTCCTCGATCGCGAACGAGGTCGCCGGCCTCGCCTACCGGATCGGCGACGTGCGGAACGCGGACCGGCGCACCTACACCGAGACGAGCGTCTACTACCCGCCCGGCGGGGAGGCGATCGCGCGCCGCCTCGCCGGCGAGCTGGGCGTGGGCGTTACCGCGCTGCCGGGCGGCGACGACCCGAACCGCCTCGTCGTCATCGTCGGCCGAAGCTGAGCCCTACTAGAGGGAGATGCGGAGCGAGGCAAGCTTCGCCTTGAGCTCCGGCGACATCTCCTCGGAGCAGCACGCCTGCCTGACGTAACGGCGGAGGCTGACCTCGAAGCGGTAGCGCTTCTTGCAGTAACCGCAGCCCGCGAGATGACTCTCTGCTTCGAGCCTCTCCGCCTCGCTGAGCTCGCGGTCGAGGTACGGCTGGATCAGCTCCTCGCACTTCTCGCAGATGGGGTCGAACTGCGTCACGACTCCTCACCGCCGACCGCGGCCTCGGCGAGCTGGCTCTTGAGGATCCTCCGTCCCCGGTGGAGCCGCGACATCACGGTACCGATGGGCACGTCGAGGATCTGCGCCGCCTCCTGGTAGGAGAAGTCGCCGATGTCTACGAGGACGATCGTGTCGCGGAAGTCGTGCGGCACGTTCGCGAGGGCTTCGACGATGGAGTCCTGCGAGAGGCGCTCGACGATGCGCTCCTCGTCCGACGGCTCGGTGGAATCCTCGAGCCGGTTGTAGAGGAAGTAGTCGCCCTCCTCCATCGGCTGCATGTCGGGCGAGCGCTGCTCGCGCCGGCCACGGTCGATGTTGAGGTTCGTCAATATGCGCATGAGCCAGGCCCGGAGATTCGTGCCCGGTGTGTAGGACTGCCAGCTGCGGAACGCGCGGGCATAGGTCTCCTGAACGAGGTCCTCGGCCTCCTCACGGGTCGGAACGAGCCGGCGCGCGACCCGATAGACCTGATCGGCGAGCTCGAGCGCCTCCTCCTCGAAGCGGACGCGGTCTCGCGCCTCAGTCGCCAAACGGCGGGCGTCGGTTTCGGCCTCTGCCATCCGTCGGACACTAACAAGCTAACGCCCTGCTCCCGCCCACTATTCCGGCGCGACGCGACGAAAGCCTGCCCGGTCGAGAGCGGCGACGATCTGCTCCCGTTCGACCCGCTCGTCGTCCCAGGAGAGCGTCACCTCGCCGAGGAGGTTCGCGTGGGCCGACTCGAGCCCGTCGAGCCCGCGGAGCGCCCCGCCGAGGCGAAGCACGCAGCGCTCGCAGCGGAGCCCGGTCACCTGGATCGTCTCCGACCGAAGAGGCACTACAGGCCATCGTACGTGAGCGCCACCAGGCGCCCGCTCAGGACGCGGAGCCCCTCCGCCCGCCCGAGCGCCAGCTGCGCCGCGGCCTGGTCGAGGCCGTCGAGCTCTCCCAGGAACGGCGCGCCTCCGAGCCGGCGGGCCGTCGGCTCGACACGATCCAGCAGGTCGGCCAGAAGCTCCTGCTGCGAACACAGGCGCCGGTCCTCGGGGTGGATCATCCCCGCGCCTGCACCGAAGCGGGAGGCCGCCCAGCGGTTCTGGGCGTAGAGCCCGCGGTCAGCCGGCCCGGCTGCCGGTTCGGCCCAAGCAACGAGCGCCTGTGCGAGCGCCGCGAGGCCTGCGGTTGCCGCGAGACGGGTGGGCTGGTCCGGAGCCCGGATCTCGAGCGTCCCGAGGCGCGGGTGCGGCCTCACGTCCCACCAGAGCCGCATGAGGTCGTCAGCGATCCCGACCTCGACGAGGAGCTCCGCGAAGGAAACGAAGTCCTCGTAACCGTCGAAGGCGGGCGGCGCCCCGGCGCGCGGCAGCAGCCCGAGCAGCTCCGCGCGCGTAGAAGCGAGGCCGGTCTCCTCGCCGCCCGTATAGGGAGAGTTGGCGGACGCTGCCAGCACGACAGGCAGCCACGGCAGGACGGCCTCCAGCCGGCCCATGCACTCCTCGGCGCTCCCCATGCCGACGTGGACGTGGAGGCCGGAGCAGTGCTGCCGCAGGGCCGCGGAGCCCGCGTAGGCTGCGAACCGCTGCAGCGGCTCGAGTGGCGTCACCGGCTGCTCGCCGAGGACTGCAGTCGGCCAGGTGCCCACGGCGACGAGGTCGAGCCCGTGTTGCGACAGGCGGCGGCGCGCCTCGATCCGGAGGGACGCCAGCTGCTCCACCGCTTCCGCCACGTCGGCGCAGACGCCGGTGTTCAGCTCGAACATCGTCGTGAAGAGCTCGGCCTTGAAGCGCTCTCCGTCGAGAACGCCGTCGGGCACGGAGGCGGGCTCGAGCGTGTCCGCGTCGACGACGAAGAGCTCCTCCTCGAGCCCGACCGAGAAGGCAGGCGAGCTGCCGAAGCGGTCCGGGATCGCCACGGTGGAGGAGTCTAGGAGGGCGCAGCTGGGCGTTGCTCGTCGCCGGGGTGCGATGGTCGCTCCGAGGCAAGGACGCAGGGAGCGCCCGTAGCCACTGCTACGGGCGCGACTGAGGACGCAGTCCTCAGGGCGAGCAGCGCGGCCCGGCGGCACACCCGGCGCCCAGCTGTGCCCTCCTGGGATGCGATGGGAGAGGGTGGTCGGAGGCCCGGGCAGGCAAGACGGGCCTCCGACCGGTCAGGCCCCTGGGGGGAGGGGCCGCGGGCGCACTAGCCGCCGGGCAGGGCCGGCTGGCGCCCGAGCGTGACGCTTACAGTTCGTTGTGAGTCGCCTCTTTGGATGTCCAACGTGAGGGAGTCGCCTGGATCCTTCTCCATGACGACACGGCGGAGATCGTCGGGCGCGGCGACGGACTGCCCGTCCGCCCGGGTGACGATGTCGCCTCCGAGGACGTAGCTCGTGCCCTCGACGATCACTGCCTGGTCGCCTCCTTTGAGGCCCGCCTCTTGGGCAGGGCTGCCGTCGACGACGTTCGCGACCAGGAGCCCTTCGTCGACGGGAAGGTTGAAAGTCTGGGAAAGCTCGTCGCTGATGGCCTGCATCTCGACGCCTAGGTAGGCGTGCTCGACCCTTCCATTCTGCTTGATCTGCGCGACGACCTCCTTCACGGTGTTCACCGGGACGGCGAAGCCGATGCCGACGTTGCCGCCGGTCTCGCTCTCGATCTGGGAGTTGACGCCGATCACCTCGCCGCGCGCGTTGAGCAGCGGGCCGCCCGAGTTGCCGTGGTTGATGGGGGCGTCGGTCTGGATGACCTTGTCGATCGTGAAGCCGTTGGGCGCCATGATGTCGCGCTGGAGCGCGCTCACGATGCCGGCGGTGACGCTCCGCTCGAGGCCGAAGGGGTTCCCGATGGCGACGACCGCATCCCCGACACGGACTGCGTCTGAGTTACCGAGGGGGAGGGGAGTCAGAGCGCGAGCCTGCGTGCCGATCTTGAGGACCGCGAGATCGGTGGAAGGGTCGCTTCCCACGATCTTCGCAGGGACGCGGTCGTCGCCCGAGAAATTGACCTCGACTTCCTGGGCAGCCTCGATCACGTGGTAGTTCGTGACGATGTAGCCGTCCTTGTCGACGACGAACCCGGAGCCGAGGGAAGTGGCAGCCTGCGGGCCGAAGAAGGGGCTGTCGGAGACGACGGAGGTCGACGTGACCTGCACGACTCCGGGGCCGGCCTGCTCGTAGATCTGCTGGACGGACTGCGCTCCGTTCTCGCTCGCCTGGAACGACGAGACGGGCGGCGTCAGGGAGACCGTGCGAATGACGGTCTCGACCCCGCTGTCCGAGGTTACTGCCGCGCCGATCCCCACGGCGACCCCGCCGCCTAGGAGACCGGCCAGCACGAGCGAGCCCATGCGGGTCCAGCCGGAGCCTGCTTCCATGCTCTTCTTATAGCCCGGCCTCCGTGAAGTCCCCGTTGAGCAGCGTTAAGGCAACGTTAAGCGGCATGGGCACGCCTAGTTCTGCGTCCGTATCCGGCCGTGGATGCTGAACGTCACCATCATCGTGGTCGGGTGCGCGTCGCAGGCGTAGATGTACGCCTCCCCGTCCTGGAGCACGACGATGGCCGTCTTCTCACCCGTACCTGCGACGTCGGTGGCCACGTCGACCCCAGCGCGCCGCGCGCCCAGATGGAAGTTGTGGATGGGGGACAGGTCGTTGATCTCCAGCATGTACTCGCCGGGCGGGAGCACCGTGGTGACCTCAGCACCGCCTTCGGTTGTTAGGGTGATCTCGTACGCATCCGGGTCCTCAGCGGACCCGACGGTGCCGATCAGCTTCGGGAGGTCTGTCGTCGACGTCCTGGCGGATCCCGCGTCATTGCCGTTGCCGCATCCGGCTGCTACGAGGGCGACGACCGCAAGCCCGATGGGAAGCGCCAGGCGAATCCGCTCGAGAGGGCTAGTCGTCTTCGTACTGGTCGTGGCGGCGGAGCCAGCTCATGAGCGGTCCGTCGCTTCGCCCCGTTGGCTGCTCCCAGTCCTCCTGCCGGCCGCGAGCGGTGAGATCGAGCCAGTTGTAGGTGCCCATCAGGAGCTCGAAGCCGCGTGCGTACGCCGAGTAGGTGTGATAGACGCGGTCGTCCTCGCGCAGGAATGCGCTCACGCCGGGCTGGTCACCGGACCATCCGGCCCACGAGGGGGCCTGCTGGACGAGCTCCTCTTCGCCCTTGTAGTTGTACTCGACCGGTGCGACCCCCTTGTCGATCGTGACGTGGAAGTCGTAGTTGAAGTCGCTGCCATATGAGGAATACCAGGGAACCGTCCAGCCCATCCGCTCCCTGTAGGCGGCGAGCTTCTCGAAGGGCGCGCGAGAGACGAGGACGAGCGACGTGTCGCGGGCGTGCAGATGGCTGAGGTGGCCGATGTTGTCGGCGATGAACGAGCACGTGGGGCAGCCTTCGTCCCAGCTCGGCTCGAACATGAAGTGGTAGACCAGAAGCTGGTGACGGCCGTCGAACAGGTCGACGAGCCTGGCCTTCTCCGGCCCTTCGAAGACGTAGTCCTTCGTGATCTCGACCATCGGCAGCCGTCGACGCTCGGCGTTCACCTCGTCCCGGTGCCGGGTGAGCTCCTTCTCGCGTGCCAGGAGCCGCTTGCGCGCGGCGAGCCACTCCTCGTGGGACACGACTTTCGGCTGGCTCATGGTGGATGTGCTCATCGCGTCTCCTTCGGTCGTTCCTTGGAGGCCCCAGTTCAGGGGACGAGGTCCATGGCCGCACTGCGGCTCATAGGGTCTACCGGCAGTGAGACATGTTCGTGCGTGATCAGCCACTCATCGTCTGTTCGTCGGCAGCCGTCGGTCACCCGTACCCAGAACCCGACGTCCTGCCCGTTCTTCAGGGTTCCGCTCGCCCGGATGAGCATGTGTGCGATCGCGGCATCCTCCTTTTCCACGATGTTCAAGTCGCTGATTTCCTGGCCGATTGGGCCCTCGAAGCCATCGAACCAATCCAGAAATCTCTCGCGTAGCGCAGCCGATCCCACGTATCGAAGCGGCGGGACAAGGTCGAAATAGACGATGTCAGGGGAATACAGCGACATGAGCCGATCGATGTCCTTCATCCAGATCGCCTCGGATCGACTGTCAAAAAGCATCCCAACGTCGGACTTGGTCTTAACCATCACATCCTCCATTCTTGTGGTGCGTCGTTGTCGTCATGCGGGCGCGGACAGGAAGATCGAGCGCCCCTGAGCCGTCTAGTGGCGGGCCCGTTCTTTTGGACCCTGTAAAGACTCGGCGAAGGAGCGGAGATGGAGCTCGTTCTCATCATCGTCGGAGCGCTTGTCGCCGGCATTCTCGGCGGCTGGATCTATGCCGGCTTCCCTCTGGTGCGGCGTGGCAAGTCGCCGGCGAGCACGGCGAGGCCCGCCCACGTCATCCAAGCGACGGACGCCTGACTGAAGCGGAAGGGCCGGGGCACGGCACGCCCCTTCGCCACCCTGTGTGGCGCAGGGCTCACGGAGCGACGTCGAAGCTGAACATCATCCCGCTCTCGTGGTGCTCGGCGATGTGACAGTGGGCCATCCAGCGGCCCGGGTTGCTGACGTCGAGCAGGATGTCGACGGTCTCGCCGGTGCGGACGAGGACGGTGTCCTTCCAGACGAGGTTCGGCTCGACGACGCCGTCGCGGGCGAGGATCACGAACCGGCCGGCGCCGTGGACGTGGAACGGGTGCGGCATCGGATGATCTGAGTCCATCTCGTTGACGAGCCGCAGCTTGATCTGGTCGCCGACGCGGAACGTCCAGTCGATCGCCGCGTTCTCAGCGGCAGTCTCGCGGTCGACGAGCTTCCAGCGCATGTTCGAGGGCGTCGTCATCCGGTTGACCTCGACCATGTCGTCCTCCCACTCGATCCCCTGGGCCGTGTCGTGGGCGTGCTTCGGCTCGTCACCGTGGCCGTGTCCGTGGTGATGCTCGTGGTGCTCGGCACCGTGCCCACCGCCGCCCGTCACGAGGCTGGCAGGCACGAGCTTCATACCGCACTCGGGGCAGTGGTCGGGGTGATCGCTCGTCACCTCAGGATGCATTGGGCAGACGTACGTGCTCTCTTCTGCCGCCTGCGGGAGCAGCTTCATCCCGCACTCCGGACAACTGCCGGGCTCGTCCTGCACGACATTCAGGTGCATCGGGCAGACGTAGATGACCGGCACGCCCTCCGGCACGCCTATTTCCATCTCGGCGACGAACGAGAGCGTCTTGTCGGGAGGTGCGTTTAGGAACGGCTCGATGCGCGCGCGGAGCTCAGCCATGTCGCGATTCGTGCGCAGGCGTGGGAATTCATCCGCGAACGACCGCTCCGGCGGGTCCTCGGTGACGCTGATCGACGCAAGCCGATACGTGTGCGCGGGCGTTCGATGCTGGAGCTCGAGCCGGCCCGCATGCGGGAAGAGCATGTCGAGGACGATGCGCTCGGACGGCGCGAGCAGGACCTCGTCGACGAGCTCCTCGTGCTCGTAGTGGCCGGCGTCGGCGCCGACCAGCTTCGCCTGTCCGCCCGGCAATGCGACGTTGAAGACACGCGTGTTCGCCGTATTCGTGAAGTAGAAGCGGACGACCTCGCCGCGCCGCGCCTCGAGCGCGAGGTCAGGCTCCCCGGCGACGAGCATCACGTTGCCGAAGCGACCCATCGCGACGTGAGTCGTCTCCGAGTCTTGGAAGGGGGCGATTTGTCCGTCCTCGATCAGGACGTCGTCGAGCGTAAGGAGCAACTCCTGGTTCGCCGGCGGCCAGTAGGTCGGCTCGCTCGGGATGACGAAGATGTTCCCGTAGAGGCCCATCTCCTGGCCGTAGTCCTCGCGAATGTGCGGGTGGTACCAGAATGCGCCCGGGTCGGGCACATGAACCTGGTACGTGAACGCTTCGCCGACGGGTATCGGAGCCTGGGTGTCGTGGGTACCGTCGTAGCGATTCTCGAGCCGCAGCCCGTGCCAGTGGACGGTCGCGTCCATGTCGCCGTTATTGGTGACGTGAACCGTGATCGTCGAGCCCTGGGCGACCTTCAGCGTCGGCCCCGGGATCGAGCTGTTGTAGGCGAGCATGCGCACTGTCGCTTCTCCGATTCGCTTCTTGACGGGCGCGATCTCGAGCTCGAACTCGTCACCGTCGGCGAGCTCGATGACCTCCGTCTTGCGTGCTTCGGTTAACCCCTTGGTCTCACGCGACAGTTCGGCGACCGGTGAACGGCTGTGGGAGCCGGAGTCATGCATGGCTAGCTCCTTTCGTCTGCGCGAGCTCGAGTGGATTCCGCTGCGCCGACCGGTGTCCGCCCGGCCTCGGCCGTCTTCGGCGCCGCGAACGACGCGATCTGCTGCGCAATGAACTCGGCGTCATCTTTGACCCACCCGATCAGAGCCGACCCGCGCGTCCACTGCCAGGTGAGGCCGAGGAAGTAGAGGCCGGGAAGGCCGGTGACTCCGCGCCGATGACGGAGGCGCCCGTGCTCGTCGAAGATCGGCAAGTCGATCCATGAGTAGTCGGGCCGATATCCCGTCGCCCAGATGAGCGCGTCGACCTCGACCTGGGTTCCGTCCTCGAACGTGACCGTTCGCCCCGACGCAGCGATCGCCCGTGGTGTCACCCCGACTCCGTAGTGGCGCCTGAGCTCACGAGGGCTCGATCCGATCAACGTGTCGCGATGCTGGAGCCGTCGCCCGACCGGCGACTCGACCGTCGTCGACAGGACGCCCGTCTTCGTCAGCCACCAGAAGAGATCGCGCCCCGCAAGCCGCTGCGGCAGCGGTGCTTGCCGAGACCCGACCGAGAGGATCACCCTGTGTGTGGCCGAGAGCTCTTTGGCGATCTGAAACCCCGTGTTCCCGCCCCCGACCACGAGCACAGTCCCCTCCGGCACGTCTCCCGGTCGTCTGTAGCCCGTGCTGTGCGCCTGCCAAACACCGGGGTCAACGTCCTCGGCGAGTTTCGGGACGTACGGCGCCTGAAAGGGGCCCGTCGCGACGACAACCTGGCCGGCCGTGAGCGTCCGCCCGTCGACCTCGAGCACGAAGCGCCCATCCTCGCGGGAGAGCCTTCGCACGTTGGCGTTCAGCTCCATCGGGAGATCGAACGTTTCGGCATAGCTGTCGAGGTACGCCACCACCTCGTCGCGCGTCGGGTAACCGTCCGGATCGCCGGGGAATGGAAGCCCCTGCAAGGCGCTGTACCGGCGCGGCGTAAAGAGCGTCAGTGAGTCCCAGCGTTCGCGCCAGGCCGGCGCGATGGAATCACCCCGCTCGAGGATGACGAAGCGACGCCCCTGCCGGGCCAGGTAGTGGCCCATCGCGAGGCCTGCCTGACTCCCTCCGATGACGACCGCCTCGTGGCCCTCGGAATACCTCGGCTGTTGCGACTCAGGTCCGGCGTCCCTCATCGTCTCGGGCCTTCCCCGAAACGGGCCGGCCAAACGTCCTTATCAGCCTGCGCTCAGGACTCGCAGCCTCGGTCCGTTCAGGTTGCGAACTGCTGGTCACCGTGAGTAGAACGGAGACGACCCATGGGCAAGCTGATCTACTCGGCGATCGCGTCGCTCGACGGTTACGTCGCGGACAAGGACGGCAACTTCGACTGGGCCGAGCCCGACGAGGAGGTGCACACCTTCGTCAACGAGCTCGAGCGGTCAATCGGCACGTACCTGTGCGGGCGGCGACTGTACGAGGTGATGGTCTACTGGGAGGACGCCGAGGCCCTCGCCGGCCAGCCGGCGTTCATCCAGGAGTTCGGGGAGATCTGGCGGGCGGCGGACAAGATCGTCTATTCGAGGACGCTCGAGACGGTTTCTGGCGCCCGAACGCGGATCGAGCGGGACTTCGATCCGGAAGCGGTCCGGGAGCTGAAAGCCTCAGCCGAACGCGACTTGCTGGTGGGCGGTCCCGAGCTCGCCGCTCACGCGTTCGAGGCCGGGCTGGTAGACGAATGCCACCTGTTCCTCGCTCCGATCGTCGTTGGAGGCGGCAGGCAGGGCCTGCCCGACGGCGTCCGCCTCGAGCTCGAGCTGCTGGATGAGCGCCGCTTCGGCAACGGCACGATCTACCTCCTCTACCGCGCCGGAGCGTGAGAGCGGGGACGGCGGCACCATCTAGGCGGCCCGGCGAGGGGCGAGAGGACGCCTCCCGCCCCCCGCCGCTCGGGCGGCTAGATCGTCGCGCCCGCCCGGCAGACCTCACCGGTGCGCAAGTTCACCGCGCGCGCGGTGATCCGGTCCGGCCCCGCGTGGTTCCGCGGGCGCCGTTCGACCTCGAACGATCCGCTCGGGCCGTGGGTTACGCGGATGCCGCGGAAGAAGCGAGTGCCGTCACGCTTGAGCACGACGCGCCAGCGCTCGCCGTTTCGGTTCTGGTCGACCTCGAACTCGGTCTCGATCCGTCCGTCGTCGTGCTTGACCTTCAGTTTCCAGTCGGTCGCTCCGCTGCAGCTCCCGGTACGGATGATCTCCCTCCCGTCCGAGGCCAGGGCAGGCACCGCCGCGACGAGCGCGGCGAGAGCGATGAGGCCGAGGGCTACGAATCTGCGCATGGTCTCCTCCTTCTGAGTCCGTTGCTCGCTGCTCCGGACGCTACGCAGGCGCAGTCCAGGGACTCCCCCGGCGCTCGCAAAGATTCGCCAGGCTCTTCCTAAGACTCAGTAAATACGGCCGCCGGAGCGTCCGTGTCCCGGAAGACGAGGGAGGCGTAGCGCCCTCCCCGTACGAGCAGATCGGCGTGGGTGCCCACCTCGACGACCCGGCCGTGGTCGAGCACGACGATCTGGTCGGCGTCGCGGACGGTCGAGAGGCGGTGGGCGATCGCGATCGTCGTGCGGCCCTCGGCGAGGCGCTCGAGCGCGTCCTGCACCGCTCGCTCGGTCTGCGTGTCGAGCGCCGAGGTCGCCTCGTCGAGGACGAGGATGGGCGGGTTGCGGAGGATCGTGCGCGCGATCGCCATCCGCTGCTTCTCGCCGCCCGAGAAGCGGTAGCCGCGCTCGCCGACGATGGTGTCGTAGCCGTCCGGCAGCGAGACGATCAGGGCGTGCACCTGCGCGGCGCGGGCCGCCTCCTCGATCTCGGTGTCGGTCGCGCCGGGCCTGGCGAAGCGCAGGTTCTCGCGCACGCTCGCGTGGAACAGGTACGTCTCCTGCGAGACCACGCCCACGGCCGCCGCCAGCGACTCGAAGGTCAGCTCCCGGACGTCGACGCCGTCGATCGTGACCTGGCCGCCGGTCGCGTCGTAGAGCCGAGCAACGAGATAGGCGCAGGTCGTCTTGCCGGAGCCTGTTTCGCCGACGAGGGCGGTCGTCGTCCCCGCGGGCACGACGAAGCTGACGTCGTCGAGCGTCCAGCCCTCGCCTCCGTAGCGGAACTTGACGCCGTCGAAGGCGACGTCGCCGCGCGGCTCGGCCAGCGTCTGAGTGCCCTCGACAATGTCCACCGGCTCGTCGAGGTACTCGAAGATCCGGTCGAAGAGCGCCAACGAGCTCTGAACCTCGACCTGCACGCCGAGGAGGGAGCCGAGTGGAAAGAAGAGCCTGGACTGGAGGGTGGTGAAAGCGACGAGCGTCCCGATCGAGATCGCACCGCTCCCGTTGGCCATCGTGAAGCCGGCGAACCAGTAGACGAGGGCGGGCATGACTGCGAAGGTGGTCTGGATCGCGGCCATCATCCACCGCCCCGTCATGCGGCTGCGCACCTCGAGGTCGGCGAGCCGGCTCGACTCCGCGCCGAAGCGCTCGGCGAGGTCGCCGGAGCGCCCCATCGTCTTGCCGAGGAGGATCCCCGAGACCGAGAGCGACTCCTGGACGATGGAGGACACGTCAGCGAGCGACGCCTGCAGCTCGGCGGTCACCTTCCGGCGCTGGTCGCCGACGCGCTTCGTTAGCCAGACGAAGAGCGGCAGGAGGGCGAGCGCGAAGGCGGCGAGGCGCCAGTCGAGGAGCACCATTGCGCCGACGGTGGCGAGCACGGTGGTCACGTTGGAGATGACCGAGGTCGCCGTGGAGGTGACGACGTTCTCGATCCCGCCGATGTCGTTGGCGATCCGGCTCTGCACCTCGCCCGTGCGCGTCCGCGTGAAGAACGCGAGCGAGAGCCGCTGCAAATGCCGGTAGACCTGCGTCCGCAGGTCGTGCATGACCGCCTGGCCGACGCGGTTTGAGAGCAGCGTCTGCCAGACGCCGAGGACGCCGGTGGCAACGGGAATGGCGACCATGCCGGCGACCAGAAGGGTCAGGAGACCGACGCGCTCGTCCGGGATGGCGACGTCCAGGACCTCCCGAAGCAGGAACGAGGGGATGACGCCGAGCGCCGCGGAGACGAGGATGAGGGCGTTGACGGCGAGCAGCGTCCGCCTGTAGGGGCGGAAGAGCCGAACGATCCGGTGCAGGTTCGCCTTCCGCACCGCGGGGTCAGCAGGACGCTCCGGCGCTTCTCCGGGCGAGAAATCCCAACGGCGGCGACGTCCTGCCATCCTGGAAGCTTGCCTGCGGGAGTCGGCCCGGCCGAGTGACGAGTCCGGTCGAGCGTGAATAATCGTCGCTCCGGTCAGTCACGCTTGCCGCAGCCGACCCACACCCGCGTAACGACGGGCGCCGACGACGACGGCCGCCACCGAGGCCGCCGCCTGCTCGTCGCGATACTCGGCTGGGTGCTCTGGGCCGCGCTCGTTGCGTGGCTCGCCTCCGACGCGAGCCAGGACGCGCTCGACGTCGCCTTTTTCCTGACGACGGTGATCGTCACGGTCGCGCTCCTCCTCGTCCTGACCGGCGCGGGCCTGCTGCGGGCGCCGCTGATGCGGGAGCGGGCTAGCACCCCGACTCCCGCCTACCGGCGGCTCGAGCGCCCGCTGCCCACCGCGGAGGACCAGGCGCATCTGACCGGGGAGATCCGGGTGGTGGCGCAGGACGGCGAGCGCCGCTACATCCAGCTGCCGGGCGAGACGTCATGAGCCCGTTCTGGGAGGCGCTCGAGTACGAGCCCGCCTACACGGTGCTCATCACGTTCCTGTCGGCCTACCCGCTGTGGAGCTGCGTCCTCTCGATGTTCGGGGCGACGGCGTCGATCCTCCGGCGCAACCCGCAGCGCTGGTACATCCCGGAGCCCGGCGACGTCGCGCACGCCCAGGCCCGCTATCCGGTCGTCTCGGTGGTCATCCCGGCTCACAACGAGGAGGAGGTGATCGCGAGGGCGATCGAGGGCGCTCTCGCAATCCGGTGGCCAGAGGTTGACCTGATCGTCGCCGACGACGGCTCGACGGACGGCACGCGCGGGGCCGTACGCCCGTACGTCGAGGCGGGTCGCGTACGCCTGCTTCACAAGGAGATCAACGAGGGCAAGTCGCGGGCGATCAACGACGCGCTCCCGCTCTGCCGCAGCGAGCTCTTCCTCGTGCTCGATGCGGACGGCCAGCCGGACGAGACGGTGTTCGAGCACATGATCCCGCGCTTCCTGGGCGCTCCGGCGGTAGCGGCGGTGACCGGGAACCCCCGCGTCCTTAACACTGTGAACTCGCTGACGAGCGTCCAGGCGGTCGAGTTCTCCTCGACGGTCGGATCCTCCGACGCAGCCACTCGGTCTGGGGCCGGTTGATGACCTTCTCCGGCCTCTGCACGCTGCTCGAGCGCGACGCCGTGCTGGACGTCGGCGGGTTCGCGGCCGACATGACCACGGAGGACATCGACCTGACCTGGAGGCTGCAGCTCGCCGGGCGCGAGGTGGTCTACGAGCCGCGGGCCCTCTTCGGCATGCAGGCCCCCGTGACGTTTCGTGCGTGGTGGCGGCAGCGCCAGCGCTGGGCGCGCGGCCTCGCGCAGGTGCTCCGGCGCTACACGACGAGCGTCTTCCGGCCCGGCAACTGGCGCATGTGGGGGATCTGGTCCCAGTGCTTCTTCTCGCTGCTCTGGGCGCACCTGTTCCTCTTCTTCGGGCTGTTCTGGATCGTCGCCGCCCTGCTCGGGCACGGGCCGCCCGGGTTCTCCCACGCCCTGGCGCTCGCCGCGTGCATCGTGCTCGTGGCCGGGGTGGTCCAAGCGTTCTTCGGGATCCTCGTGGACGTGCGCTCGGACCCGGGGATCAAGCGCGTAATCCCCTGGGCGGCCTGGTTCCCGCTCGCCTACTGGCTGCTCTCGGTGCTCACAGTCGTCCGCGCGACGATCCCCGGCCTGGTGCGGCGGCCGAGGCTGAGCACCTGGGACCTCGCGCGGGCGCCCGGGCGCTAACGGACTACCACTTCGAGCGGCGGCCGCGGCGGCTTGTGTAGACGAGCCTCGCGCGCGCGGTCTTCATCCCCGCGTCTTCGAACTGCTCGCGGTGCCCGAGGCGGGCGGCAACGCGGCTCGCGACGGCTTGCTGCTCCGGGAGGACGAACGTCACGGCGACGCCGCTGCGCCCGGCCCGGCCCGTGCGGCCGGTGCGGTGGAGGTAGCCCTTGGACTCGTCGGGCGGGTCGTAGTTGATGACGTGCTCGACGTCCTCGATGTCGAGGCCACGTGCGGCGACATCGGTGGCGACGAGGACGGGCACGGTGCCCCGCTCGAAGCGGTCGAGGGCGCGCCGCCGCAACGACTGAGACATGTCCCCGTGGAGCGCCTCGGCCTTGACGCCGTGCCGGCGGAGCCGTTCGACCAGCCGGTCGGCGCCGCGCTTCGTGCGGACGAAGACGAGCGTGAGCCCGGTCTTGCCCTCGAGGTGCTCGACGAGCGTCTCCACCTTCGTGCTCTGCTGAACGGGCACGAAGCGGTGCTCGATCTCGCCGCGAGCGCGATCGGCGGGAAGCTCGGCCTCGAAGCGAGAAGGGCTCGAGGTGTAGGCGCGCGCCAGCACGCCGACCTCGCCGTCGAGGGTGGCCGAGAAGAACATCGTCTGCCGATTCCACGGCAGGCGCCGCACGATGCGGTCGACCTGCGGCTTGAAGCCCATGTCGAGCATCCGGTCGGCCTCGTCGAGGACAAGGATGCGGATGCGGCCGAGCTCGATCATCCCGCGGCGAGCGAGATCCTCGAGGCGGCCGGGCGTGGCCACGACGACATGCGCCTCGCGCGCCTTCGCGGCCTGGCTCCTCAGCGGAACGCCGCCGTAGACGGAGGCGACACGCAGGCCCTTGGGCTTCCCCACCGACACGAGCTCGTCGGTGACCTGTTGGGCAAGCTCCCGCGTCGGCACGAGGACGAGCGCGCTCGGCTTCCCGTCGCGCGGCTCGACCCGCTCGGCAATCGGGACGGCGAACGCCAGCGTCTTGCCGGATCCCGTCGGCGATTTCGCGAGCACGTCGAGCCCGGCAAGCGCGTCCGGGAGCACAAGCGATTGGATGCGGAAGGGCTGGCGGATGGAACGGGCGGCAAGCGCGTCGGCAATGGGCGCCGACACGCCAAGCCCGCGAAAAGACTGCTCGGACAAGCTGTTCTACTCCTTCTGTTCGTTCGAGACTCGCCTAGCCCGAACGCCCGAAGGAGGAACAGGAAGCTCATCTCACGGTCGACCGGCTGCCGACCTGTTGCCAGAACGGTAGCAGCAGCGCCCGCGCTACAGTCGCCGTGTCAACGACGAGAAGGGGGGTTGCATGGCCACGGATCGGCACGCCGACGTCACCTGGCACGGCAGCCTGCTCGAAGGGAGCGGAACAATCGACAGCGTCGGGAGCGGCGCGTTCGCGCCGCTCGACGTCACTTGGGCCTCGCGGGCCGAGGACCCCGACGGCCGCACGAGCCCCGAGGAGCTGATCGCGGCCGCGCACGCCGCGTGCTTCGCGATGGCCCTCTCGCACGAGCTCGCCGGCGCGGGCACCCCGCCCGAGGAGCTCAAGACCGGCGCCACCGTCACCTTCCAGCCCGGCGAGGGCATCACGAGGATCGCTCTGACCGCCCGCGGGCGGGTACCGAGCCTCGACGAGAACGGCTTCCGCGCCGCCGCCGAGGCCGCGAGGGCCGGCTGCCCGGTCTCCACGGCGCTCGCCGCCGTGCCGAAGATCACGCTGGACGCAGCGCTCGCCTAGGGGTCGCGCCGGCGAACGAGCCAGAGCGCGACAACGAGCGACGCGAACGCATAGGCAAACGCGACGCCGATGCCCGCCCACGGGCCGATCGGAATCGCGTCCGACCGCTCGACGGTCTGCTGCGAGGCGAGCCCCGCGATCGGCGTGGCGCGCTGGAGGAACTCCCCCACCCCTTCAGGAAGAACGCCGGCCGCGATGACCGGCACGAAGACGATCCCGAGCACGAGGCTGATCGCCGTCGCCGTCCCGCGGACGATGGCGGCGATCCCCACGGCGAGCAGCGCGAGCGCGGTCAGGTAGAGCGCCGTTCCGACGACTGCCCGGAGCGCGGGGCCGTCGGAGAGGCTCACGGGGTCGTAGCCGCCCTCGTAGTTGAACCCGTTCCCCCGCAGGAGCGACTGGCCGAGCGCGAACGAAGCTGCCGAGGCGAGCAGCGCCGTCAGCAGGACGAGTGCGCCGAGGAGGGCCGACTTCGAGGTGACCGTCGCCCAGCGGCGCGGGTTGGCCGCGAACGTCGTGCGGATCGTCCACCCGGCTCCGCGGGAGCCCGTTGCTCGCAGCGAGCCAGCGCAGGTGCTCGCGCGCGGAGCGCCCGGGATGGACGGCCCTCGCGTCGAGGAGTGCACCCACGTCGCAGAGCGGCCGTGCCAGCTCCCGATAGGGACGGCCGCTCACGAGCGCGAAGCCGGCGTCGGGCGCGTCGAGCCCGAGCAGGACGCGCAGGGTTGTGGACTTGCCCGCGCCGTTCGGGCCGACGAAGCCGGTGACGACGCCGGGGCGCACCGAGAAGGAGAGGCCGTCCACGGCGACTATGGAGCCGTAGCGCTTCCGCAAGCCGTCGATCTCGATGGTCGCGTTCATGGCTTCTGACGGTACGAGCGGCGGAGCCGCAACGCATCGCGCCCAGGAGCCGTCTTTCGCGGCCCCCACCGCGGTGAGGGGCATGAACCGCGTCACCCTCGGGAGGGAGGGCGAATGTCGTGGCCCGGGGCGATGTGCCGCGGGCACGTCGGGGCGACAATGCCCTCGTGAACGTGACTTTCGACGATCTCGTCTCGGACGTGCGCCGGATCTTGTCAGGCCCCGACGGGCCCATCGCCCTTGCCCTGGCGCTCGGGCTCGGCGCCATCGTGGAGATCTTCCTATACGCGGCCGACCCGGGCGACCGGGCGAGCTGCCTGATCGTGAACCTGCTCGCGACGCTTCCGCTCGTCTTCTGGCGCACGCGCCTTCCCTGGGTTGTGGGCGTCGTCAGCTTCGCCTCGCTCGTCGCGGTTGCGAGCAACCCGACGCTCCTCACGCTCTCCGGCATCACCGCGCAGCTCGTCGTCGTCTACCTCGTGGCCAACCGCTACCGGCGGCGCTGGTCGGTGCTCCTGGCGGCGCCGTTCCTCGTCGCCGCCGTCGCCTGGTCGGACGAGGACTCGCTCGCAGGGGTGATGCTGCTCGTGCTCGTGGTCGCGGCGCAGGTCCTGGGCGACTCGCGACGGCAGCGGAGCCAGGCGATCGCCGAGCGCGACGCGACCCGCCACGCCATGGCCGAGACGCAGCGCGACCAGGTGATCATGGACGAGCGGGCGCGGATCGCCCGCGAGCTCCACGACGTCGTCGCCCACCACGTGTCCGTGATCGCCGTCCAGGCCGAGACGGCGCGGCTGACCACGCCTGACATGCCGGACGAGGGCAAGGAGCGCCTGGCAGCGATCGGCCAGACCGCGCGGGACTCCCTCACCGAGCTGCGGCGCCTCCTGGGCGTTCTGCGCGCGGACGGCAGCCCCGAGGCGGCGCGCTCACCCCAGCCCGGCCTCGACCGGCTGCCCGAGCTGGTCGACAGCGCCCGCGCCGCCGGGACGCCCGTGTCGCTCACGCTCGAGGGCACCGTCGCGCCACTCCCGCCCGGTATCGACCTGACCGCGTACCGGATCGTCCAGGAGGCGCTCACGAACGCCCGCCGACACGCTCCCGGCGCCTCTGTCGACGTGCTGGTCGGCTACGAGGAAGGCGTGCTTCGCCTGCGGGTGACCGACGACGGCCCCGGGCCGCCGGCGGCCGACACGAGCGGGCACGGCCTGCTCGGCATGCAGGAGCGCGCAACGATGGTCGGCGGAAGGCTGCGCACGGGCGAGGCCGAGGGCGGCGGGTTCCTCGTCGAGGCCGAGCTCCCGATCGCGAGGCCGGCGCCGTGAGCGTCCGCGTCGTCGTCGCCGACGACCAGGAGATCGTCCGCGCCGGCTTCGCCGCGCTGCTCGAGACCCAGGACGACTTCAAGGTCGTCGGGACCGCCTCCGACGGCGTCGAAGCGGTCGAGGCCTGCCGGGCCGAGCACCCCGACGTCGTCCTCATGGACGTGCGCATGCCCGGCCTCGACGGGATCGAGGCGACGCGACTCCTCGCCGCCGACGACGGCAAGCGCCCGAAGATCCTCATGCTCACGACGTTCGACCTGGACGAGTACGTCTACGACGCCCTCAGCGCCGGCGCGAGCGGCTTCCTACTCAAGGACGTCGCCGCGGAGACCCTCTTCGACGGCGTCCGCGTCGTCGCCGCCGGGGAGGCGCTGCTCGCCCCGGCGGTGACGCGCCGGCTGATCGACGAATTCGCCCGAATGCGCCCGCGGGCCCCGGCGCGGCCGGAGCTCCTGGAGGATCTGACTCCGAGGGAGACCGAGGTGCTCGGTCTGGTCGCCGAGGGCCTCTCGAACGACGAGATTGCCGAACGTCTCGTCGTCAGCAAGGAGACGGTCAAGACGCACGTGAGCCGGGTGCTCGGCAAGCTGCGCCTCCGGGACCGAAGCCAGGCCGTGATCGTGGCGTACGAGTCGGGCCTCGTCGTGCCGCGCTCGACCTAGCGATACGATCGCGCGGATGTGGGGTAGCCCGCTTCTCTACGAACGCCTGACCTGGCCCGAGGTGCGCCGGGCGGCCGCCGAAGAGCGCGTCTGCCTCATTCCGGTCGCGACCCTCGAGGACCACGGGCCGCACCTTCCGATCGACACCGACGTTCGCATCACGTGGGAGATCTGCAGGCGGACGGCGGAGGCAGCGCCGGACGAGATCGTGCTCCTCCCGATCATCTCCCACGGCTACTCGCCTCATCACATGGACTTCCCGGGGCCGATCACGATCGGCTGGGACACTTTCACGCGCTACTGCAAGGACGTCGGCAGCTCGCTCGCACAGCACGGCTTTCGCCGCATGCTCTTCCTCAACGGCCACGGGTCCAACCAGCCGTTCGTGGACGCCGCCGCGCGCCTCGTCGGCGTCGACCATCCCGAGGTCCTTGCCGGCTCGGCCTTCTACCTCTCCGGTCGGCGGGCCCTCGAGCGGATCGAGGAGATCCGCGACTCGGACGCGGGCGGGATGGCCCATGCCTGCGAGCTCGAGACCTCCATCTACCTCGCCGTCGACCCCGACGCCGTCGACATGGAGAAGGCCCTCGACGAGCGCGGGTTCCCGGCCGGCGAGTACTCGTACATGGAGTGGTCCGACGGGCCGATGCGCGTGATGCCCTGGTGGTCATCGTTCTCGGTCACGGGCATCCAGGGGGACGCCTCCAAGGGGACGGCCGAGAAGGGCGAGGCCTTCCTCGCCGCGGCGGTCGAGGAGTGCCTCGGCTTCGTCCGCGACCTGCTCGCGAAGCCGCTGCCGGAGCGCCGCGAGCCCCGGGAGACCCTGTGACGCCTCCCCCGATCCCTCTGATCCGCGCCCACGGCTCCCACGCCGAAGCCGGGCGTAGCATCGGGGCCGCCACGGCGGCCGACATGCGCCGGATGGTCGAGGAAGCCGCATTCGATCCCTTGCTCGTCGCCCGCTACCGGGCCGTAACGGTCGAGCACCTCCCGTGGATCGTCGAGGAGCTGGACGGCGCCGCAGATGGCGCCGGCCTCGACCCGTTCGCCGTCTTCGCTGCGTCGATCGAGGAGCTGGCGCCGGCCGACGCCCCCACGGGTTGCAGCGACCTCGTCGTCACCGGCGCCAGGACGGCCGACGGGCACCTGCTCGTCGGGCACACGAACGACCTCTATGCGGAGGACGAGACCGGCGTCGTGGCCATCGAGTGGCGCGTCCCTGGCCGACCGGTCGCCTTCACGCTCGGGAACGGCCCTTGGATCAGCGTCGGCTGGAACGACGCCGGCCTGTCCGTGACCGGCAACGAGGTCTCGCCAAACGACGAGCGCGTCGGCATCCCGCGGCTCCTGCAGGTCCGCCATGTCCTCACCCGGCGAACGCTGGCCGAGGCGGTCGAGGCGAGCCTGCATCCCGCCCGAGCCTCCGCCTACAACTGGGTGCTCGCCCACCGGAACGACGGCGCCGCGAATGTGGAGGCCTCGGCGACGAGCGCCGTGACCGACGGCCCCGGCGAGGACGGGTTCCTCGCGCACACGAACCACTACGCGCATGGCGAAATGAGCCGGTTCGAGCGGCCCGGAGACTACGAGAGCTCCTGCGCGCGCCTCGACCGCGCACGCGAGCTGGCAGTCGGCGACGGCTTCACGGTGGAGCGCCTCCGCGAGGTCCTCTCCGATCACGCAAACGGCCAGAACGCCATCTGTCGCCACGGGGACGAGCCCAAGGTGGTGAAGACCGTCTTCTGGTGCATGGCCGACGTGACGGCCGGTGAGATCACGTACGGCCGCGGCAACCCCTGCGACTCCGAGGCTCAGGTCTACCGCTTCGAGTCCGGCCGGTGATTGCGGCGAGCCTCTTCGGCAAGCCGCTTCCGGAGGGCGGCACGATCGGCGTCGCAGCGCCGGCGAGCCCATACGAGAGCCGCTCCGACGTCCTCCGGAGCGTCGAGTGGTGGGAGTCGAAAGGCTACCGGGTGAAGCTGGCGCCGAACGTGCTCGCCAGGGACGACTTCGTCGCCGGGCCCGCCGAAGCGCGCGCGGCGGACCTCGTCGGGCTCTTCGCCGACCCGGAGGTGGACGTCGTCCAGTGCCTCCAGGGCGGCTACGGCTCGGCGCAGGTGATCCCGTTCCTCGACTTCGACGTCATCGCCGCCAACCCGAAGCCGTTCGTCGGCTTCTCTGACATCACGGCGCTCCACGTCGCCATCCGCCAGCGGACGGGCCTGGCGACGATCTACGGCAACGGGCTCCTCGGCGTGGGCGACGCGGTGACGACCGCCTTCTCGAAGGAGAGGTTGCTCGCGGTGCTCAGCGGCGGCGGCGCGGGCGCGGTGCCGAAGAACCCGGACGAGCCCTACACGCGCGCGATCCAGGGCGGCACGGCAACCGCCCCGCTCGTCGGCGGCTGCCTCTCGCTCCTCATGCAGACCATGGGAACGCCCTGGGAGATCGAGCTCGACGGAGTCATCCTCTTCTTCGAGGACTACCACCTCCCGCCGTACCAGGCGGACGGCATCCTCACCCAGCTGGCGCACACCGGCAAACTGACCGGCGTCCGCGGAGTCGTAGTTGGGGACATGGAAAAGTGCGACTGGTCCGACCACGAGGCGGGCTGGCCCAGGACGCGGACGATCGAGGACGTCCTGGAGCTTCACCTGGAACCGCTCGGTGTTCCCGTGCTATACAAACTCCCCTTGGGTCACGGGAAGCATCTTGCGGCGATACCGCTCGGCGTCACGGCGACGCTCGACGCAGATGCGAGAACGCTCACACTGGCGGCAGGCCTGACGACGGGGGAGAGGGAGTGAGACCATGACGAAGCGAGCATTTCTGCTCTTCGCAGTCCTGGCCTTGGTCGCCGGCCTCGCCGGCTGCGGAGGCGGAGACGACGACGGAGCGCAGCAGGGAACCGGGGAGACCGAGGGGACACCCGTGAAGGGCGGGATCCTCCGCGTTGGCTCGATCAACTACATCGACTCGCTGAACCCCTTCAACTACATCGAGTCCCAGGCCTACCAGGCCATGCTCATGATCTTCCCGCAGCTCGTGCAGTACGCCCCCGGCGACGACGGGCTCGTCATCGAGGGCGACTGGGCGGAATCCTGGGAAACCTCCCCCGACGGCAAGGACTGGACGTTCCACCTGAAGCCAGGCGGCACGTGGTCCGACGGCACGCCGCTGACGGCCAACGACGCCGCCTGGACGATCAACACCACGCTCGAGTACGCGGGCGGCCCGACGGCCGTCGCCGCGGCCGCGCTTCTGCACGTGGAGAACGCCGAGGCGGTGGACGAAAACACGCTTGTCATCCACTACAGGACGCCGGTCGGCAACGTCCTCGCGCAGCTCGAGCAGCTCTTCATCGTCCCGCAACACGTCTGGGAGCCGCTCGTCGGCTCGGACGGCAAGGGCCTCAAGACCTTCCACCCGGAGCAGAACTTGCCCGTGGTGTCGGCAGGCGCCTACACGATCAAGGAGTACGAGAAGAAGGGCACGACCGTCTTCATCCCGTGGGAGGGCTACTACGAAGAGCCTTCCAACGCTGAGGCGGTGACGCTCAGCTACTTCACCAACTCGGATTCGATGATCTCCGAGCTGCAGCAGGGCAACCTCGACTGGGTCGACCAGGTGCCCTTCAACGCGGTCGACGTCCTGAAGGAAGACGAGAACCTCGTCGTAAACGAGGTACCGGGCGCCGAGACGACCAACATCACGTGGAACTCGAACCCGCGTAAGCCGCAGAACCGGGAGCTCCTCGACCCGCAGGTGAAGAAGGCGCTTTCCATGTGCGTTGATCGCGAGCGGATCATCGAGGTCGTCTTCAACGGCTACGCAACCCTCGTCGAGAGCCTCCCCGGCCACATCACCGGTGAAATGGAGAACCCGAACCTCGGCCCCCTCGAGTACGACTGCGAGGAGGGCAACCGAATGCTCGACGAGCTCGGGTATGCGAGAGGGCCGGACGGGATCCGGGTCGCCCCGGCGACGACCGGCGAGTACGCGCAGGAAGCGCACCCGATGACGTACGAGATCATCACCCCGACCTCGACCGACTTCAACGTCGACCGTTCCTTCGAGATCGTGCAAGAGGGCTTTGCCGATGCCGGCGTCGAGGTGACGCAGAAGGTCGGCGGCGACACGGCCGCGTCCTACGCACTCGAGACGGACGAGAACTGCGACGCCGCGAAGTCGACGGGCTACGCGACCTTCGACATCGCCATGTGGGATTGGGTCGGCTACGTCGATCCCGACTTCATGCTCTCCGTCGTGACCAAGAGCCAGTGGTGCTCGTGGAGCGACACGGGTTGGGACAACCCTGAGTACGACAAGATGTACGAAAGGCAGGGCACGCTCGTCGATCAGGAGGAGCGCAAGGCGCTCGTCTGGGAGATGCAGCAGATGATCTACGACAACTGGGTCTACACCCAGCTCACGAACCACGTGTACATCGACGCCCACTCGAAGAACTGGGCGGGGATCGAGACCGATCTGAACGCGTACTCGAAGAAGTACTGGACGTCGCCGTACATGGTCGAGTAACGCAAAGCGGACAACGGGGCTGGCGAAGGGCTCGAGCGTGAGGTCGGCGGACTACGTCATCAAGCGCGTCTTCTTCGCGATCGTGACGGTCTTCGTCGCGATCACGCTCAACTTCGTCCTCTTCCGTGCCGTCCCGGGCGACGCCGTGGACGCGCTGCGCTGCCGCCAGTGCAGCAACGAGTTCAAGGAGATTCAGCGCAAGGAGCTCGGCCTCGACAAATCGACCTGGGAGCAGTACCGCCTGTACCTCGCCGACCTGGCGCAGGGTGACCTCGGTCGGTCCCTCCGCACCCAGAAGGAAGTCCGGAGCGAGCTCTGGGAGCCGCTCAAGAACACGATCCCGATGATCGCGCTCGGGACGATCTTCGCCATCTTCTTCGGCACGCTGACGGGAGTGATCTCTGCGTGGCGAAGGGACACGGCTGTAGACAAGGCCGGCGTCTGGACGTCGCTCGCCTTCTACTCGATGCCGACCCAGTGGCTGGGGCTCGTGATCGTCCTCTTCGTCGCCGGCGGGGTCGGGTTACCGACGTCCGGTATCGAGGACCCGACGCTCGGTGTGCTCGAGGAGCCCTCCTGGATGGAGGTCGCAGTCGACCGCCTCCGGCACATGATCCTGCCGGCGCTGACGCTGGGGCTCGTGCTCTACGGGGACTACGCGCTGATCGTCCGCTCGGCAATGCTCGAGACGCTCGGCGAGGACTACGTCCTCACCGCTCGCGCGAAGGGGCTCTCGAACTGGCAGATCGTGCGCAAGCACGGCTTTCGGAACGCGCTCCTCCCCATCGTCACCCTCGCCGCGCTCTCGCTCGGGTTCATCATCGGCGGCTCGATCACGATCGAGTACGTCTTCTCCTACCCCGGCATCGGGCTCGAGACGGTCGAGGCAATCGCCCAGCGGGACTGGCCGCTCCTGCA
>Ga0081538_10000564_pt1 | contig 41054 bp, 39 predicted proteins | sample TabmetS5T2R1_FD_71022 | JGI IMG/M metagenome (GOLD analysis project Ga0081538, IMG submission 71022) | Tabebuia heterophylla rhizosphere microbial communities from the University of Puerto Rico - S5T2R1 | ecosystem: Host-associated > Plants > Roots > Rhizosphere ... | reverse complement strand
GTCAGCGCGCTGCGCGGCGGACAGCACGGACGCGAACAGCCCGCCTCGTCGAAACGCTCGGCACACCGCTGGAGCAGCCGCTCGGCACGGTCACACACCTGTTCCCGGCCGCAGCGGTCCTCGCCGAAGCGAACCCCAAGGCGCTCGCCGGGCTCAGCCTACCCCGCGACGCCCTACAGACTCTCGCCTTCCGACTCGCCAACGGGGACCTTCGCATCGACGCCGGCTCAGACCCAAGCGAGGCGCTCACCCGGCTACTCGCCATTCCTGGGATCGGACCCTGGACCGCCGCATACGTGGCGATGCGCGGATTTCACGATCCCGACGCGTTCCCGCAGGGCGATGCCAGCCTTCGCCGCGCACTCAACGCCTTGGGACACCCGGACGACCCCCACTCGATCACGGAGCTGCAACAACGATGGCGGCCCTGGCGTGCATACGCCGCCCTGCAGCTATGGACGAGCCTGGACCAGCGACCGCGAGCGTCACCCCCACCGCAGCGCGCCCCGGCCCCGCCCGTCGCTCACTCTCTGTATCGCGCCGGCGCTGGAATGTGAACCGGGGGTCATCGGGTAGCTCGAAGATCATGCGGACGGATGCCGACAAGAGGGGCGACCCTCCCTCGCCCGGACGGCGGTCGCGCTGTCAGCTCAGACCGTGCGGGTGGAGGTGGTCCTCGGCCATCCGCTTGAGCCGAGCCCGGTCGATCTTGCCGGTCGGATTGAGCGGCATCTTGTCGAGGAAGACAATCTCGTCCGGCGCCTTGTAGCCGATGCGCTCGCGGCAGAAGACGATCAGATCTGCCCGCGACGGTGGCTCGACGCCATTACGCAGCATCACGTAGGCGGCGCACGTTTTCGCCGTGGACCTCGTCGTGGATGCCGACGGCACCGGCCAGCGAGACAGCAGCGTGCTCGAGCAGCGCGCCTTCGACCTCGTACTTCCCCCGATGCGGACCGGCCGCGTTGACGTGCGGCGCTCGGGCGGTTACGTTGGACGGGCCGCCGGGGCTCACTGGTGGCGGGACTGGATTCGCAAAGGCCTCACCGACTACGGGGGTTTCTTGGTGGCTGTCGTACGCAAGGTGCTTGTCGTCGCCGCAGCCTTGGCCGCTGGTTGCGTCGTCGTGCTCCCAGCCGGCTACGCGGGCGCCGCTGGAGCGCCGGATCGTCCTGGGAGGGCGAGCTCCGTTGGCGCCCCGATCTCGTGGGCCGCATGTGATCCTCCTGTACCGGACCGAGAGGACCTGCAGTGCGCCCGGATCTCGGTGCCGCTCGACTGGGATCGTCCGAGGGGGCGCACGATCCGCCTCGCGGTCATCCGCCACCTGGCCAGCAAACCCAGCGAGCGGATCGGCACACTGCTCATCAATCCCGGTGGCCCGGGCGACACCGGCGTCGGCCTGGTGAGCGGCGATCCCGAAGCAATCGACGCCATCGGCGGCGGCCGCTTCGACGTCGTCAGCTGGGATACCCGCGGCACTCACGCCAGCACCCCCCGGCTGCGGTGCTTTGGGAGCAGGCGAAGCGAGCAGCGATTCTGGGCGGGCGCGTCGGTCCCCACCACGAGGGCGGAAGCGAAGCGCACTGTGCGCAGGGGCGCCGCCCTGGCACGACGCTGCGGCAAGGTCAGCGGCTGGCTGCTGCCCCACATCTCGACCGCCGACACCGCCCGCGACATGGACCACCTGCGAGAGCTGGTGGGCGAGCAGAAGCTCACCTACGTCGGCCTCTCCTACGGCAGCTACCTCGGCGAGACCTACGCCAACATGTTCCCCAACCGGGTCCGCGCGATGCTGCTCGCCGGCATCGTGAACGCGGTCAGGTACTCGAAGAGCGCCGAGGAGAGGCTGGCCATGTTCTCCGACGCCGCGGACGAGGTGTTCGGCCAGTTCCTCTCGCTCTGCGCGAGTGCGGGACCGGAGCGCTGCGCGCTCGCCGGCGGCGAGGGCTCGCCGGCCGAGAAGTGGGAGCAGCTGCTCGCACGGGTCAGGCGCGGGCCAATCCCGGCTCCGGGGGCGAACGGCACGGCGTTGTCGCGCCCGGAGCTCACCTACGGCGATCTGCTGCTCTCGCAGTTCCAGCCGCTCAGGGCTCCGAGCGTGTGGCCACAGAACGCGGCGGATCTCGACGCCGCGCTTCGGGGTGACGCATCGGCGCTCGAGGACGCGGCAAGCGGGTTCGCGTCGCCCGATGGCTGGGGCGGCGCGTCGACCTCGGCGGCGATCCAGTGCGCCGATGCGCCGGCCCGGAAGGGGCCCCGGGCCTGGCCGCGGGTGTTCAAGCGACTGAGGCGGGCCGGCTTCCTCCAGGGACGGCTCCACTTCGCGTGGGAGTGGGCCCCCTGCGCGTCTTGGCCGGTGCGGGGCGAGGACAACTACCGGGGGCCGTGGAACGTCCCGACCCCGGTCCCGATCCTGCTGATCAACGAGCGCTACGACCCCAACTCGGGCTACGGCAACGCCGTGGCCGCCGAGCGCTACCTGGCCAACGCGGTCCTGCTCACCCACGAGGGCTACGGCCACCTCTTCTTCCAGAACCCCAGCGCGTGCGTGGACAAGGCGATGGCCGACTACCTGACCAACCTGATCACCCCACCGACGGGCACGGTCTGCCAGTCCGACCAGCAGCCCTTCGATCCGGATTTCCGTTAGCCGACCGGCCATGAGGCGGGGAGCTCAGGGCCCTCCGCCCGGCCCTCCCGACCCCGGCCGCCCCGTGGACTGCCTCGCGTCCGGAAATCGCACGACGCTGCGATCGAGGGGCCGATCAGGGTCGTAGGGGGTGGCGTCACCCCCGCCGGCGCGCCGCCGACCGGATTCATCCGCGAGGACAGTGCATCTCCGGAAAGCGAAAGCAGTACCCGGTGAGTCTTGGCATCGCGGACCTCGACCTGCTCGACGTCGACCGCGAACGGCGTCGCGCCCGTCAGCACGAGCTCATACGCGATGTGGAGGCGTCCGTCGGTGCCCCGCACGGCGCTCGGGCGCGTGAGCACCCGCGCCGCGAGCCCAGTGAGTTCCGGGCCGGGACCGGTCTGCGCCTGAGCGGGTCTGGGGTCAGCCGCGGTCCTCGCCTGCGCCGGGGTCGATACCCCTGCCGCCGCGATCAGCGCTGTGACGAGAACCGCGAGCCGCCACATGCGACGCGCCGACACACGGGCGACCCGCTCCTTCGCTCGATGCCCTAGTCGATCAGCCGGTGGAATCCCTCCCAGCTAGCGATAGTCCGGACCGAGAGCGACCCTAGGCGCGGGAGGGCCACAGGTCAAACGGCCACCGACCTCGGTGAAGTAGGACCCCACGTACCCGGCGGCGGGTCGCCCCGTCGCGCTGACGCTCGCCGCGATGCCCGCGACGGCACCGGCGGTCGCGACGATTGCTCGGTGGGCTACTGCTCGCACTCCGCGAAGGATTCCCGAGCAGGACGCCCCACTCGGCGCGCCGCGTCCGGGCAGTCGCCAGGTGGGCGAATGCGAGTTCGTGGAAGCAGGACCCTCTACTCTCCGAGCCCCGCAGCTTCGAGGGCGTCCGCAGGATTGAGGAACCCCTGGGCCTTTACCACTTTGCCGGCCCGGAGCTCGAATACCCAGCCCGTGGCCGAGTCGAGCTCCAGCCCACTCTCGCGTCCGCGCGCATGGATGTGTCCGAAGCCAACGACGCGATCCCCTAGGCCGCGAAACTCCGTCAACTCCGTTCTGAGGTCCTCGAAGCTCTCCTGCGTCTCGGCGAACCACCTGCGGAGGCCATCGTGGCCCCGGTACACCCTTCCCTCGGCGCCGCCGATGATCGCCGAATGAAGCTCGCCTTCCGGATCAAAGTAGGAGAGCATTTCCTCAAGGTCACCGCCCGCATACGCCGCTAAGGATCGGCGCACGATCTCGACGTTTTCCTGCGACATCGCCCACGCAGTATGCGCCGCTCGCCATGGACGTCGAAGCCGCTTTCGCTCTCTTCGCTTCCATCTCGCGCCATGGCCCGATGGAGGGGTCGGGATCACAGGGCCGATTACGAGCGGTGTCGAGGGGCGCATCGTGGGCTTGCGTCCCCGTTCGCGTGGACCCAGTCGCGAGCCTCGGGATCGCACAATGGAGGAGCGAGACTTGTGTCGACGGGAGCGCGACGTCGAGGACGACTTCGACGGTGTCGCGAACCTTGAGCGCGCCCATCAGCCCCCGATACAGCTTGATCCCCCACTCGCGTGGGTTACGGGCAGCGTCCCGCGCACCCGGCCGTCCGCGGGCGCGTCGAGCTCGAAGCTGACCGACCGCCTCGTACCCGCGAGCTCGAGCGCAACCCATCGCGCACCTGCAGCGAGCGCGGGTCGGCGTTGAGCTGGACAGCAGACAGCGTGCCATCCTGGCGGACCTCAGCCGCTGCCTCCCACTGCCCGACATCGATGATCAAGTTCTGGCCGAATGGCGATCACGAAGCCTCCGGCGGGGTACCGGGGTGTAAGGCGACTGCGCCGCAGCGACGATTCGGACGTCGCTCACGGCGTCTCCCCCGCCAGGATCGCCCCCAACGTGGACAGGTCGACGTTGCCGCCCGACACGACGCATACCACCTTCCCTTCACCTGCTCGGCCGGCCAGCGCCGCCGCCGGCGCCAGCGCGCCGGCGCCCTCGGCGACCACCCGGGCCCGCTCGGCGAGCAGCCGCACGGCCGCCGCGGTCTCCTCGAGCGAGGCGGTGAAGGCGTCGTCGACCAGGTCGCGCACACGCTCGAACATGTCCGGCAGCACGTGGGGGCTGCCCGCGCCGTCCACGAACGAGGGGCGGAAGTCGATGTCCGTCGGCCCGCCGGCGGCGAGGGCGCCGTTCAGCGCCGCCCCGGTCTCCGGCTCGACCGCGTACACGCGCGTCTCCGGGCGCAGGGCCCTCAGCGCGCTCGCGATACCGGTCACGAGCCCGCCGCCGCCGTACGGCACCAGCACCACGTCCGGGTCGGGGAGGTCCTCGAGGATCTCGAGGGCGATCGTCCCGTTGCCCGCCATCACCCGCTCGTCCACCACCGGGTGGATGAACAGGCCCTCGAGGCCCGGCACGCGCGACTCCTCGATCGCTCGCCACCAGTCCTCGTAGGGGACGCGCGTCACCGTCCCGCCGAGCCGCTCGACCGCGGCCAGCTTGGTCGCCGGCGCGCGCTCCGGCACGACGGTCGTCGCGGGGACCGCGAGCTCGCGCGCGAGCCAGGCTACCCCCTGGGCCATGTTCCCCGCACTCGCGGTGACGAGCCCGGCCGCGCGCTCGGCGGTATCGGCGGCGCGCACCGCGTTGGCGGCGCCGCGGACCTTGAACGAGGCGATCGGTTGCAGGTTCTCGAGCTTCAGCCAGATCTCGGCCGGCGCGTCGACGTGCAAGCGCACGAGCGGCGTGCGAATGGCGGCGCCCTCGATGCGGCCGCGGGCGGACTCGACTTCGGCCAGCGGTATCAGGCGAACACCCTCGACAGCTCGTCGCGCTCGTCCGCGCCGAGCGGGTGGGAGAGCGCCTCGCGGACCGGCCGCAGGTGGTCGGGTCGCGTGGGCCCGACCACGGCCGCGGTGACCCGCGGCTCGGCGAGCAGCCAGGCGAGCGCGAGGCCGGCCATCGAGATTCCGCGCTCGGCGGCCATTCGCTCGAGCGTCTCGAGCGCGTCGAACACCTCGTCGCGGACGAACGCCCGGTAGGGCTCGGGGCGCTGCGTCATCCGCGAGCCGGCGGGGAAGGGCGCGCCGCGCCGGTACTTGCCGGTGAGCCATCCGCCCGCGAGCGGCCCGAAGGCGACGTACGCGATCGGGCGCGCGGCGCACAGCGGCAGCACCTCCCGCTCGTCGGCGCGGTCGAGCAGCGAGTACGAGTTCTGCACGCAGGCGGGCCGGCCCGCCTCCGCGGCCCGCTCGAGCTGGCGCACGTCGAAGTTGCTGACGCCGTACGCGCCGATCGCGCCGCGCCCGACGAGCTCCTCGAACGCGCCGACCGTCTCCGCCAATGGGACGTCGGGGTCGAACTCGTGGGCGAGGTAGAGCTCCACGCGATCGGCCCCGAGCCGCTCGAGGCTCGAGGCGAGCTGCCGCTCGATTCGCGCCGGCGAGAGCCCCCGGTCCGCGCCCGAGCTCATCGGGTTGTAGGTCTTCGTCGTGATCTCGGGCCGCACGCCGCGCGAGCGGCACCAGCGGCCGATCGCCTCCTCGCTGCGGCCCCCGCCGTAGGCGTCGGCGGTGTCGAACCAGGTGATGCCGAGCTCCCATGCGGCGTCCATCACCGCGAACGCCTCGTCCTCCGACTGGCCCTTGCCGAAGAACTCGGGCGCCGACCCGACGCCGCCGAAGTTGCCGCAGCCGAGCATGAGGCGGGGCGCGTCGAGGGGCGACGCGCCTAGCGGGCGGCGCTCGATCTCGAGGCGCGTCGCCACGCCGGCGTCAGGCGCGGGCGCGCCGCGGCTTCGGGACGTCGACGGCGTCGAACAGGTCGCCTCCTCCCATGCTCGGGGCCACCATGTTCGCCGTCCGCGCGAGATGGTTGTGCAGCTCGGCCCGCGCCACGGCGGGCTGGTGGTCGACGCAGGCCCGCAGGATCCGCTCGTGCTCATCGCGGCGCATCGACAGCTTCCGCCGCGTCGGCGCGGCAAGCCGGTAGCGCTCGCTCGATTCCCACAGCGGCCTGATCAGGCGCACGAGCCAGGCCGAGCGGGCCGGCTCGTAGAGCGAGAAGTGGAACGCCGTGTGCGCGGCCCAGGTGGCGGCGGTCGCACGGTCCCCGAGCTTGTTCAGCGCGGCGAGCGCCTCCTGCCCGCGCTCGGCGTCGTCCCGGTCGAACCGCTCGGCGGCGTGCTGCACGGCGAGCGGCTCGAGCGCGAGGCGGGCCTCGTAGACGTCGCGCAGGTCCTCGAGCGACAGCTCGGTCACCCGCGCCCCGCGGTGCGGCACGTTCTCCACGAGCCCCACGGCGTCGAGGCGGCGCAGGGCCTCCCGGATCGGCATGGGGCTCATGTCGAGCACGTCGGCGAGCTCCTCGATCGGCAGGCGCTCGCCGGGCTGGAGCTCGCCCCGGACGATCGCGTCATGAAGCGCCACGAACGCCTTCTCGGCAAGCGTGCGGTGGCCCGTCTCCGGGGTCCAGCCGCCCAGTCTCGTCGAGGCGAGGGCCATCACGCCACCGACCCTACGTTCGCCTCGGAACCGTCGAAGACCTGTACCGGCACCCGCGAGAGCGGCTCTCCCTCCTCCGCGCCGACGAGCCAGGTGTCCTGCATGTACAGGCACGCGGTGCGCTCCTCGTTGTACGCGTGCGGGTGCATCGAGAGCACCATGTTCCGCTCGAGCCGCACGTCCATCCCCTCGCCCACGCGCGGCAGCTCGATCATCGTCATGCCGATCGAGTGCCCGGTCACGTGGCCGAGGCGGTAGCCGCGCTCCGTGAACGGCCGGGCCACCGCACGGTGAGCGTCCTGGGCGGAGGCCCCGTCGCGGAGCGCGGTCCGGGCGGCCTCGTGGTACTCGCGGTAGGCCTCGAGCAGGGTCTGCGTGTCGTCCGCCAGCGGGCCGGCGCAGATCGGCCGCGAGAACTCAACCCAGTGGCCGCCGGGGCCGGCGACCTCCAGCCCGTACAGCAGCAGGTCGCTCGACTCGATCGGGCGGCGCGGGTCCGGATGCCGCATCTCCGGCGGCATCGCCCCGTGCGGGCCGGACAGCACCATGTCCATCGTCAGCCGCGTCGTGCCGCGGGCCGCGAAGGCACGCTCGGCCTCGCCCATCAGCTCCGCCTCCGTGCGACCCGGCTCGTAGGCCTCGAGCACCGCCCGGAAGCCCGCCTCGTTGATGGCCATGCTCTCCCGCACCGAGCGGAGCTCCTCCTCGCTCTTCACCGCCCGGGCGTGGTCGAACTCCTCGTCGAAGCGGACCAGCTCGACGTCGCCCTCCGCGAGCGCGCGGTAGTCGCGGACCGGCATCGCGAAGTCCATCCCGTACACGCCCACCCGCCGCATCCCGCGCTCCCGCAGGCGGTCGCGCACCCACGCACCCGGGGTGTCGACGAACACCCGGTCCTCGACGAACGTCTCGCTGTGGTCGCCGACCCAGGCGGCCTCCCGGGGAAAGACGCAGGTGGGCTCGTCGTCCAGCGGGATCAGCACGTACGCGTAGCGGTGGAGGATCCGGAAGCCGCAGGTGTAGGTGACCGCGCCCTCGAAGCCCGTGTACTCGCTGCCGCACACGAGAACGGCGTCGAGCCCGGCCTCCGAGGCCGCCCCCCGGATGTTCCGGTAGCGGCGCTCGATCTCGCCGCCGCTCGGGATGTGGGTGGTTTCGCTCATCGCTGCTCCCCTCGAGTCCACGAGTGTTCGAGCCCCTTGACCAGCGCCCACATGGCGTCGTTCAGCGGGGTGGCGATCCCCTGCTCGCGCCCGAATCGCGAGATGCCCCCGTTCAGGAAGTCGACCTCCGTCGCGCGGCGGGCCTCCACGTCCTGGAGCATGCTCGCCTTGTGGTCGTGGGCCACCTGCGTCGCGTGGTCCACGAGCTCATCGGGGTCCGAGTCGAGCTCCACGCCGAGCGCGTCCGCCACCGCCCGGCCTTCGGCCACGAGCCCGCGCACCACCTCGCGGATGTCCTCCCGCTCGCAGGCCCAACCGTGCGGCAGCCGGGTGAGCGCGCCCACCGGGTTGGTGGCGGCGTTGAAGATCAGCTTGGTCCACTGGGCGCCGCGCGCGTCCGGCATGGCGACCGTCTCCATCCCGCCGTCGCTGAGGGCGGCGGCGAGCCGCTCCACCTCGTCCATCGCCGCGGGCTTCGGCTCGAACGGGCCGATCCAGGTCTTGCCGCCCGTGTCCTGCTCGACGTGGCCGGGCTCCACGATGTGCCCGGCGGGGAAGGTGGTGCCGCGGATCACGCGAGCAACGTGGCCGGCCAGGAGCTCCTCGTTCCCCACGCCGTTCTGCACGGAGCAGACCGCCCCGTCCGCGAACACGCCCGCCGTCGCCGCGATTGCGGCCTCGGTATGCATGCTCTTCGTGGCGACGATCCCGTACTGGCAGGACGGGATCTCCTCGGGGTCGGTGGTCGCGCGGACCCTCCCCACGAGCTCGCTCGCGCCCGAGATGCGGAGGCCGCCGGCGTTGATCGCGTCGACGTGCTCGCGCTGGAGCTCGTACGCCCACACCTCCACCCCGTCCACCCGGCCGAGGTGGGCGGCGAAGAGGCTGCCGATGGCGCCGCAGCCCACGACGCACACGCTCATCGCCACGACGACTCCTTGGCCTTGATCAGCCGGTACATCGCCGTGTTGAGCGGCGTTGGCACGCCCAGCCGCTCGCCCTCGCGGGCGAGCGCGCCGGAGATGTAGTCGACCTCGGTGGGCCGCCGGCCGCGCACGTCGGCCAGCATCGACGGGATGTGGGCGTAGTCGCTCCGCAGCGTCTCGCCGTGCGTGACCGCGCGCACGTTCATCTCCCACGGGTCGTCGTGGAGCTCGATGCCGGCGGCGGCGGCGACCGCCTTGCCCTCGTCGATCAGGCCGCGGAGGAGGTGACCGAGGTCGGCGAACTCGTCCTCCTCGGCGAACGCCCTCACGTGCGGAAGGTCGGTGAGCGCAGCCACCCCGTTCACGGCCGCGTTGAAGATCAGCTTCGACCACTGCGCGGGGCGAAGGTCGGGCATCGCCTCGGCCTCGAGGCCGCCCTCGATCAGTAGGCCCTCGAGCTCTTGGACGGTCTCGTAGGGAGGCCCGCCGCCCATGTACGGCCCCATCCAGGTGGCGGTGTCGAGCTCGTACTCCACGTGCGTGTCGGAGCGCCGGGTGCCGCTCATGAACGTCACCGCCGAGATCAGCGGCCATTCGCCGTGCCGCCGCACCACCTCCTCCGCTCCGAGGCCGTTCTGCACGGTCATGACCGCCGCCCGCCGGAAGCCTCCCTCGAGCCGCGCCGCCGTCTGCGGGAGGTCGACGGCCTTGCACGCGACGATCGCCAGGTCCACGTCGTCGATCCCGTGGGGCTCGTGGCTCGCGGTCAGCCGCGCGCGCAGGTCGCTCTTGCCCGACACCTGCAGGCCGGCCTCGTTCAGCGCGGCCGCCTGCTCCCGGCGGCGCGTCAGCACGGTGACGTCCAGCACCCGCGCGAGATGCCCGGCATAGAGGCTGCCGATCGCGCCGGCGCCCACGACGCAGACGCGCTCGATCGCCACCTAGACCCGCTCCACGATCGCCCGGAACTCCTCGTCGGTAACGAGCCCGCGCTTCTCGGCGCCCAGGCGCTTCACCTCCGCGAGCACCGCCGCGCGGGCCTCCTCGGAGAGGTCGAGCCCGAGCTCCTCCGCCCGGATGCGGACGCTGTCCGCCCCGCTCTTCTTGCCGAGCACGAGCCGGCGGTCGGCACCGACCAGCTGGGCCGAGAACGGCTCGATCGCGGGGGGGTCGTGGAACTGGCTCGCCACCGCCCCCGACTCGCGGACGAACAGGTTCTCCCCCGTGCCCGGCTTCCAGGGCGCAAGCTCGTAGCCGGACAGCTCCCGCACGAGCTCGGCGGTCTCCACCAGGCGCTCGAAGCGGAGGCCGGTGGTCATCCCGTAGAGCGACTCGAGCGCCAGCGCGACCTCGCCGAGGTCGGCGTTGCCGGCGCGCTCCCCCATGCCGTTGATGGTCCCCTGCACCCAGCCCGCGCCCGCGCGCACGGCGGCCACCGCGGCCGCTGTGGCGAGCCCGAAGTCGTTGTGTCCGTGCCAGTGGATCGGCACGTCCGGGCCGAGCCACTCCCGGACCCGGCCGACCAAGAGGCCGGCGGCCTCGGGAGCGGCCGCCCCGAGCGTGTCGACCACGGCGACCTCCGCGGCCCCCGCCTCGACGGCAGCGCCGTACACGCGCTCTAGGAACGGAAGCTCCGCCCGCGTGCCGTCCACGCCGAAGAAGCACACCCGTACCCCGGCCGCGTTGCCGGCGGCGCACGCGGCGCGCACTCGTTCCACGAGCCGCTCGTGCCCGATGCCGTACGCCGCGAGCTTGCCCTCGCTCACCGGCGACTCCACCACAGCAGCGCGCACGCCGAGCTCGAGCAGCGCCTCCACGTCCTTCGGGACCGCGCGGGAGAAGCCCCACACCTCGGCGTCGAGGCCGGCGTCCATGATCAGCCGGATGGCCTCGGCGTCGTCGCGCGACACGCGCGGGAAGCCGGCCTCGATCCGGTCGATGCCGAGGCGATCTAGCGCCACCGCGATGCGGAGCTTCTGCTCCGGGTCGAGCACCACCCCGACGGTCTGCTCGCCGTCGCGCAGCGTGGTGTCGTAAAGCCCGACGCGTCCGCCGGGCCGCTCCCCGAGCGCCAGGTCGTTGATCGACCCGGTCCAGACCTTGTCGCGGTCGATCACCGGAAGTCCTCCGGCCAGTCGCACAGCTTCTCGGTGGCGCCCGAGCCGACCAGGAAGTCGTCCTCGAGCCGCAGCCCGCCGCCGCCCTCCCAGTATGCGGCCGGCTCGATCGCGAGGACCATGCCCTCGCGCACCTCCCCGTCGGCCGCCTGGTGAGCGTAGGGCGGCTCGTGCGCGCGGGCCCCCACGCCGTGGGCCACCGGGTGCGAGGGCTGGCCGGGGTATCCGCCGGCGGCGAGCCGGTCCCTGATCAGCCGGTCGAGCTCGGCGAGGCTCGCCCCCGGCCTCACGTGGGCGACTGCCTCGTCGAACACGCCGAGCAGGAGCTCGAGCAGCCGCTCGTACTCCGCGTCGAGCGGTCCCGGGCAGAGGTTCTTCGTGAGGTCGGTCCAGTAGCCGTCGGCGCAGACCCAGATCTCCATCAGCGTTGGCTGGTTCTCCTGCACCGGGCGGTCGCCCGTGGCGGTGAACGTGGAGATGCCCGGCCCCGACCAGACGAGCGTGAACGCCCGCGCCATCTCGACCTTCCCCTCGTACCCCACGCCGATGCCGTGGACGAACCCCTCGAACATCGCGCCGACCTCGCTCTCCTTCATCCCGGGGCGGATGTTGTCGCGCACGTGACGCATGCCGAGCGCGGCCAGCTCGTTCGCGAGCCGCATGCGCTCGACCTCCTGCTCGGTCTTGATCGCGCGGGCCTGCACTAGCAGGCCGGTGGCGTCGACCACCTCGCGTACGGCCGAGTCGAACGCCTGCACCGCGTCGGCGGTCAGAAGCGTCGGCTCGCCGACCATGCGGTCCGCGGACTGGCTCGCCTGGGTCAGCTCGAGACCGACGCGCCCGGTCAGGTCGCGCTCGCGGAGCACCTCCATGGTGAGGTCGACGGCGCGGGCCGTCGGCGGGCGCGGGTCCCGCTCGTCGTATCCCGCGTAGAGGCGGATGTCGCCCGCCCAGGCCGTGCGCTCGGCGTCCACCCGCTGCGGCTCGATCACCACCAGGGTGGGCTCGCCCTCGCGCGGGAAGATCACCGCGTCATAGCCCTTCATGCACCAGTAGTCGGTCAGGTAGAGGAGGTTGTCGGGGGCGCGACAGACGAGCGCGTCGAGGTCGCGCTCGGCCATGAGCCGGCGGACCCGGTCCAGCTTCGCCTGATCGACGGGGCGCGGCATCGTCAGGCCGCGCGCGCCGTCGTCGCGCCCCGCGCCACCACCGGGTTGCGCAGCACCCCGATCCGCTCGATCTCCGCCTCCATCATGTCCCCGGGCTTCAGGTAGTAGTCGTCCGCGTCCTCGCGGAAGCCGGCGACCCCGGACACCGTGCCGGTGGAGAGCAGGTCGCCGGGGCTGTAGCCCATCGGCGAGTAGTGGGAGATGATCTCCGGGATCGTGACCGCCATCCGGCTCGAGTGCGAGCGCTGGAAGGGCTCCCCGTTCACGCGCAGCTCCATCGCCAGGTCGTGGGCGTCCGGCAGCTCGTCCGGCAGCACGATCCACGGCCCGAGCGGACAGAAGGTGTGGATCGACTTGCAGAAGCTGAAGACACCCGACTCCATCTCGCGGCGCTGGATGTCGCGCGCCGTGATGTCGTTGAAGATCGTGTAGCCGCCTACGTAGTCGGCGGCCTCCTCGGGGCCGAAGTCGCGCCCGGCCTTCGAGATCACGACCGCCAGCTCGAGCTCGTAGTCGAGCTCGCTCGTCAGGTGGTCGGGGTAGATCACCGGCTCCTCGGGGCCGATGATCGCGTCGATGTTCTGGAAGAAGACGATCCAGGGGGCGATCTTGTACGACCAGTCCACCTGCTTCGACTCCTCCTCGTGCTCCCGGAAGTTGCCGGCCGTGTGGAAGAACTTCTTCGGCTCGATCGGGGCCCGCAGGGTGACCTCGTCGAGCGCGAGCTCATCGCCCGACGCCGCCTCCGCCGCCGCGACGGGGTCGCCCCGCTCGTAGAGCGTCCGCAGGTCGGGCGCGTCGAGGAGCGTGACCGAGCCGTCGCGGATCACCCCGCAGCGACGCGCGCCGGCGGGGGTGTCGAACGTGGCCAGCTTCACGCGGCCACCTCGCAGACGTCGGCCGCGACGAGCGTGTAGACCTGCGCGATCCTCACGAGCCCGTCCACGTCCAGGTTCTCGCCCTCCGGGCCGGGCAGGCCGCTGGAGGTGCCGTAGTTGACGGTCGCCACGCCGTAGCGGGTCAGCGCCGAGGCGTCCGAGAACCAGCGCACCGCGTCACGCTCGGGCGGGGCGCCGAACACCGCCGAGTGTCCCCGATCGATCGCCTGGACGAGCGGATGCCCCTCCTCGATCTCGGCGCCGGGGGCGGTGACGTACACCTCCGAGTCGATGTCCCAGTCGCGGTGACGGTCGCGCAGGTCCCGCACCAGCTCGTCGAATGCGCGGCGGGCCTCCGGCATCGACATGGTGGGCGGCACCCGGACGTCGAGGAAGAGGTCGGTCCGACCGGGCGTGCGCGACAGCCGCCACGGAAAGCCGCCCCGCACCGCGCCCACGTTCACCACGCCGCGCAGGCCCCGGTAGGTCGCCCGCTCCTCCCACTCGGGGACCCACTCGAGCACGGCGTCGAGCAGCTCGCGGGCACGCACGATGGAGTTCTCCGCCAGCCGCCCCTGGCTGAACGCGGTGTGCACGAACGGCCCCCCCACCCCGATCCGGCACCACATCGCGCCGAAGTGGCCGAGCACGATGCGCTGCTCGGTCGGCTCGCCGAGTACGCACATATCGGCCACCGCGCCGTGCGTGACGAGGTGACGGCTCCCCGCCGCGTAGCCGCGATAGTCCCGGCCCCGGAACTCCTCGCCCCACTGCGTCTTCTCGATCTCGCCCACCACGGCGGCGACCGTCAGGTCCCCGCGCAGCCGGACGCCCGCGTCCGCGAGCGCCCGCAGGGCCTCGACGTAGCAGGCGAGGGCGCCCTTCATGTTCGAGATCCCGAGCCCCCAGATGCGGCCCTCCTCGAGCATCGCCTTCGGCTTGAACCCGACGCCCCTGAGGTGCGGCTCAGAGCCCGAATAGGACGTGTCCATGTGGCCGTTGAACATCAGGCTGCGGCCGCCGCCCGCGCCGGGGAGCGTGCCGACCACGTTCGGCCGGTCCCGCTCCACCTCCTGCCACGCGACCGCGAGCCCCATCTCCTCGAAGAGGGCGCGCATGTGCTCGGCCATCGCGAGCTCGTGACCGGTCGGGCTCGGGATGTTCACGAGCGACCGGGCGGTCGCCACCAACCTCTCCTCGCTTACGTGCTCGAGCAGCGACTCCGGCGCGGCGCGGGAGATCATGCGACAGCCGATCTCACGGCCGGCAGCACGCGCTCGCCGAACAGGTGGATCTGCTCGTCCCGATCACTCCCCCACAGCTCGAGCATGACGTGGCTGCAGCCGGCGTCGCGGTACTCCTCGATCGCCGCGATGCAGTCCTCCGGCGTGCCGGCGATCGGCTTGGTCTTGTCGAGGATGTCGTCGGTCACGGCGTCCGCCGCGGCGCGGCGCCCGTCGCGCTCCATCGCCTCGGCGACGGGACGGATCTCCTCCATCGTGAGCTCGGCCTTCTCGAGCAGGGTGTCGGCGGAGGCCTGGATGTTCTGCACCTTGTTCGCGAGATACATCCCGGCGATCTCGCGGGCGCCCTCGCGGCCCCGGTCGCGATCCTCGTCGATGCTCGCGACGACCGTGCATCCGAGGTCGAGCTCGTCGGCGTTGCGTCCGGCCCGATCCGCCCCCTCGACCATGTTCTCGCGCGCGTAGCGGACGAACGCCGGGGTGGTGATGCTGGGCGTGAGGAGGCCGTCGCCGACCTCGCCGGCCAGCTGCTGCATACGCGGGCCGGTGCCCGCCACGTACAGCGGCACGGCGTAGCGGGGCGTCTCCGCGTCGTCCGCGAGCGGCGGCACGTGCGCGGTGAACTCCCTGCCCTCATAGTCGAGCCGTCCTCCGCCGAGGACCCCTCGCACGATCTCGATCGCCTCCTTCACGGCGGTGCGCGGCCGGGCCGGGCCGCGGTCCCCCTCGCCGACGTGCTTCATGAAGATCTTCGACGCGCCGAACCCGAGATAGAAGCGACCCTCGCCCACGGCCTCCTGCGTCACCCGAGCCTCCATCGCCACCTGCACCGGGTGGCGCGTGTAGGGAGAGATGATCCCCCAGCCGACGGCGAGACGCTCGGTCTCCCGGCCGATGAGCGGGGACAGCGCGGTGGAGGACCGCGCCTCCATCTGGTGCTTGCGCCACCACGGGTATGCCTCGGCCAGCCAGATCGTGTCGAAGCCGTGCTCGTCGAGCGTGCGGGCGTGCCCGAGAATCTCGGGCAGCGGCTCCATGGTCAGCTGCATGACGCCGACTCGGAAGGGAACGGCCACTCTGCGGATGCTCCTCTCTCTTCTCAACCAGTCGGCACGGCCCGTGGATATTTGATCAAATCACGGTGATGGGTGCAAGCTCGGCGGGTGTCTACGACGTGATCGTCATCGGCGGGGGCCACAACGGCCTCGTGGCCGCCGCCTACCTCGCGCGGGCCGGCATGAGCGTGCTCGTGGTAGAGCGTTCGGGGCGGGTCGGGGGCGCCGTCGCGAGCGACGAGGTCACCCGCCCCGGCTTCGTGCACGACCTGTTCGCGACGAACCAGAACCTCTTCCTGGGCTCCCCCGCGTTCGCGGAGCTGGGCGACGACCTCGCCCGCCACGGCCTGAGCTTCGCCGCGACCTCGCGTCCCTACTCGAACGTGTTCCCCGACGGCCGCAGCCTGCGCGTGTACCAGGACGCCGCGCGGACGCGGGCCCTGCTCGGGCGCCACGACGCTCGCGACGCGGCCGGCTGGGATCGCTTGTACGAGCTGTACGAACGCTTCGCCCCCGTGCTGTTCGAGCTCTATGGGACGCGCGTGCCGTCGGCCGCGGCGGCCCTTCGGCTGGCGCGCGCCCGGCGGTCGCTCGGGGCGGGCGGGCCGAGCGAGCTCGTCCAGCTCGTGTCGAGCTCGACGCGCGAGCTCGGCGACGCCTTCTTCGCGAGCCCCGAGGCGAAGGCGATGATCGCCTCGTGGGGCATGCACCTCGACTTCGGCCCCGACGTGGCCATGGGAGCGCTGTTCCCGTTCCTCGAGGTGTTCACGGACATGCAGAACGGCATGTCCGTCGTCGAGGGCGGCGCGTCGCGGCTTCCGGAGGCGCTGGCGGCGCTCGTCCGCGAGGCCGGCGGCGAGGTGCGCACCTTCGCGACGGTCAGGGGCGTGAGCGTCTCGGGCCGGCGGGCGACCGGCGTGGAGCTCGAGTCGGGCGAGCGCCTCGCCGCCCGCCGGGCGGTGGTGGCGAACCTGACGCCCGGAGTGCTGTTCTCGGGGATGGTGCCGTCGGCGGCGCTTCCGGACGGCTTCCGCCGGCGCGTCGAGGGCTACGCGTACGGGCCCGGGACCCTGATGGTCCACGCCGCGCTGTCGGGGCCGGTGCCGTGGGCTGCCGGGGGCGATCTCCACGAATTCGGCTACGTGCACCTGGGCCCGTACGTGGACGACATGGCCCGCACCTACGCGGAGGCGCTCGCCGGCCTGCTTCCGTCCAGCCCGATGCTCGTCGTCGGCCAGACGACCGCGATCGACCCGAGCCGGGCACCGGCCGCCGGTCACGTGCTGTGGATCCAGGTGCGGATGGTCCCGAGCCGGATCGCGGGCGACGCCGCCGGCGCGATCGAGGCGCGCACCTGGGAGGAGGCCAAGCGTCCGTTCGCCGAGCGGGTGCTCGACAAGCTCGAGGGCTACGCGCCCGGTGCACGCGAGCGACTGCTCGACTGGACGGTCCTCGGCCCGGACGACCTCGAGCGCCACAACCCGAACCTCGTGGGTGGCGACAGCATCGGCGGGAGTCATCACCTCGCGCAGAACCTGCTCTTCCGGCCGGTGCCGGGCTGGTCGGGGTACCGCACGCCGGTGTCCCGCCTCTACATGGTGGGCGCGGGCACCTGGCCGGGCGCCGGCGTGAACGCGATCTCCGGGCGGCTCGTGGCGCAGATGCTCACGCGGGCGAGCCGCCGGCGGCGGGTGGCCCGCGCGGGGGCGGCCGCGGCCGGGGTGGGCGGGGCGCTGGCGGCGGCCGCATGGCGGAGGAGCCGGCGGTGAGGCGCTTGATCGCGGCCGCTCCGTTGCTCGACGGTGGGTGGCGCTGCAGGCCGCGCTGAGGGCGGGTTACGGGGTTGGGCCCAGTTCGCTCCGGCCTTCCGCCGCCGCCGTCGGGGCCCAGCTGGGCGTACCGTCCCACCCTAGTGTTGCCCTGCAACAGCCAGGTGGGACGGTGCGCGGAATGGCGGCTCGCCGGGCGGCGCGAACGCGCCCGAGCGCGACCGCTTGCGCGCGAACCTGATCTTTGATCAAGTCTCAGAGGTGAACCGGGTCGGCCTCGACTTCGCATGAGCCGCAGCGTCGACGCGGTCGTCATCGGAAGCGGTCACAACGGCCTTGTCGCCGCGGCCTACCTCGCCCGCGCGGGTTGGGGGGTCGAGGTGCTCGAGCGGAACCCGCAGCCCGGCGGCGCCGTGGCCACGGAGGAGCTGACCGAGCCCGGCTTCCGCCACGACACTTTCTCCAGCTGGCACCCCCTCTTCCACACATCGGCGGCCTGGGCAGAGCTGGGCGACGAGCTGCGTGGCCGGGGCCTCGAGTACGTCAACGCCGAGGACATCGTCACCGCGAGCGCCACGCCCGACGGGGCGGTCGTCGCGCACAGGGATCCCGAGCGGACGTTCGAGGGCGCGCCGGCCGCGGACCGGGACGCCTACCTCGAGGACGTCGGGTCGCTCGGCGCGCAGATGGACGTGATCGGCGAGTTGCTCGGCACGCGGCTAGCCTCGCCGCGCGCGGCCCGGCTCGCCACGACGCTCGCTCGGCGGCTCGGGCTCCGCGACGGCCTCGCGTTCGGCGCCAGGTTGGCGTCGAGCGCGCGGGCGTGGCTCGAGAGCCGCTTCGCGGGCCGCGAGGTGCGCGACCTCCTCGCGCCGTGGGTGCTGCACACCGGGCTGAGCCCGGACGACGCCGGCGGTGGCTTCCAGCTCGTCGCGCTCGCCGGCGCGCTGCACGAGATCGGCATGCCGGTGGTCCGGGGCGGCTCGGACAACTTCGTCAAGGCGTTCGTCCACCTGATCGAGGACCACGGCGGCGCCGTCCGCACCGACGCCGAGGTCGACCGCATCGTCGTTCGCGGCGGGCGCGCGGCGGGGGTCGTGGTCGGCGACGAGGAGATACTCGCCGAGCGGGCGGTCATCGCCAACACAACGCCGACGCAGCTCTACTGCCGGCTTCTCCCGACGAGCGCCGTGCCCGCTCGGGTGGTCGCGGAGGCGGCCCGCTTCCGATTCGGCGACCGGGCCGGCACCCAGATCCACCTCGCCCTGTCGGAGCCGCCCCGGTGGCGCGGCGACGAGCGGCTCGCCCAGGCGCCGGTCGTCCACCTGACCGGCGGCCTGAACGCGGTCAGCCTGGCATGCGCCCAGGCCAGGGTGGGACTGCTGCCCGCCGAGCCCACGATCGTCTGCGGCCAGCCCACCGCGCTCGACCCCACGAGGGCCCCGGACGGCGCGGCGATCATCTGGATCCAGCTCCAGGAGGTCCCCTACCGGCCGGTCGGCGACGCGGCGGGCGAGATCGAGGTGACCGACGCTGGCTGGACGGAGGAGCTGGAACGCGCGTACGCCGATCGGATCGTGGCGCACCTCGCGCGCCACATCGAGAACCTCCCCGACGCCGTCGTCGGCCGCGCGATCCTCTCGCCCACCACCCTCGAGCGCCGCAATCCCAACTTCGTCCGCGGCGACATCTACGCCGGCGCGGCCCAGCTCGACCAGTCCTATCTCTGGCGACCGCTGCCGAGCTACGGCTCACACGCCGCGCCGCTGGACGGCCTGTACGAGTGCGGGGCGAGCACGTATCCGGGGCCGGGCCTGAACGCCGCCTCCGGCCGGATCGTGGCGATGGAACTGCTCAAGCCGCCGGTCCGGGAGCGCCTGCGCGCCCGGCTCGCGAGGTCCTGACGGCGCCCCTCGGGTACCCGACGGCACGGCTTGCGATTTGATCAAGTATCGGATACGGTCGGGCCGAGAGGGCAGCTAAAAGAGCCAACGGGGCGGCCGAGCAGGCGGCCCGACATTCGGCCGACCGGTCGGCCGGGAAGGGCGCCGGCAGGTTCGCCCGCAAGGGTGAGACCGCGACCGCGGCCGCGCCCGGGGCGCCGGCTCGACCCGGCCGGTACCGGACCCGCGCGGACCGCCGAGAGGAGCGACGGATGAGGTTCAGCATCTACTCCGAGGTCCAGTACCACGGGGGCAAGCCGTACGCGCAGATGTACGACGAGGTGCTGGAGCAGATCCAACACGCCGAGCGGGTCGGCTTCGACGTGTACGCCGTCATCGAGCACTGGTTCTTTCCGCAGTTCTCGGTGTCCGCCAACCCGTGGGCGCTCTTTGGAATGGCTGCCGAGCGCACCCGCCGGATCAACTTCCGCACCCTCGGGCATCCACTGCCCTACTACAACCCGACGGTCCTGGCCTCGCAGATTGCGCAGTTCGACATCCTCTGCGGCGGGCGCTATGAGTTCGGCGTAGTGCGCGGCCACGGTTGGCTGCCCGCGAAAGCGGGCGTCCCCATCCGGGATACGCGCGACCTCTACGAGGAGGGCCTCGAGGTCCTCTTCCTGGCCCTCGAGAACGAGCGCTTCTCGTACAGCGGCAAGTACTACGAGATCGACGACTCGCACGTCGTCCCTCGCCTCCCGGAGGGCCGCCGACCGCGGGTCTTCGTCGGCGGCGTCAGCAACCGGACTTACGAGCTGGCGGGCGAGCGCGGCTGGTGCTTGGCGGTACCGCCCCTGCTGCCGTACGAGGCCCTCGCCGAGCAGCTCGACATCTACCGCGACAGCTGCGCCCGGCACGGCAACGAGCCGTACATCGCGTGGATCCACGCCGTCTACCTCGACGAGGACCGTGAGACCGCCAAGCGCGAAGCCGAGGAGGGAATGCGCAAGTTCCTCACAGGCAACGCCTCCGCCCTGCTGGCGGGCGGCGAACTGCCTCCCGCCGACGTACTTGAGCAGGCCGGCTTCGGCTTCTACACGAGCGGAATCCTCGAGAAGCTCGCCGCGACGCCATACGACGAGATGATCGACGGGGATGTCGTCTGGGTCGGCACGCCCGACGACATCACCGAGCGGATCCAGGCCGTCATCGACAAATGCGAGGGGCTGGCGGAGATCTCAATCACCACGAATGCCGGCGGGTTCGACCACTGGAAGGCCATCAAGGCGCAGGAGCTGTTCGCCCGGGAGGTGATTCCGCACTTTCGCGCCGCCGAGACGCCCGGGCTCGAAGCCGAGCCCGCGCGCGCGTAGGAGACCCCATGAGGAGGAACGGAATGGACCGCAGGCTGACCCCACTGGCCCTCATCGCGACCGTGCTGCTCGCGCTCGCCCTCGTCGCCGCCGGCTGCGGCGACGACGACGATGACGGCGGGGGCGGCGGCGAAGAGACCACCGCCGAGAAGGGCCCGATCATGATCGGCGCCGCCGTCGATCAGACGAAGCTCATGAAGTTCTTCGACGGCCCCGCGCTCGCCGCGGCGCAGATCCGCGCCGAGCAGCTCAACGCCGAGGGTGGCGTGGACGGCCGCAAGATCGAGTTCCAGGTGCAGAACACGCGCCTCGATCCGGCGCGCACGAAGGCCGCGGCCGTCGACCTGATCGATCAGGGCGCCGACATCATGTGGGTCACCTGCGACGTGGACTGGGCCACGCCGTCGACCCAGGAGGGAATCCAGGCCGGCCTCCTCACCGTCGCGCCGTGCATCGGGACCGACCAGATGGGCCCGAAGCGCTTCGGCGAGGACGGCAAGCTCGCGTTCAGCTACGGCAACGTCGCCCAGGACGAGGGCGCCGCCCTGGCCGAGCTCGCCAACCAGAAGGGCTGGAAGACGGCCAACGTCGTCACGGACAAGTCGATCGCCTACACCCAGAACGTCTGCCAGGCGTTCGAGCAGCGGTTCACCGAGCTCGGCGGCGAGATCGCGGGCAAGGAGAGCTTCACGGAGGGTGACGGGACGATCAACAACGTCGTCAGCAGCGTGAACGACTCGCAGGCCGGCACGATCGCGATCTGCGCCACGACCCAGCAGGACCTGCCGGCGTTCGTCTCCGGCGTCCGGGGCGGCGGCAACGACACGCCGATCATCGGCCCGTGGTCGATCGACGGCGCGTTCTGGCTGCCCAAGAACCCGAAGGTCGCCAACAACATCTACGTGATCACCTATGCCTCCGTGTACGGCGACGACCCCGACCCGGAGGTGCGCGATCTGATCGCCGAGCTGAAGAAGGCGGGCGCCCCGCCGGCCACCGGCGGGTTCGTCACCGGCGCGGCGGCCGTGGACGGCATCGTCGAGGCGATCAGGGACAACAACGGGTCGACCGACGGCACGAGGCTGGCCGACTCCACGGAGAGCTTCGACGGGCTCGGCACGGTCTCGGGCTCCGTCAGCTTCTCACCCGAGTTCCACACGGCCTTCGGCCGCGAGTACCGCGTGATCGAGATCAAGAACGGAAAGCCGCGCTTCACCGGCACGGTCGAGGCCGGAAAGCCGGTGACCTTCGATTAGGGGTGTGGAGAGCCTCCTTCGGGCCAGCGGCGTCTCCCGCTCGTTCCAGGGCGTCCACGCGCTGAGGGAGGTCGATCTCGCGGTCGGCCGCCGTGAGGTCGTGGGCCTGATCGGCCCGAACGGCGCGGGCAAGACGACGCTCGTCAACTGCATAACCGGCTTCGACCTACCCGACAGCGGGTCGGTTGTCGTGGACGGATCGGATGTGACCTCCTGGAGGGCGATCCGCCGCGCCCGGGCGGGCGTCGCGCGCAGCTTCCAGCAGGGACACCTGTTCGGCGGGCTCACCGTCCGCGAGAACGTGGAGGTGGCAGCCCTGGGCGTCGGCGCCTCTGCGCGCGAGGCCCGCCGCCGCGCAGGGGCGATCCTCGACCTGCTCGCGCTCGAGCGCGAGGCCGGAGAGCTGGCCGGGCGCCTCCCCCATGGCCTCGCGATGAAGCTCGGCGTGGCGCGGGCGCTAGCCACCGAGCCGCGCTACATGCTGCTCGACGAGCCGGCCGCCGGCCTATCCGACTCGGAGATGCCCGCGTTCGTCGCGGTGGTGCGATCGCTGGCCGACGCCCACGGGGCCGGAGTCCTCATCATCGACCACAACATGGCGCTGATCATGGAGGTCTGCGACCGGCTCTCCGTGCTCGACGGGGGCAGGACGATCGCCGAGGGCACGCCCGACGAGATCCGGCGGAACGCCGACGTCGCGGCCGCCTACCTGGGCGGAGTGGCGCGGGCGGACGGAGAGGCCCGTGACTGAGGCGATCCTCGAGATCGACGGGCTCGAGGTCCGCTACGGCGCGGTTCCGGCGGTGCGCGGCGTGGATCTGCGGCTCGCGCGGGGCGAGATCGTCGGCCTGATCGGTCCGAACGGGGCCGGCAAGAGCAGCACGCTCCACGCGGTCATGGGCGCCGTGCCGGCGCACGCCGGGGAGGTGCGCCTCCGCGGGCGGAGCATCACCGGGCTGCGGCCCGAGGACGTCGTTCGCGCCGGGGTCGCGCTCGTGCCCGAGGGCCGCCACATCTTCGGCGGGCTGACCGTCGAGGAGAACCTGGGCCTCGGCCTCGTGGGGCGCCGCGAGCGAAACGGGTACGACAGGGACCTCGCCTGGATCCGCGGCCTGTTCCCCGTCGTCGAGGAGTTCCGCGGGCGGCCCGCGGGCGCGCTGTCCGGCGGCCAGCAGCAGCAGCTCGCGATCGCCCGGGCGCTGCTCGCCGGGCCCGACGTGCTGCTGCTGGACGAGCCCTCGCTCGGCCTGGCGCCGACGGTGGTCGAGACCGTCTGGGACGCGCTCCGGGAGATCCGCGAGCGCGGCGTGACGATCCTGCTCGTGGAGCAGCGGGCACAGATCACCGTCGCGCTCGCCGAGCGCACGTACGTGCTCACGGGCGGCCGCGTCGGCGCGACGCTGACCCAGGCCGACGCGGCCGACACGGCCGGCCTCGTCGCCGCCTACTTCGGCTCGTGAGCGTCCTCCAGTCGATCCTCGACGGAGTCGCGCTCGGCGCCGTCTACGCGCTCGTCGCGGTCGGGCTCGCGCTCGTGTTCGGGGTCATGCGACTGATCAACTTCGCCCACGGCGAGCTGATCACCGCGGGCGGCTACACGCTCGCGCTGACCGCCGCCTTTCCGCGCGTCGCGAGCGTCACGATCACGGTCCTCGTCTGCATCGCGGTCGCGCTGCTGATGGAGCGCCTGGCGTTCCGCCCGCTCCGGAACGCGAGCCCCACCACCACGCTGGTCGCCACCTTCGCCGTCGCCTTCGCGCTCCAGGGCGTGTGGCTCATCGCCTTCGGGCCCGAGGGCCGCACCGCCGACGTCTTGGCCAGCCTCAACCGGCGCGCGATCGAGGGCGATCTCGACGTCCGCTGGATCACGCTCGCGATGCTCGGCGTCGGCGGCCTGCTGCTCGGCGGCACCGCGCTCCTCCTCGGGCGCACGACCATCGGGCTCCAGATGCGCGCCGCCGCCGCGGACTTCCGGGCGGCGCGGCTGCTCGGCGTGCGCGCCGACACCGTCATCAGCTTCGCCTTCGTGCTCGCCGGACTGCTCGCCGCCGCCGTGGCCATCCTGCTCACCGCGCAGCGACCGCTCGTGACGCCGACCTTCGGGCTCGAGGTCACGATCCTCGGCCTCGTGGGCGTGGTGGTCGGCGGGATCGACCGGATCGGGACGGCCACGCTCGGGGGCTTTGCGATCGGGTTCCTCACCTCCGTGCTGGGCGACGCCCTCCCCGCCGACGAGCGGGTGTTCCTCCCCTCCTTCGTCTTCCTGCTCGTGATCGTCGTGCTGCTGCTGCGCCCGACCGGGCTCTTCGCCCCGCCGGGCAAGAGCGCCGTGGAGCGGGTGTGACCGCGGCGCGCCGCTACGCCGACGGCGCCGTCGAGCTGGCCGTCCCGGCCTGCCTGATCGTCCTCGTCGGCGTGCTGGGCGGCTTCATGGCGCCCGGCACCGAGGAGGACTTCATCACCGCGCTCGTGGCCGTGACCATCGTCATCGCGCTGCACGTGTTCGTCGGCAACTCGGGCGTGCTCTCGTTCGGGCACATCAGCTTCGTGGCGATCGGGGCGTTCGCCGCCGGGCTCATGACAATCCCGGCCGAGATCAAGCCCACCCTCCTGCCGGAGCTGTTCCCGTTTCTCGCCGAGAACGACGTGGGGAACGTTCCCTCGCTGGTACTGGCGGCGGCGCTCGGTGGGCTCTTCGCGGCCCTGGTGGGCGTTCCGCTCATGCGGCTGTCCGGCCTCGCCGCCGGCATCGCCACGCTCGCGGTGCTCGAGATCACGCACAACGTCCTCCGCTTCTGGGAGAAGATCGGCCCGGGGGCGAAGACGCTGTCGCTCGTCCCCGAGACGACGGGTCTGTTCCAGGCGACGGTCGGCGCCCTGCTCGCAGCGACCGCGGCGTTCCTCTTCAGGCGCTCCCGTCCGGGACGGAAGCTGCGCGCGTCGCGCGAGGATCCGCCGGCGGCGCAAGCCGTCGGCATCGACATCCACCGCCAGCGGCTGCTCGCCTTCTCGATCAGCGGCGCGCTCGCCGGCTTCGCGGGCGGCCTGATGGTCCACCAGCTCGGGAGCATCACGACCGAGCAGGTGTACCTCGACCTCACCTTCCTTACGCTCGCGATGCTCGTGATCGGCGGGGCGTCGAGCCTATGGGGGGCCGTGGTCGGCGCGCTCCTCGTGAGCTTCCTCGACTCGTTCCTCCTCAACGCCGAAAACGGCACGGACGTCCTGGTGGCGGAGCTGACGCTGCCGACCGGGTCGAGCACGGTGATACTTGGCGTCCTGATGGCGCTGATGCTGCTCCTGCGGCCGAGCGGGATCACGGGCGGGCGCGAGGCCTCCCTGCCCTTCCTGCGCCCCGCCCGGTCGGCGCCGCCACCGCCGCCGGGGACGACCCGCACCGAGGCCGAGCGGCCCGAGAGGACCGTCCTTGACGTTTGATCAAGTATCTGAAAGCGTGCGGCGCAGGAGGTAGAGATGCTGCTCGAGTCCGTGGAGTACACCCGTCCCGCCACGGTCGAGGAGGCGCTCGAGGCGCTCGCCTCGGACGACGACGCCGCCCCCCTCGCCGGCGGACAGAGCCTGATCAACGTGCTGAAGAACCGGGTCGCCTCGGTCGCGCTGCTGGTGGACATCAGCCGGTTGGAGGAGCTGCGCCGCGTGGACCCCCGCCCCGACGGGTCGCTCGAGATCGGCGCCTGCGTGACCTACGACGAGCTCGACCGCTCGGCCGAGGTCCGAAAGGGGCACGCGATCCTGGCCGACGTCGCCGGCCGGATCGAGGACCAGCAGATCCGCAACCGGGGCACGATCGGCGGCAACTGCTGCCTGAGCGACCCGACGAACAACCTCCCCCCGCTGGTCATGGCGCTGGGGGCGACGATGAACGTCCAGGGCCGTGAGGGCGTGCGGGAGGTCCCCGCCGACGACTTCTTTCACGGGTACTTCGCTACGGCGGTCGAGCACGACGAGATCCTCCGGAGCATCACGGTGCCGGCGCTGGGACGGGACGCCGGCGCCGGCTACAACTCGCTCACGATCGGGGGCGACTCCAAGGCCATCGTCAGGGCGTCCGCGTACGTGCGCGGCGACGGCACGATCGAGGACGCCCGGGTGGTGCTGTCGGTGGTGGGGCCCCGCCCGATCCGGCATCCCGGGATGGAGCAGCGCCTCCGGGGCCAGCCGGCCACGGCGGAGACCGTCAGCCGGGCGAGCGAGGCGGTCGGCGAGGGCGACGGCCTCGAGCCCCCCACGGACTCGCACGGAACCGCGGACTACCGGCGGCGGATGGCGCGCGTAGTGGCCCGACGAGCCGCGCACGAGGCGATCGCGAGAGGAGGCGAAGGCGGTGAGTGACGCCGGCACGGCCCACCCGATAAAGGTCACGATCAACGGCGAGACTTACGAGCGCACGGTGCTCGCCCGCACGCTGCTCGTGCATCTGATCCGCGACGTCCTCGCCCTCAAGGGGACCCACATCGGCTGCGACACCGGCAACTGCGGCGCGTGCACGGTGATCTACAACGGCCGGACGATCAAGAGCTGCATGATGCTCGCCGCCCAGGCCGACGGCGCCGAGATAGAGACCGTCGAGGGCCTCTCCGAGAACGGCGAGCTGAGCCCCCTGCAGCGCGCCTTCCACGAGCATCACGGCCTCCAGTGCGGCTACTGCACCCCCGGGCTGCTGATGTCGGCGACGGTGCTGCTGAGGGACAACCCGAACCCCTCGGAGGAGGAGATACGGCGCGGGATACGCGGCAACATCTGTCGCTGCACGGGCTACATGAACGTCGTCAAGTCGATCTCGGCGGCCGCGAAGGAGGGAGCGCAGTGACGCAGACCCCGACCGGAGAGACCACCGTCGAGCGCGTCGCGCCCTCGGAGCGGCTCGGCAAGTGGTCCGGCCAGAGCGTCCCGCGCAAGGAGGACCGCCGGCACCTCCAGGGCCAGGCGCAGTTCGCCGACGACGCCTGGCAGCGCCGGATGGGGTACGCCCACTTCGTGCGCTCGCCGCTCGCGCACGCCAGGATCGTCTCAGTCGACACCTCGAAGGCCGAGGCCCTCCCCGGGGTCTTCGCCACCCTCACCGGCGCGGAGGTCCGCGAGCTCACGGAGCCCTTCTTCCAGATCGCCCCGGAGCCGGGCGGGAACATCGTCGAGTACTGCCTGGCCGTGGACAAGGTCCGCTACCAGGGCGACGCAGTGGCGCTCGTGCTCGCCGAGTCGCGCGACATCGCCCGCGACGCGGCCGAGCTGGTGGAGGTCGAGTACGAGCCGCTTCCCGCCGTCGTCGACACGGTCGCGGCGGCCGAGCCGGACGCCCCGGTGCTCCACGACGAGGTCGGGACGAACGTCGCCTGGCACGGCGTCTACGACTACGGCGACGTCGACTGGGCGCTCGAGAACGCGGACCACGTCGTCAAGATCGACCGCCTCCACTTCCACCGCTTCTCGTCGACGCCGCTCGAGTGCAGCGCGGCCGTCGTGAACTGGGATGCCGGCACCGACATGGTGGCCATCTACTCGAACAACCAGATGCCGATGTTCGCCTCGCTCGTGATCGGACCGTCGCTCGGGGTTCCGAGCAACAAGCTCCAGTTCCGCTCGCAGGACATCGGCGGCGCGTTCGGGATCAAGATCGGAAGCTATCCGCAGCTCGCGGGGCTGTGCCTTCTCTCCCGCAAGGCGGGGCGCCCCGTCAAGTGGACGGAGTACCGGGCCGACCACATGATGTCCGCCGGCCACGGCAACGAGCGCGTGTTCCTCGACATCGAGGTCCCGGTCATGAGCGACGGGACGCTCCTCGGCTTCAAGGTGCGCGCCTTCGACGACGCCGGCGCTTACCTGCACTACGAGCCGCTCGGGGCGGTGATCTGGTCGCAGGTGACCCCCGGCTGCTACCGGTTCAAGCACATCCACGTCGACTACACGGAGACGCTCACGAACAAGTGCCCGACGGTGCCGAACCGCGGTTACTCGCGGCTCCAGCACCTGTGGCTCACGGAGCGGATCGTCGACATCGTGGCGAATGAGCTCGGCTTCGACCCGGTGGAGCTGCGCAAGAAGAACTACATCCAGCCGGAGGACTACCCGTACGAGACGCCGAACGGGTGCGTCTACGACTCCGGGAACCTTCCGAAGGCGCTCGATCTGGCGCTCGAGGCGATCGACTACCCGAAGTGGCGGCGGCGCCAGCAGGAGCTCGGAAAGGGGAGCGGGAAGCGGATCGGCATCGGCATCGGCACGACGCTCGACTCCGGCACGAACAACTTCGGCCAGTCGCGGATCATCAACCCGGGGCTGCCGTTCTCGGGCAACGGCGAGGCCGCCTACGTAAAGCTCGACCTCTACGGCGAGGTGAGCGTGAACCTCGGCACGACGCCGCAGGGGCAGAGCCACGAGACGACCGCCTCCCAGGTGGTGGCCGACATCCTGGGCGTCTCGCCCGACGACGTGCACGTCACGGCGGGCTTCGACCAGCGCCACAACACGTACGTGGCGTTCTCGGGCACCTACGCGAGCCAGTTCGCGGTCACCGGGCTGGGGGCGACGATGGGCGCGGCCGAGCGGCTCCGCGCGGAGATAGTCAAGGTGGCGGCGTTCGCGCTCGAGGCGTCCGAGGACGAGATCGAGCTCGAGGGCGGCCAGGCGGTCGTGCGCGACGACCCCGAGCGGTCCATCCCGTTCATGGGCATTGCGAACCTCGTCTACTCGAACGTGGCGGCGCTGCCACCGGAGCTGGCCGACTCCGTAAGCCTCAACTCCCGCCACACCTACCGGCCGCCGTTCGAGGTCCCCGATCCGGAAGCGAAGCGCGGCAACCTGACCCTCACCTATGCGAGCCAGACCCACGCCTGCGCGGTCGAGATCGACGAGGAGTCGGGCGAGGTCTCGATCCTCGACTACGCCGTCGCCGACGACTGCGGCCGGCTGATCAACCCCACGATCGTGGAGGGCCAGGTGCACGGCGCCACGGCGCACGGCATCGGCGCCGCGCTCTACGAGGCGTTCGAGTACGACGAGGACGGCCAGCTCATGCAGTCCTCGTTCTACGAGTACCACGCCGTGACCTCGCTCGACGTGCCGCACATCAAGACCGTCCACGTGGAGACCCCCTCCCCCTTCACCCCCAACGGGGCCAAGGGGATGGGCGAGGGTGGCGGTGCGCCGCTGCACGCCCTGTGCAGCGCGATCCAGGACGCCCTCGACGACGACTCGCCCGTCGTGTCTGAAACCCACAACGCGTGGGAGCGGGTCTACCGCCTCCTCCATCCCGACCCCGGCACGGGCCGCGGCGTGGCGGTGGAATCGCGATGAAGCTGACGAACGAGTTCACGGTCGCCGCCGAGCCCGAGGCGGTCTGGCGGACCCTCCTCGACATGGAGGGCGTGGCGGGCTGCCTGCCCGGGGCCACGATCGAGGCGACGGATCAGGAGAACCACTACAAGGGCTCGATGCGGCTGAAGATCGGCCCGATGACCGTCTCGTATCAGGGCACCGCCAAGCTCTCGGAGGTGGACGACGCGGCGCGCCGCGCGGTGATCTCCCTGAGCGCCCGCGAGGCGAAGGGTCACGGGACGGCGATGGCGACGATCACCAACGTGGTCGAGGAGTCCGACGGCGGCACCCGCGTGCGCGCCGAGACGGACCTGAGGATCACGGGCGCCCAGGCGCGATTCGGCCGCGGCGTGATGGAGGACGTGGCGGGCAGGGTGCTGCGCGACTTCTCGAGCTGCATCGAGCGTCAGGTGGCGGGGCCGCCAGAGCCCGAGGCGGAGACGCCGGCGCGCGAGGAGCAGCCGGCGCCGGCGGGCGGCGACGGGGCCGCCCCGGCCGGCGACGCGCTCGACGTGGGTGCCGTGCTGGCGGGGTCGAAGGCCGCCCGCTACGCGCGCGTGGCGCTGCCCGTGCTCGCGGCGCTCGGGGCACTCGTCCTGCTGCTGCGCCGCCGGCGCTGACGCGCCGCGCTAAGCCTACGCGGGCAGTCCGCCCTCGTACGACTCGTCGTCCGAGACGTCGCCCCCTTCGCCCGCGACCTTCTCGGCGCGCTCCTCGCCGCTGTCCTCGCCCGGCGGGGTGGTGGGCGACTCCGTGTGCTGACGCGGGTCGTCCTCGGGCTCCCCTTCGACCGGAGGTTTCTTCTCTTCGTTCACGCTGAGGTCGTACCCGGCGAGCCCGCCCGCTAACGGCACCGGGCAGGCCTCCTACTCGTTCGACAGCTCCGTCAGGCGGTCGCGTGCGTCCCAGAGCTCCGGGTAGAACGTCTGGTGGATCAGCCTCCCGAGCACCTCCACCGGCGTTCCCTGCGTGCCAACGACGTTGGCGCCGATGATGCGGGTGATCACCTTGTAGTGGCGGAAGCGCCAGACGGTCACGCGCTCGTCCCACTCGACGAGGCACTCGGCGAGCTGGTACAGCTCCTCGAGCTCGCGGCCCCGCCGGTACAGCTCGACGACGCCGAGCCCGGCTTCGTCAAGGACGGCGTGGAACGCGCGGCCGAGCCCCGGGGTGACCTCGCGGACGCCGCGGAAGCCCGGCGAGTCGAAGCCGCTGCCGTGCCCCAGGACCTTCCTCACCACGTGGTACTCCCACGGCGAGAGGTGCTCGAGCATCTCGAGCTGCTCGGTGACGAGGCGCAGGCAGTGGCACGCCCGCCGCAGCAGCCGGATCGCCGCGCCGATCTCGCCGCGGTCGAGGAGCGCTGTGGCCTCCCCCACCTCGGCGACGGCCAGCTTCAGCCACAGCTCCGACGACTGGTGGACCGTCTGGAACAGGAGCTCGTCGCGGTGGACCTGCTCGTCGGGCGTCTTCTGGAGGGCGAGCAGCTCGTCGGTTCGCAGGTAGCGCTCGTAGTCGCTGTCCCCGGGCCCCGGGAGGATCGGCTCCTCCAGGCGCCCACTCGACTCCCCCGCCGCCTCAAGGTTTCGCTCGTGCATCGCCCCCCATTCTTAGCGCGTCCCCGCCACCCGGTGGCCTCAACAGCGCGCCGGCTCGATCCGGCCGCGAACCTCGCCGAGCCCCTCGCCCCGCAGCACTACGGCGTCGCCGTCCTCGAGGAAGGAGCGGGTCTCGCCGCCCGGCAGCTCGATCGGCTCCTCCCCGTTCCAGCTCAGCTCGATGAGGGAGCCGCGCGTGTCGCGCTCCGGGCCCGAGATCGTGCCGCTGGCGAGCAGGTCACCGGTCCGGAGGGTCGCCCCGCCCGACGTGAGGTGGGCCACCTGCTGCGCGATCGACCAGTACAGGTGACGGCTCGTCGTGCGCGCCACGACCGCGCCGTTCAGCTCGACCTCGAGCGGGACGTCGTACGCCCACGGCTCCTCGCGAAGGTACGGGAGCGGCTCGGGCTCCTGCGGGGCGGCCGGCACGCGGCGGTCCTCGAGCTCGGTCAGCGGCACCACCCAGTCGCCGACCGAGGTGGCGAACGACTTGCCGAGGAACGGGCCGAGCGGCTGGTACTCCCAGGCCTGGAGGTCGCGAGCGGACCAGTCGTTCAGGAGCACCACCCCGAAGACGTGGTCGAGGGCCCGCCCGAGCGGCACCGGCGCGGCCAGCTCGCTTGGCACGCCGACCACGAACCCGAGCTCCAGCTCGATGTCGAGCCGCACGCTCGGCCCGAACGTGGGCTCCTCCGCGCCGGGCGGCCGGCGCTGCCCGCACGGCCGCACGACCGGCGTGCCGCTCGGGACAACCGTCCCGGCCCGTCCGTGGTACCCGACCGGAAGTTGGCGCCAGTTCGGGAAGAGCGGCTCCGAGCCGGGCCGGAACATCCGGCCCATGTTGGTGGCGTGATGCAGTGAGGAGAAGAAGTCGACGTAGTCGGCCACCTCGAACGGCAGCCGGAGCTCGAGCGCTTCGGGCTCGAGGAGGGGCCCGTCGAGCTCGCGCACGCGGGCGTGCGTCTCGCGCCAGAAGTCCGGCCCCCGCGCCATGAACGGGTTGATGCTGGGCGCGGCGAACACGTCGCCGAGCCCGGCGGCGAGGTCCAGTACGCCTCCCTCCACGCGGGCCGCCACGCGGGACCGGCCGCCCTCGCGCAAGACGCCGTAGGCGATCACAGGATGCCGAGCTCGCGCAGGTCCTCGACCGGCTCGCGCCAGCTGCAGCTCCCGAACCCGGCGAACAGCTCCTCCCGCGCGGCGGCGATCTGGGCGGCGCTCATCCGCCGGCCGTGCACCGCCAGGCCACCGGGCTCGACCGAGAACGCCGCCGCGTCCTCCTCGGCGAGGATTGCCTCGAGCTCGCCGCCCGCTCGCGCGGTGACGATCGCCGCGAGGAGGTTGAGGAACCCGTGCTCGGGTCCACGCCGCACGGGATGGTGCAGGCCTGCGGTCGCCTTGAAGACGCAGCGCGCGTCCCGGCAGGCGGAGATCACGAGCGCCACCTGCGCGATCGACGGCACCGCCGCCCCGCCGCAGCGGAGCTTGACCCTGCCGCCTGCCGCCGCGACGCGCCGGACCGCCTCCGGGATCGTGTCGGGCCACTCGTCGCCGAGCACGAGCTCGAAGTAGGGCGTCCATCGAAGGCGGTGGCTCGTGGCGTCGAGGAAGGCCCCGCTCGGGACCGCCTCCGGCAGGCGCAGCTCGACCGCCTCGACCGGCGCGCCCGTCTGGACCGCGCGCTCGAGCGGCCCGAGGTCGTCCGTGTCGAGCACCACGCTCAGGCCGGGCGCGCCGGCCCATGTCATCTCCTCGCCGAGCGCCTCGAGCTTCGAGACGGGGCATACGAACCGGGCCAGCATCCACTCGTACGGGCTCTCGCGGGCGCGCCGGTCCTCGGCCACGGCGTCGGGCACGCTCATGCTCGCCGGCGGGAACAGCGCTGCGTGGTCGATCAGGCGTCCGAGCAGGGCGCTGCGTGCATCGCTCGCGGCGCCCGTGACGGTCACGACTCGCGGGTCACGGCGCTGCCCGGCACGATGTCGTCGCGGCCGTCCGTCCAGCGCACCCACGCCTTGTGGCCGCCGTCGTAGTCGGGCGCCCAGAGCACGAGCGTCGCCTCGTCGTCCCCAACCCGGCAGGGGTCCGAGCCCTCCTCGTCGAGGCCGCGCCACAGGCGGACGAACGCGTTCCCGTCCCACTCCTCGCCGATCGTGGTGGGGTCGGTGTGGCCCGGATGCACCCGCGTCTCGTGGGGGAGGGCCATAAGCACGTCCATGATCGAGCGCCGGAGGTCCTCGAAGCCCGTCGAGCCCGGCGCGCGGACGCCGCCGACCGAGCCCTTGAAGAGCGTGTCGCCGGTGAAGACGCGCTCGCCGTTCACGACGAAGCTCAGCATGCCCGCGGTGTGCCCGGGCGTGTGCAGGGGCTCGATCCGCAGGCCGCCGGCCTCGATCGTCTCGCCCGGGTCGATCGTGCCGTCGACGTCCAGGAGCCGCTCCGCCTCGAGCGGGTGGGCGAGGATCTCGACGCCGTGCCGCTCCTTCCAGACGTGGTTCTCGGCCACGTGGTCGTGGTGGTGGTGCGTCAGCAGGAGCAGCCGGGGGTTCAGGCCGTGGCGCTCCGCCGCCTCGAGCAGCGGCTCGGCCGGGCCGCCCGAATCGATCACGACCGCGGCCCCGCCATCGGAGTCACCGACGAGGTAGGAGTTCGACAGCCAGTCGGGTTGCATCGAGCGCTCGACGATCACCGCGGTAAGGGTAATGAGCGTAGCTTTGCGGGCATGGCGCGGACCGAGCGCGTAGGAATCGTCGCCAACCCCGCCTCGGGTCGAGACATCCGCCGCCTCGTCGCCGGCGCCTCGGTGTCCGGGAACGCGGACAAGGCCGGCATCGTGCTGCGCGTGCTCGCCGGCCTCGGCGCGGCCGGCGTGCGGAACGCCCTGATGATGCCCGCCTCCGACGGACTGTCGGCGGCGCTCGAGCGCCAGCTGCACTCCCACGAGCACGCTGAGCGCGATCGGGGCGCCGCACCGCTGCCGTCCCTCGAGGCGCTCTCCATGCCGCTGACCGGTACGGCGGCCGACAGCGTCCGCGCGGTGGAGCTCATGCGCGAGGCGGGCGCCGCCGTGATCGTCGTGCTGGGCGGCGACGGAACGCACCGCGTCGTGGCAAAGACCTGCGGCGACGTCCCGCTCTGCGCCCTCTCCACCGGCACCAACAACGCGTTCCCCGAGATCCGCGAGGGCACCGTGGCGGGGCTCGCCGCCGGACTGGTGGCCACCGGCCGGGCGGGTGACGGGGCGCTGCGCCGCGAGCTGGCCCTTGCCGTGGAGCGGGGCGATTCCGAGCCTGAGCTGGCGCTCGTCGATGTGGTCCTCAGCGCCGACCGCTTCACGGGCGCGCGCGCCCTGTGGCGGGGCGCCGGAGTGAGCGAGCTCTTCGTCGCCTGCGCGAATCCGAGCGCGGTCGGGTTCTCCTCGGTCGCCGGCCTGCTGCATCCACTTCCCCGCGCCGGCGGGCGCGGCGTGCACGTGCGGCTGACCGACGACCTGTCCCGAGCGCAGGTCGTCCTCCGCGTGCCGCTCGCCCCCGGCCTGCTCGCTCCGGTCGGCGTGGCCGGCTTCCGGTCACTCGAGCTCGGCGAGGAGGTCGCGGCGGCGCCGGGCGCCGGCTGCCTGGCGCTCGACGGCGAACGGGAGATCGAGCGCCGCCCCGACGAGCACGTGACCGTCCGCCTCATGCCGGGGCCGCTCACCATCGACGTCGACGCGGTGATGCGCCACGCGGCGCGCGTCGGCGCGACGCGCCTGCCGGGTCGCGGGGGGTAGTACGTCAGCCGACCGAGGGGGCCTGGCCGCCGAAGTCGTCGGTCAGCTCCTCGGGATCGACCTCGAAGTGCGAGAGCAGGTCGGCGTGGCGCTCCGTGTCGACCCGCTCCGGCAGCTCGCGCGCGGCCTCTTCGCTGGCTTCGTAGTCCCCACGCTTCCGGAGGCGCTCGACGATCATCTCGCGTGGCAGCTGCATGCTCTCGGCATACCCGGGCCGTGCGGCCGGAATACCGGGAGTGAGAGTACGCTCCCGCCCCGGATCGGTTCGGTCGTCCAGAGGAGGAGAGTCGATGCCAACCGTTGCGCCCCCCGACACGGGCCAGCTCACCCGTGAGCAGCTGCTCGAGGCGTATCGCGTGATGCGCACGATCCGCGAGTTCGAGGAGCGGCTGCACACCGAGTTCGCCACCGGCGAGATCCCCGGGTTCGTCCACCTCTACGCCGGTGAGGAGGCCATCGCCGCCGGCGTGTGCGCGCACCTGCGGCCCGACGACTACGTGGCCAGCACGCACCGCGGCCACGGGCACGCGATCGCCAAGGGCTGTGACGCCAAGGCGATGATGGCCGAGATCTACGGCAAGAAGAGCGGCCTCTGCCACGGCAAGGGCGGCTCGATGCACATCGCCGACCTGTCCAAGGGCATGCTGGGCGCAAACGGGATCGTCGGCGGCGGCCCGCCGCTCGTCTGTGGCGTCGGCTTGACGGCGCGGGTGAACGGAACCGACCAGGTGGCCGTGTCGTTCACGGGAGACGGCGGCTCGAACCAGGGCACGTTCCTCGAAAGCCTCAACCTGGCGGCCTGCTGGCAGCTGCCGTGCGTGTTCGTGATCGAGGACAACGGCTACGCCGAGTCCACGCCGCCCGCGTTCCACCAGGCCGGCGTCGATATCGCCAAGCGGGCCGACGGCTTCGGGCTCCCAGGCGTGGAGGTGGACGGCTTCGACTTCTTCGCGGTCCATGAGGCCGCCGGCGAGGCAGTGCGCCGCGCCCGCTCGGGCGGTGGGGCGTCCCTGCTCGTGTGCAAGGTGATGCGCTACTACGGGCACTTCGAGGGCGACCAGCAGACCTACCGCGGCGCCGACGAGGTGAAGGAGCTGCGCGCCACGCGCGACTGCCTCCAGACATTCGCTCGGCGCGTGACCGAGGCCGGGGGGATCGAGCAGGACGAGCTGACGGACATCGACGAGGGCGTGCGCAAGCTGCTGGACGAGGCGGTGGCCGAGGCCAAGGCCGGGCCCGACCCCGGCGCCGACGAGGTCATCACCGACGTCTACGTCAAGTACTGAGCGGAGGAATCACGATGGCTCGCGAGATCACCTATCAAACGGCTATCAACGAGGCGCTTGCGCAGGAGATGGAGCGCGATCCCAGCGTGGTCGTCTTCGGCGAGGACGTGGCGGGCGGCATGGAGGCGCCGGGGGAGGACGACGCCTGGGGAGGCGTCCTCGGCGTGACCAAGGGTCTCTACCACCGGTTCCCCGGCCGGGTGCTCGACACGCCGATCAGCGAGTCGGCCTATGTCGGCGCTGCGGCCGGCGCCGCGGCGAGCGGCCTTCGCCCGGTCGCGGAGCTGATGTTCGTCGACTTCATGGGCGTCTGCCTCGACCAGATCTTCAATCAGGCGGCGAAGTTCCGGTACATGTTCGGCGGCAGGGCGAAGACGCCGATGGTGATCCGCACGATGTGGGGCGCGGGCATCCGCGCCGCCTCGCAGCATTCGCAGGCGCTGTACTCGATCTTCACGCACATCCCCGGTCTCAAGGTCGCCGTGCCCGCGACGCCGTACGACGCCAAGGGGCTCCTGATAGCGGCGATCCGCGACGACGACCCGGTCATCTTCCTCGAGCACAAGGTCCTGTACGACGTGAAGGGCGACGTCCCGGAGGAGCCGTACGCGCTGCCCTTCGGCGAGGCGAACATCGTGCGGGAGGGCGGCGACGTGACCGTGGTGGCGCTTGGGCGAATGGTCTCCTTCGCCGAGCAGGCGGCCGACGCTCTCGAGGACGACGGCATCGACTGCGAGATCGTGGACCCGCGCACGACCTCGCCGCTCGACGAGGACACGATCCTCGAGAGCGTCGAGAACACCGGTCGGCTGGTCGTGGTGGACGAGGCCAACCCGCGCTGCGGCATGGCGTGCGACATCGCGGCGCGCGTGGCGCAGGAGGCGTTCGAGGACCTGAAGGCGCCGCCGCGGATGGTCACGGCGCCGCACAGTCCGGTCCCGTTCAGCCCGGTGCTGGAGGACGCCTACGTGCCGAGCGTGGACGCGATCGCGGCTGCGGTGCGCGAGACGGCCGGCGCTCCCAGCCCCGCATGAGCGACGCCATCGAGAAGCTGGGCATGCCCAAATGGGGCCTGTCCATGACCGAGGGCAGGCTGGTCGACTGGCTCGTCGAGGAGGGCGCCGAGCTCCAGGTCGGCGACGAGGTCGCCGAGGTCTCGACCGAGAAGATCGACGGCGTCGTCGAGTCGCCCGCGGCGGGGGTGCTCAGGCGGCGGGTGGCGACCGTGGGCGAGGTTGTCCCGGTCGGAGGGCTGCTCGGGGTGATCGCCGACGCGGCGGTCTCGGACGCCGACGTCGATCGCTTCATAGACGAGTTTCAGGCCAGCTTCGTGCCGGAGGAGGCCGAGGAGGAGGCGGGGCCCGCGCCCGAGACCGTCGCGGTCGAGGCCGGCACGCTGCGCTTCCTGAGACAGGGCGAGAGCGGCGAGCCGCTCGTGCTCCTGCACGGCTTCGGCGGCGACCTGAACAACTGGCTGTTCGCGGCGCCGGCCCTCGCGGGGCAGCACGTCGTGTACGCGCTCGACCTCCCCGGGCACGGCGAGTCGTTTAAGGACGTGGGCGCGGGCGACGTCGACCAGCTCGTCGGGGCCGTGCGGATATTCCTCGATTTCGGGGACCTCGAGGTCGTGCACCTCGCGGGGCACTCGCTAGGAGGACTCGCGGCGGCCTGCTTCGCGCTCGAAGAGCCCGCGCGAGTCGCATCGCTCACGCTCGTGGCCAGCGCGGGCCTCGGCGAGGAGATCAACCGCGACTACATCGAGGGGTTCATCGAGGCCGAACGGCGGCGGGACCTGAAGCCGGTGCTCGAGCTGCTGTTCGCGGACCCCGGCCTCGTCACCCGCCAGCTCGTCGACGACGTGCTGAAGTACAAGCGCATCGACGGCGTCGATGAGGCCCTGCGCGCGATCGCCGGGAACCTGTTCGCGGACGGCCGCCAGTGCGTCGTGATCGCCGACCGCCTCGCAGAGCTGGAGGTTCCCATCCTGGTGGTCTGGGGCCGGGAGGACCGGATCATCCCCGCCGCGCATGCCGAGCGGGCGCCGGAGGGCGCCCAGGTCCACATTCTCGACGGCACGGGACACTCGCCCCACATGGAGGCGGCGGGCGATTTCAACCGCATCGTGGGAGGGTTCCTGGCCGGCGCCGGGGCGCGGGCGAGACAGTGACCGCCTACGCCGAGATTCCCGCCGGGACCTACCGGCTCGGCGAGCCCGGCGACGAACGCGCGGGATCGACGTTGAGGCGAAGCGAGCGGAGCTCGGCGCGCCCGGCTAGTCCGCAGCCTTGAAGCGCCTGCGGGCCCAGTTCCCGGTCCTCGAGCGGATCGCCTATCTGAACGCCGGCACGAACGGGCCCGTGCCGCGGCGGGCGCTCGAAGCGGCCGTCGAGTCGCTCCGGGCGCAGGTCGAGGGCGGCCGCGCCAGTCCCACCTACATCCACGCGCTGCTGGCCGACCAGGACGCCCTGCGCGCGCGCGTCGCGGGCCTGCTCGGCTGCGAGCCGGGCGAGCTGGCACTGATGCGCTCGACGACGGACGGCGTGAACGCCGCCCTCGCGGCGCTCGACCTGCGGCGCGGCGACGAGGTACTGACGAGCGACGAGGAGCACCCCGGGATCCTGGCGCCGCTCGGGGAGCTGCGCCGGCGGGCGGGAATCCGCGTGCGGGTCGCGCCGTTCGCCGAGCTCCCCGGCGAGGTACGGCCCGCCACGCGGCTGGTGGCCTGCTCACACGTCTCCTGGGTCACGGGCCGGGTGCTGGACACGGAGTGGCTGCGGGGCGGCGAGGCGCCGGTGCTCCTCGACGGGGCCCAGGGGCTCGGCGCGGTACCGGTCGACGTCCGGGCGCTCGGCTGTGACTTCTACGCGGCCTCCGGTCAGAAGTGGCTGTGCGGCCCCAACGGGATCGGCTACCTGTACGCCCGCGCGGAGCTGGTCGCCGAGCTGCCGGTGCCATGGCCCGGCTACCAGGCGCTCGCCGATCCGAGCAGCCCGCTGGAGTCGCCCCCGCATCCCGACGCGCGCCGGCTCGCCACCGGGCTCCCGTCGCCGCACGACACGGCCTTCGCGCACGCCGCCCTGGATGTGCTCGAGGAAGAAGGCATGGACGCCGCCCAGAGCCGCGCCACCCACCTCGCGGGCCGGCTGGCGGACGCGCTCAGGGAGCGCGGCGTGGCGGTGGCCCCGCGCGGCGTCTCCACGCTCGTCTCGTTCGAGGTCGGGGAGCCGGTCGAGTTCGTCACGCGGCTCGAGGCCGAGGAGCGGATCGTGATGCGATCCCTCCCCGGGACGCCGTACGTGCGCGCCTCGGTGGGCGCCTGGACGAGCGAGGAGGAGCTCGACCGGGTCGCGGAGCTGGCGGCGGGCTGAACCGCGGCTCAGGCCGTGGTCGGCGCCGGCGATCGGGCCTGCTGCGCCCGGCGGGCGAACAGGAGGCCGCCACCGGCCAGGATGAGCGCGGAGACCACAATGGGACCGGCGGCGCCGGTCCCAAACAGGCGCGTGAGGCCGTAGGTGAGGGCGCCGATTCCGGCCGCGGCCGGGAGCGTGAGCACCCACGCGGCGACGATGTTGCCGGCCACGCCCCAGCGCACCGCGGAAAGACGCTTCGCCGCTCCGGAGCCGATCACGGCCCCCGAGATCGTGTGCGTCGTCGAGAGCGGAAAGCCCACGTTGGTGGAGGCGAGGATCACCGCGGCACCCGATCCCTGAGCGGCGAAGCCCTGCGCCGAGTCCATCTTGTGGATCCGGCTCCCCATGGTCCTGATGATCCGCCAGCCGCCGGCGTAGGTGCCGAGCGCGATCGCCGCCGCCGCCGAGACGACCACCCAGGTAGGCGGCGTCGGATCCGACGCCGGCAGGGTCCCATAGGCGACGAGCGCCAGCGCGATCACGCCCATCGTCTTCTGGGCGTCGTTCGTTCCGTGGGCGAGCGCGAGGAGGCCGCCCGACACCACCTGACCGGCGCGGAAGCCGCGCCGCACGGGACCGGGCCGCATGCCGCCGAAGATCCGGTAGAGCACCAGCATCGACACCGCGGCGACAGCGAAGGCGACCGCCGGCGCCACGACCGCCGGAAGCATCACCTTCTCGAGCACGCCGCTCTCGAAGAACACCGCGTCCGTCCCGTCCGCGACGAGCACCGCGCCGACCATCCCCCCGATCAGGGCGTGCGAGGAGCTCGATGGAAGGCCGAAATACCAGGTGATCAGGTTCCAGGCGATCGCGCCCACCAGCCCGCCGAACACCGCGAGCAGCCCGATGGCCTCGGGATCGACCACGTCCTCCGCGACCGTGGCCGCCACCTCGAGCGAGATGAAGGCCCCGGCGAAGTTCAGGATCGCCGCATAGGCGACGGCCACCCGCGGGGCCATCGCCCGCGTGGAGATCGAGGTCGCGACGACGTTGGCCGTGTCGTGGAAGCCGTTCGTGAAGTCGAAGACGAGCGCGACCCCCACCACGATCGCGACCGTGAGGAGGTCGCCCTCCACCTACGAGTTCTTGATGACGACGCCCTCGAGGATGTTGGCGACATGCTCGGTGGCGTCGATCGCCTCCTCGAGACGTTCGAAGATGTCCTTCCAGCGGATCACGACCATCGGGTCGATGCCGTCGTCGAAGAGCGAGGCGATCGCCTCGCGGGTGATCCGGTCGCCGTCGTTCTCGAGCCGGTTGATCTCGACGGTGTAGTGCGAAAGATCCTTGATGCCGCGAAGGCGGGGCATTGCGCCGGCGATCTGGCGCGCCGCCTGGTGGAGCACTCCGGCGAGCTCCTGGGCCTGCGACATCGGCGCCTCGATCTTGTAGAGCCCGAGGTAGTCGGCAACCTCCTCCGTGTAGTCCACGACGTCGTCGAGCGCGGACGCCAGCTCGTGGATGTCCTCCCGGTCGAGCGGAGTCACGTACGTCTGGTTGAGGCGCTGGATGATGTCGTGCGTGATCCGGTCGCCCTCCTGCTCGCAGATCAGGATGTCGCGGGCGAGCTCGCTGCGCTCGGGGAAGTCCCTGAGCATCTCCTCGAGCAGCCCGGCCGCGCGGAGGATGTTGCCCCCCGCCTCCTCGAAGAGATCGAAGAACTCGCGGTCCCGCGGCGCGATTACGCTTG
>Ga0081538_10000563_pt1 | contig 41069 bp, 37 predicted proteins | sample TabmetS5T2R1_FD_71022 | JGI IMG/M metagenome (GOLD analysis project Ga0081538, IMG submission 71022) | Tabebuia heterophylla rhizosphere microbial communities from the University of Puerto Rico - S5T2R1 | ecosystem: Host-associated > Plants > Roots > Rhizosphere ... | reverse complement strand
GCGGCGGGGGTTGGGGGGGGGGGGGCCCGCGCCGTCGGGGCGCACCCCCCGCCACGCCTGCACCCGGTCGCCTCCGGCGCCGGGAGCCAGCACCACCGCCAGCCCGGCGCCGAGGCGGGCCGCCGGCCAGGTCAGCACGTCGTCCAGGCGGGCAGCGGCCCAACCGAACCGCCGGTGGCGGGTGTCCAGGTGCCCGACCATCGCGTCGAGGGTGTTGGCGGCGCGGTAGGCGGCCGTCCCCGCCGGTCCCGCAAGCGCCCCCCACAGCAGCGGACCGACGACCGCGTCGGCGGAGTTCTCGGCCACCGACTCCACCGCCGCCCGGCACAGCTCCGGGCCGTCCAGGCCGCTCGGGTCCCGGCCCACCAGCCAGGGTGCCAGCGCCCGCGCGTGCTCCAGGTCACCGGCGTCCACGGCCCGCGCCAGCTCCGCCGCAACCCGCCCGAGCGAGCGGCCGCCGAGCGCCGCCCAGGTGACCGCGGCGGCGAACGCGCAGCGTGCCAGCGGCCGCCGCCGCAGCCCGGCGTCGGCCACCGCCGCCGCGACGGCGGCGCCGCCCACCAGCACCAGCACGTAGCCGGCGCCGGCCGCCCGCGACGGCCGCCACCAGCGTGCCTCGACCAGGCCCGCCAGGGCTCCGAACCCGGCCACGGGATGCCAGCGGGCCGGGTCGCCCAGGACCCGGTCGGCCGCCCCCCCGGCCAGCAGGCCCAACGCCACCGGCCGGTCCACGGCTCAGCCGCCTCCTTCGGGTCTTGCGCGCGGTGGACTATGCCCGGCAGGCCTCCCACCGTCAACCTCCTCCACCCCACAGGGATACCGCGGGACTCCACGGGGAACCATCACCCCGATGGGCGAGAAGCGGAGCGTGCGGGTGGGGCGGCGGACCGTGGAGGTCTCCAACCCCGGCAAGGTCCTGTTCCCCGACGACGGCACCACCAAGGGCGACCTGGTCGACTACTACCGGCGGATCGCGCAGCGCATGCTGCCGCACCTACGGGGCCGGCCGGTGGCCATGGAGCGCTACCCGGACGGGATCGGCGGCCAGCGGATCTTCCAGAAGGACGTGCCCGACCACTTCCCCGACTGGGTCGACCGGGTCAAGGTCGAGAAGGAGCAGGGCAGCCTCCAGCAGGTGGTCTGCGAGCACCCGGCCACGCTGGTGTACCTGGCCAACCAGGCCTGCATCACCCCGCACGTCTTCCTCTCGCGCACCGACCGGCTCGACCGTCCGGACCAGCTGATCTTCGACCTCGACCCGCCCGGGGACGACTTCGAGGACGCCCGCAAGGCGGCGCTGTGGCTGCGGTCGCTGCTGGAGGAGCTGGGGCTTCAGTCGTTCGCGAAGACGACCGGCGGCAAGGGCCTCCACCTGACGGTGCCGCTGGACCGCCGCGAGGGCTTCGACACGGTGCGCGCCTTCGCCCGCGACGTCGCCGGCGTGCTCGTCCGGCGGCATCCCGGGCAGCTCACCATCGAGCAGCGCAAGCAGCGGCGCGACGGCCGGCTGTACGTGGACGTCATGCGCAACGCCTACGCGCAGACCGCCGTGCCGCCCTGGGCGGTGCGCGCCAGGCCGGGCGCCACGGTCGCCACGCCCCTGCACTGGAGCGAGGTCGAGCAGCCGGCGTTGCGGCCCTCGCGGTTCACCATCCACACCGTCTTCGAGCGGCTGCGGCAGGAGGACCCCTGGGAGGGCCTGCGGCGCCGCGGCCGCTCGCTCTCCAGCGCCCGCCGGCGCCTGGCCGCGCTCCTCGACCGGCCGGACTGACCCGACCTGCGGCCGCGGCTACCTCGGCCGGCGGCGTGGGGCTGGCCGGATGGCCTGCCAGGCCGCCAGCAGCACCACCGCGCCGAGGATCGACCCGATGATGCCGCTCGGCCGCAACGCCAGCCCGTCCCCGCTGAGCAGGCTGATCAGCAGGCCTCCGACGAACGACCCGGCCAGGCCGACGACCAGCAGCTCGGCCCAGTTGATCGGCTGGTTGCGGGCGAGGATCAGGTGCGCGATCCAGCCCGCGAACATGCCCCACACCAGGATGAACAGCAGGATCACGATGCTCCTCTCCGGTCGCGGGTCGGGCAGCCGCGGCTACCCGGGCCCGGCGACGTTGAAGGTGGACTCTCCGCGCCCGGCGCGGACCACGATGATGTCGGCCGGCTCGGCCGACGGGTTGCGCTCGCGGTGCACGGCGCGCCGCGGCACGCGGACGAAGTCGCCGGGACGCGCCTCCACCACGCTGGCGCCGTCGGGACCGAACTCCAGCTCCAGGGTGCCGGTGAGGACGTAGATGACCGACTCGTAGTCGCCGTGGTGGTGCCATGCGGACACCATGCCCGACCCGGTGCGGACGAACCCCGCCCACAGGTCGTCGCTGGCGAACGCCTGCTGCCGGTCCATCCCCGGCGTCGGCGGCCCCGCGGTCCGTTCGTCCGGCGTCACCACCCGGATCTCGTCCTGCCCTGACCCCATGCCAACCCCTTTCGACGCTGTGTCCCCCGCATCCTCGCGCACGCGGCCTTACCGGGAACAGGGGTCGATCACGGGCATACTGCACGTAACCCATCCGATCGGACTATTGACCCACGTCCGCGGCTGGCCGAGGCTACGGCGTCGTCGCGCCGGCGGCGGCGAGGAAGCTTCGGTTCTGCACCAGGGTGGGGCGGGTGGGTTTCCGGGTCGGGTTGCTGTACAGCAAGTTCGCCGGCATGCCGCAGGCGGTCTGGGCGGCGCTGCGGGACGACGGGCACGACGTGATCCGGCCCGAGGAGGCGGTACCGGCCGGCGCTGCGGCAGGAGCGCCTGGCGTTCGGCTGGCAGGACCACCCCGACGACATCCTCAGGCGCGTCCGCGCGGCTCCCTTCGGGGTCCGGACCCTGCTGGCCGGCCGCCCGGTGAACCTCTACGACGCCCACCCCACGTCGCCAGGGGCCTCCGAGCCCGGCCGGGCGAGGTCGTCGCGCACCGCGACGGCGCCGTGCTGGTGGCGACCGGGTACGGCGGCGCCGTCTGGATCGGGCACGCGAAGACCAGGCGCGGCGACGGCGGCCGAGGGCTGAAGCTCCCCGCCGCCCACGCCGTCCGCGGGCACCTGAACGGCATGCCGGAGAGCGTCCTGCACCCCGATCGCCGGCACAGGTACCCGCCGGGCTACCAGGTGATCCGGTACCGGCGCGACGGCCCGGTCGGGTGGATCCACGCCGAGCCCTACAACGGCGCGGCCTCGACGGCGTTCTGCGAGCGGCTGCTTGCGGCGCCGGCGGTACGGCGCCGCGCAGGACACCACCGCGCTCGCCGTGGCCGGCGGCCGGTCGGCCTGGAACAACGGCATGCACCTCGGGGTCATCGAGGCCGCCGACGACCCCCGCGCCGAGGCGTGGGCGAACATCCAGGCGCTGAACGACGTGGCGGAGCTGGTCTTCAACCTGTCGCGCGACCGCGGGCAGCGCCCGCAGACCACCATCGCGGTGCTGAACTCCTCCGCCGGCGCCGGCGGCCCCGGACCATCCCGATATGCCACCAGAGCATCCTTTCGAAGCCGATGGGCATCGAGGACCTGCGGCAGGCGCTCCACCGCTGGGTCGACGCCGACACGCCGGCACCGAGGCGGTAACGACCGGGCGTACCATTCGGATGACCCTAGTCGTTCTGGTCATCCGAAGGAGCTGCGATGGTCGACCAGTACGTGCCGGGCACCTGCAACATCGGCCCGGCCGAGATCGCCATGCGCCGGCGGGTCGGGCACGCCGGCCTGGTCGCCACGGTGGTGCTGGCCGCCGTGCTGCTGCTGCTGGACGCCGCCCCCGCCTGGCGCCTCACGCTCGGGCTCCCGGCGGCCCTCGCCGCGGCCGGCTACCTGCAGGCGTGGCTGCGCTTCTGCGCCAACTTCGGCTTCCGGGGCGTCTACAATTTCGGGGCCCTCGGCCACGAGGAGCGGGTCGCCGTCGAGGAGGCCAGGGCCCAGGACCGCCGGCGCGCGCTCGCGGTCGCCGCCGGCTCGGTGCTGGTCGGCCTGGCCACGGCCCTGCTGGCGCTGCTGTTGTAGCCGTCCGAGGGGGGTTGGAGCATGGGCGCAGCCAAGGCCGCCGGCACCGACGGTACCCGGCGCGGCGCGCGGGACGAGATCGTCCGGCAGATCCTGGAGCGCGACCGGGAAACGCTCGCGTTGTCGGTCGAGCTCGACCGCGCCGCGCCGGACGCCGCCCAGCCCGACCTGACCATGCGGCAGGTCCTGGCGCTCTACCTGCTGCTGGAGGCGCCGCAACGGGTGGGCGAGCTGGCGCGGTCGCTGAACGTGGCGGTCTCCTCGGCCAGCGGCCTGGTGGACAGGCTGGTGGCCGCGGGGCTGGTCGAGCGGGAGCACGGCACCACCGACCGCCGGCTGGTGGTCTGCCGCCTCACCGCGCGGGGCCGCCAGGAGCTGGGCGCGTTCCTGCAGCTCGGGCGCCTGCGCCTGGAGCGGGTCCTCGCCAGGTTGTCCGCCGAGGAGCTGCGGGTGGTCCACCGGGCCCTCGACCTGCTGATCGCCGCGGCCCGGGACGCCATCGCCGAGCAGCGGGCCACCTGAGCGGGCCATGGTCAGGCCGCAGGGGACCTACACCTTCTGGCGCTGGCCGGCCGCCGCGGCCGGGTCCGGCAGCCTGGAGTGGGACCTGACCGTGCTGCGCGACCCGGGGCCGACCACCTACTTCTGGGCGCACTCGTGGCGCTTCCAGCGCGGGGACGCCGGCTACTTCGGGCTCCAGGCGCACGACCGGAGGGACGACGGCAGCGACGGCAAGCTGGCGGTGTTCTCCGTGTGGTCGGCGGTCGGCTGCGAGGACAACCCCGGCTGCCACGCCGGCGTCGAGGGCACGCCGTTCTGGACCTGCCGGCTCGCCTACGAGTGGGAGCCCGGACGCGCCTACCGGCTGCGCGTGGCCCGGATCCGCCCGGACTGGTGGCGCGCGTCGGTCACCGACCTCGCCACCGGCACGGCGACGACCGTCGGCAGCCTTCGGGTGCCGGCCGGCTGGGGCGGCCTCGACCTGGCGGCGCAGGGCTCAGCGGTCTGGGTCGAGTTCTACGCGGCCAACGCGCCCGGCGGGGTGGCCGCCTGCGACCTGGTGCCGCACACCGCGGTACGCTTCGGCGCCCCCGCCGCGGACGGCGGGGGCGCCGCGCCGGCCCGCCACGCCAACCGGCTCGGCGAGGGCGAGTGCACCAACTCGCGGGTCGGCGACGACGGCGACGGCGTCCTCCACGAGATGGGCATCCCGACCCGGTCCGCCTAGCTCCGTCCGCCGGTGAAGGGCGCCTCGCCCTCCTTGGGCGGCCGGAACCGCAGCGCCGACCACACCTCGTCCACCGACACCTGGGTGACCGGTCGCAGGCCGTGCTCGCCCAGGATCGGCCAGAGGGTGTCGCGGTTGATGTCGGCCCGGTTCCCCTTGGGGTAGGCGACCCAGAGGACCTCCGGCCGGGCCAGCGACGCCCGGTGCGCGGTCAGGACCTCGCGCAGCGAGGCGGCGTCGTCGGCGAAGACCAGCGCGGTGGTGGCCTGCTCCGGCCCGTCCACCAGGCGGACGCCCGCCGGCAGCGGCCGGACGAGGTCCAGGCGCGCGGCGTCCGACGACCAGACGGTCGTGTTCGGCTTGATGAGCAGCTTCTCGGCGACGGACTTGGCGCTCATCGGTCAGCTCCTCCTCGCGGGCGACGCCGGTTGCCGCACTGTACGCCGCCGACCCCGCCGGCCGAGGGAGGCGACCGAAGGCACACTGGCTCCAGCAGAACCTCACCAGGAGCGCACCCATGAGCGACGCGAGCACCACCGCCGACGGACTGGCCCTCCCGCTGCTGGGCCTCGGCGTGTGGCTGGCCGCCGAGGGGGCCCAGACCAGTCGAGCGGTCGGGTGGGCGCTGGAGGCCGGCTACCGGCACATCGACACCGCCCAGGCCTACGGCAACGAGCGCAGCGTCGGCGAGGCGCTCCACGCCTCCGCGGTGCCCCGCGAGGACGTCTTCCTGACCACCAAGTTCTGGCCAGGGGCCAGGGACCCGGAGCGCGAGCTGGAGGCCAGCCTGGCACGGCTCGGCGTGGACCAGGTCGACCTGTACCTCGTGCACTGGCCGCAGGGCGGCCCGACCCGCGCATGGCCGGGGATGGAGCGCGCCCTGCGGCACGGACTGACGAGGGCCGTCGGGGTGAGCAACTACTCCGCCGGCGACCTTGACGCGGTCCTCGCCGGCGCCACGGTCGCCCCGGCCGTCAACCAGGTGCAGTTCAGCCCCTTCCAGTTCCGGCGCAGGCTGCTCGACGCCTGCCGGCGGCGCGGGATCGTCCTGGAGGCCTACAGCCCGCTCACCCACGGCCGCAACCTCCGCCATCCCACCATCGTGCAGGTTGCCGAGCGCCTGCGGCGAACGCCCGCGCAGGTCCTGCTGCGCTGGGCGGTCCAGCGGGGCATCCCCGCCATCCCGAAGTCCGTCCGCCGCGAGCGCATCGTCGAGAACGCCCAGGTGTTCGACTTCACGCTCGGCGAGGACGACCTGCGCGCGCTCGACGCGCTCGACCGCACCGGCGGCACCGACCGCGCCCTGGAGCGGCCGTGGTGGTGACGCCGGCGACCCACAAGGAGGCGACATGCGACTGACCAAGCTGGGGCACTCGTGCCTGCTGGTGGAGGAGGGCGGGGCCCGGCTGCTGCTCGACCCCGGGACCCTCTCGGGCGGGTTCGAGCAGCTGGAGGGGCTCACCGCGGTGCTGTTCACCCACCAGCACCCCGACCACCTCGACCGGGAGCGGCTCCGGGGGCTGCTGGACCGCAACCCGCGGGTGCGGGTGCTGAGCGACCAGGGCAGCGCCGGGCCCCTCGGCGAGGCCGGGGTCGAGGTCGAGGTCGTGCACGACGGAGCGGAGCTGGAGGTCGGCGGGGCCGCCGTGCGGGTCGCCGGGCGCGACCACGCGATGGTCCACCCCGACGTCCCGGTGATCCCCAACGTCGGCTACCTGGTCGGCGAGCGGCTCTTCCACCCGGGCGACGCCTTCACCGTGCCCGGGCAGCCGGTCGAGGTGCTGGCCGTGCCGGCCGGGGCGCCATGGCTGAAGCTGGCGGAGGCGGTCGACTACCTGCGCGCGGTGCGCCCGAAGCTGGCCGTGCCAGTGCACGACCAGGTGCTGTCGGCGGCCGGCCGGTCGATCCACTACTGGCAGCTCGAGCAGCTCGGCGCGAAGGGGGGCACGACGCTGCGGGCGCTGGACGACGGCGGGCCGGCGGAGCTGTAGTGGCCGCACGCCGGCGGCTGCTCAGCGACGTCACGCCCCTCAGGGAGTCGGGGCAGTACCGCCTGCTCTGCGCCGGCGGTGTCAGGGGGTGCCCCCGCCGCCCGTCGCGGCGGCGTCGGGCGCAGCCACGGCGAGGCCTGGCGTCACCCCCGCGTCCTGCTCAGCGCCCGCACCGGCGCCCCCACCGAGTACAGGGCCGAACGGACGGCGGCGTTGTGCCAGACGTTGCGGGCGTTGGCCCACTGGCGCCTGCGGTCGACGCAGACCACGGTGGTCTCCACCGGGCAGGCGACGCCGAAGTGGGCCGCCAGGGCGCCGAGGGTGTGCCGCCAGAACTGGTCCTCCTTGCGGTGGCCGCCGAACGCCAGGGCCAGCTCGTACAGCGGGTCGTTGGCGCGCAGCAGCACCTGCGCCTGGGCGCTGGTGGTGCCGCCCAGCTCGGCGGCGCTGAAGGTGATCCAGGCGGCGAACATGTGCCCCTGCGGCGTCATGAAGGTGAAGGACTCCTCGTCGGCGTACAGCACCAGCACGCCGGTGGACAGCCGCAGCCGCCCGGGCATGGCGAGGTTCAGCAGCGCGACGTCGCCCGGGCCGATGCCGGTGAGCGGCCCGTAGAAGCGGTTGCCCTCCGGCCAGAGGTCCTTGAAGTTGGCCTTCCAGGCCGCGATGACCTCGGCGGGGCTGACCTCGGTCCCGTCCAGGTCGACCCGGTAGGTCTTCTGCCACAGCTTGCCGAAGCCCTGCACCGGCCCGACCACCCGGCGGCCGGTGACGTTGAGGTTGACGGCGTCGGCGGGCACCTCGCCCAGCTCCAGCCTGGAGATGCCCTTCGCCCAGTAGGCGGCGTCGCGCGGGGTGGCGCGGTCGTCGGGCGCGTCGGTCATGGCGTGTCCCTCCCGGCGCGGCGCTCGCCGGCCGCGGCGAGGGCGTCGGCCTCGGTCTCGTGGATGCCGATCGCCTCGTCGAGGCGGGTCAGCTCGAAGATCTGCCGGTAGTGGTCGTTGAGGCCGAAGGCCAGCAGCTGCTGGCGCTGCCGGTTGGCGCGGACCAGCAGGGTCACCAGCATCCCGATGCCGCCGCTGTTCATGTACTGCAGGCCGCTGAAGTTGAGCACCAGCACCCGCGTGGCCGGCCCGCTCGCCTTGCTGTAGGCGTCCATCAGCGCGCCCTCGGAGGCGGCGGTGACGTCGCCCCTGATGTCGACCACACTGGTGCGCGGGCTCAGCTCACGCACGTCCATCACGGCGGTACCTCCGCTCATGACTGCCTCCCCGTGTTGCCGGCCGTGGCCGGTGCGCCGGCGGCGCTGTCCTCGTCCGGATGGATCTCCATGAAGTCCGACAGGCGCGTGATCTGGAAGATCTCGCGGTAGTGGTCGATCAGGCCGTAGGCGCTGATGGCGCGGCGCTCGGCGCGGGCGCGGGCCAGCAGCCCGACGATCAGCGCGATGCCGGTCGAGTTGATGTAGTCGACCTGCTCGAAGTTGAGCACGATCGCGCCGGGGCCCTGGCCGGCGGCGTCGGCGTAGGCGGCGCCGAGCGGCCCGTCCGCCGCCCTGTCGATCTGGCCGTGCAGGTCGACGACGCTGGCGTCGGCCCGGCGACGAACGGTTGCCCGGAACTCAGCCATGGTCCCCTACTTTCTCCAGGCGCACGATCAGCTCGACGGAGTGCTGCCGTTCGTCGCCCGACGTGCGCAGCTCGTCAACCATGCTCTCGATCAGGAACAGCCCCCAGCCCCGCGGCGACTGCTCGCCGGCGAGCTTGGCCTCCAGGTCCGGCCGCTCCGCCTGCGGGATGGGCCGGTCGCCCCCCTGGTCGGTGACCCGCACCGACAGCTCGGCGCCGCTGACCGCCACCCGCACCCCGACCGGCAGCTCCGGCCGGTTGCGGTTGCCGTGCTCGATGGCGTTCATCACCGCCTCGCCGACGGCGGTGGCGAGCCGGTCGAGGCGGGCCGGCGGCAGCCCCAGGTCGCCGACCGCCGCCGTCACGCGCTCGATGGCGACGCGCTCGTTGCCCGGCTCGCTCGCCAGCTCGAACTCGGTCACGGCGGTGGCCGTGCCGGCGGCCGGTGCGGCGCCGGTGCGCCGCAAGGTCACCAGGGTGATGTCGTCCTCCTGCTCCCAGCCCGGCCCGGTGAACTTGTCGAGCTCGCCCAGCAGCAGGTCGATCAGCTCCTGGCCGCCGGCGCCCTCGCCGGCCAGCTTGGCCAGGCGCGGGAAGCCGAACATCTGGCGCTCCGGCCCGTGCGCCTCGGCCAGCCCGTCGGAGTGGAGCAGCAGGTCGTCGCCCGGGGCCAGCGCGGCCTCCTTCTCCTCGTAGGCCATCCCGGGCAGGAGCCCGAGCGGCATGCCGGTGGCGCGCAGCTCGGTGACGCCGCCCTCGGCGCGCAGGTACGGCAGGTTGTGGCCGGCGTTGGCGAAGCGCAGCCGCCCGCTGGCCGGGTCGAGCACCGCGTACAGGCAGGTGACGAACATGTGCTCCGGCATCTCCGGCACCAGCAGGTCGTTGACCCGTCCGAGCACCTCGCCGGGGGAGACCAGCCGCGGCGCCTCGGCGCGCAGGATGGAGTGGGTGGTCGCCATCACCAGCGCGGCGGGCACCCCCTTGTCGGTGACGTCGCCGACCACGATGCCGAGCTGGCCGTCGGGCAGCTCGATGAAGTCGTAGAAGTCGCCGCCGACCTCCCTGGCGGGCTGGTAGTAGGCGGCCACGTGCCAGCCGGCCGGCTCGGGCAGCTCGTGCGGCAGGAACCGCTGCTGGATCAGCCGGGCGACCTCCAGCTCCTGCTCGATGCGTTCGCGCTCGCGGATCTCGGCCTGCTGCTCGCGCACCAGCTGGGCGACCCGCACGGCGGGGGCGGCGTGCCCGGCGAGGTCGTGCAGCAGCTTGCGGTCGTCGACCGAGTACTCCTGCTCGCTGCGGCGCGGCCCGAGGTTCAGCAGCCCGATCAGCTCGCCCTGGCTGACCAGCGGCACCACCATGCGGGTGCCGGCCGCCCGCAGCGCGGCCAGGGCCGGCGAGTCCAGCTCCAGCGCGTCGAGGTCGACCGGTCCGCTGGCGCCCTGGAAGTAGGCGACCAGCGGGTCGTTCGGGCTGATCTCGACCGGCGGCGGCTCGGCGCCGAGCCGCCCGGTGTCCGACTCGGGCGGTGCCGGGGCGTCCGCCTGACGCTCGCCGAGGGACCGCCTGAAGCTCCAAGGTCGTCGCATCGCACCTCCTCCGCAGAGGTTGTACCGCACGCTGCGTGCCGGCATCGTTACGGCTATCGTTACGGCCTGACGCGTCGGCCGAGGCTCGTTGCGCAAGCCGGTCGTCCGCGACGTCGCCGGCCGACGGAGGGGGTGCAATGCCGGAGCTGCGGCTGGCGGTGCTCGGCCCGCCGCGTGTCGAGCTGGACGGGGCCGAGGTCGAGGTCGACACGCGCAAGGCGATCGCCGTGCTGGCCTACCTGGCGGTTACGGGCGAGCGGCACGGGCGCACGGCCCTCGCCGGGCTGCTGTGGCCGGAGTACGACGAGGCGCACGCGCGCGCCGCGCTGCGGCGCACCCTGTCGGCGCTGAACAAGGGGCTGCGGGGCGGCTGGCTGGCCGCCGACCGCAGCAGCGTCGCCCTCGACCGCGCCGGCCTCCGGCTCGACCTCGAGCGCTTCCGCGCGCTGCTGGAGGAGTGCGGCGGCCACGGGCACCCGCCGGCGGAGGCCTGCCCGGCGTGCGTGGCGCCGCTGCGCGAGGCGGCGGCGCTCCACCGGGGCGACTTCCTGGCCGGGTTCGCCCTGCGCGACGCCGACGACTTCGAGGACTGGCAGCGCTTCCAGGCCGAGAGCCTGCGGCGCGAGCTGGCCGGCGTGCTGGAGCGGCTGGTCGGCGCGCAGGCGGCCGAGGGCCGCTGGCAGGAGGCGATCGCGGACGGACGCCGCTGGCTCGCCCTCGACCCGCTCCACGAGCCCGCCCACCGGCAGCTGATGCGGCTGTACGCCTGGAGCGGGCAGCGGGGTGCCGCGCTGCGCCAGTACCGGGCGTGCGTGCGCGTGCTCGACCAGGAGCTGGGCGTCACGCCCCTGGAGGAGACCTCCGCGCTGAACCGGGCGATCATGCAGGGCCAGGCCGACCGCGAGCCGCCGGCGCCCCCGCCCGACGGGGCGGCCCGACCCGCCCCGGTGCCGCCGTCCGCCGCCGCGCCGCCGGCGGGCGTGGCGCCGCCGCCCTCCGGGGCGCCGCCGTGGCGGCCGCCGCTGGTCGGCCGCGCGGTGGAGTGGACCGCGCTGCTGGAGGCGTACGAGGCCGCCCGGCGCGACGGCCGCCTGGTGGTGCTCGAGGGCGAGGCGGGCGTCGGCAAGACCCGCCTGGCGGAGGACTTCGCCGCCCACGCCACGGCCGCCGGCGCCACCACCGTCGGCGGCCGCTGCTACGAGGGCGAGTCCGGCCTGGCCTACGCACCCCTGGTGGAGGCGCTGCGGGCCGCCGTCGCCCGGCGCGCGGACGGCACCTGGCTGGAGGCGGTGCCGGCCGCGTGGCTCGCCGAGGCGAGCCGGCTGCTGCCCGAGCTGGCCGACCTGCGCCCCGGGCTGGAGCCCGCGCCGCCGCTCGACAGCCCGGGAGCGCAGAGCCGCTTCCTCACCGGCCTGAGCCAGGTGCTGCTGGCGGCGCTGCGCGAGCCGGGCCCCGGCGTGCTGGCGCTCGACGACCTGCACTGGGCGGACGAGGCGTCGCTCGACGTCCTCACCTACCTGGTCCGCCGGCTGGGGGGGCAGCCGGTGTGCATCCTGGTCACCTGGCGGAGCGAGCAGGTCCAGGGCGGTCACCGCCTGCGCCGCCTGGCCGGCGAGGCGCAGCGCGCCGGCAGCGGCACCGTCCTGCGGCTGGCGCGCCTGGGCGAGCCCGAGGTGGCCGAGCTCGTCCTGGCGGTGGCGCCGGACCGGGCCGGGCAGGCGGCCTGGCTGTACCAGGAGAGCGAGGGCCTGCCGTTCTTCCTGGCCGAGTACCTGGCCATCGCCCCCGGCGGCGCGGGCGGCGCGACGCTGCCCCGGGGGGTGCGCGAGCTGCTGCGGGCCAAGCTCGAACCGGTCAGCGAGGCCGGCCGGCAGCTGCTCGCCACCGCGGCGGTGATCGGCCGCTCCTTCGACTTCGACACCGTCCGGGTGGCGAGCGGCCGCAGCGAGGAGGAGACGGTGGCGGCGCTGGAGGAGCTGACCGAGCGCGGCCTGGTCCACGAGCTCCGGGAGGCCAGCGAGCTGCCGGTGGTCGCCTACGACTTCAGCCACGAGCGGATCCGGGCGCTGGTCTACGAGGAGACCAGCCTCGCCAGGCGCCGCCTGCTGCACCGGCGGGTGGCCGAGGCGCTGGCCGGGCGCGCCCACGGCCGGTCGCCGGCGGCCTCGGTGGCGCGCCACTTCCAGCTCGCCGGCCAGGACGCGGACGCCGCCGGCTCCTTCAAGGCCGCCGGCGACCACGCCCGCACCCTGTACGCCAACCGCGAGGCGCTCGCCCACTACCGGACCGCGCTCGCCCTCGGCCACCCCGACGCGGCCGGGCTGCACGAGGCGATCGGTGACCTGGAGACGCTGGCGGGCGCCTACGACGGCGCGCTGGCCAGCTACGAGGCCGCCGCCGCGCGCTGCCCGCCGGCGTCCGTGCCGGCTCTCGAGCACAAGCTGGGCGGCGTGCACGACCGCCTGGGCGACCGGCAGGCCGCCGCCAGCCACTACCAGGCCGCCCTGGCCGGGCTCCAGGACGACGCCGGCAAGGCCCGCCTCTACGCGGACTGGAGCCTCAGCGCCCACCGCCGCGGCGACCGCGGCCAGGCGGTCGAGCTGGCCGACCGTGCCCTGACGCTCGCCGAGGCGGCCGGCGACACCAAGGCGCTGGCCCAGGCGCACAACATCCTCGGCGTCCTGGCCGGGAACCTCGGCGACCACGAGGGCGCGCTGGGCCACCTGGAGCGCAGCCTGGCCCTGGCCGAGCGCCTCCCCGACCCCAGCTCCCGCGTCGCGGCGCTGAACAACCTCGCCCTGGCGCACGGCGCGGCGGGGGCGCTGGAGCGTGCCGTGGCACTGGCCGAGACCGCCCTGGCGCTCTGCTCCTCGTACGGGGACCGCCACCGGCAGGCCGCCCTGCACAACAACCTGGCCGACCTGCTCCAGGCCATGGGCCGCGAGGAGGCCGCCATGGCGCACCTCAAGCAGGCGGTGACGATCTTCACCGAGGTGGGGGCGCCGGGCAGCCTGCAACCCGAGATCTGGAAGCTGGTGGAGTGGTGAGCGGCCGGCCGTAACGATCCCGTACCGCCGGCCCGCCACGATGGGCGCATGCGCGCCCGGCGTCAGGCGGTCGCCTCGCCGGCGGTGGTCCCGGCCCGGGACGGCTCGCCGTCGCCGGGGAAGGCGGCGGCCAGCCGCTCGCGGACCCCGGGACCGGCGGCGACGCCGGCGAGCTCCAGCGCCTCCATGACCGCCCCGACCACCGGCTTGCAGGCCAGGCGGACCGGCGCCGCGCGGGGCGCGACCCGGTGCAGCACCCCTGCCAGGGTGGCCTCCAGCAGGCGGCTGCGCCCGCGGAACAGGCCGCCGGCCATGACCAGCTCGAACGCGGTGCCCTCCATGCCGAGCCGGCGTGCCACCAGCGCGGCGCTCTCCCCCAGCGCGGTCCCGGCGCGGACCACGATGGCGCGGCAGGCCGGGTCGCCCGCCGCGGCCTCCCGCAGCACCAGGGGCGCGGCGGACGGCATGCGGACCGCGCCGCGGCTGAGCCGCCGCAGCAGCTCGACCGGGGAGGAGCAGCCGGCCAGCGGCGGCAGCAGCGCGCTCAGCGAGGTGGCCGGTCCCTGGCCGGTGTGGGCGACGGCGACGGCGTGGACCGCCTCCTCCGCCACCTCGGTCGCGCTGCCGAAGTCGCCGTACATCGGGCCGAGGCCGAAGGTGCGGAAGGTCCGGCCGGCGGGGTCGCGGCCGGCGGCGACGGTGCCGGTGCCGGCGACCACCACCACCCCGAACGGGCGGCTGGTGCCGGCGCGCAGCGCGATGAAGGCGTCGTTGTCGAGCTTCCGCGGCCCGCCGATCCCCAGCGGGTCGAGGAGCGCGGCGAGCATCGGCCGGTCGTCGTCCCAGTCGAGCCCGGCCAGGCCGAAGGCGCTCGCGGCGAGGTCGTCGGGCCTGGCGCCGGCGACGGCCAGCGCCCCCCTGACCGCCGTCTCCAGCGCGGCCCTCGCCCCGGCCAGCCCGGCGTCCTCCCAGTTGGAACGGCCGCTGGAGGCGAACCCGAGCGGCTCGCCGCGCTCGTCGGCGACCACCGCGTGGGTCTTCGACCCGCCGCCGTCGACCCCCAGGACCAGGGTCACGGCGCCGTTCCGTGCGCCGAGGCGTAGGCCCGCTCGACCACCTGGACGACGACGCGGCCGTCCTCGCCGCTCGGGCGCGGCTGCCGGCCCGCCGCCACGGCGTCGACGAGCTCGGCCAGCTGCGCCGAGAACATCGGCTGGGTGAGGTGCTCGTAGCCCTCCGGCGGCTCGGTGAGGTCCCACACCCGCGCGTAGCCGCCGGTGCCGTACAGCTCGGTGTCGGCCTCCAGGCCGCCGGCGTGCGGCTGCCACCACCCCGCCTCGACGATCGAGTTGCTGCCGTTGGACCAGGTGATCAGCAGGACCGCGTCGTCGTCGACGGGGTAGGCGCCGTAGCGGGTGCCGATGGCGGCGCAGACCCGCACCGGCTCCGGGTCGCCGAGCAGGTAGCGGGCGGTGTCGACGGCGTGCACGCCCATGTCGAGCAGGGCGCCGCCGCCGGCCAGCTCGGGGTCGGTGAACCAGCCGGACGGCCCCCAGCGGGCGTGCACGCCGTAGCCGCGGGTCTTGACGACCTCGCCGAGCTCCCCGGCCGCGACCCTGGCGCGCAGGGCGCGCACGTCGGCGTGGAACCGCCAGCAGTGGGCCACCATCAGCCGCGCGCCGGAGCCGCGCGCCGCCGCCACCATCGCGTCGGCCTCGGCGACGGTGCGCGCCATCGGCTTCTCCACCAGCACGTGCCTGCCCGCCTCGAGGAAGGCGATCGCCTGGGTGGCGTGGAGCGCGTTGGGGGTGCCGATCACCGCCGCGTCGACCTCCGGGTCGCCGGCGAGCGCGCGCCAGTCGGTGGTGGTCCGGGGGATGCCGTAGCGCTCCGCCAGCTTGGCCAGCGACGGCTCGCGCCAGCTGGCCGCCGCGACCAGCTCCGCCCGCGGGTGCTCGAGCACGGCGCGGGCGTGGAAGTCCATGATCCAGCCCGCGCCGAGCAGCGCGACCCGCAACGGCGCCGAGCCGGTGGCGGTCACCCCTTGACCCCGGTCAGGGTGACCCCCTCGACGAAGACCTTCTGGGCGAAGAAGAAGATGACCAGGACCGGCAGGGTGAACAGGATCGAGGCCGCCATCTGGAGGTTCGCCAGGATCCCCCGCGACAGCTGGGTGAGCTGCTGCAGGGAGATCGCCAGGGTCCAGGTGTCGGGGTTGTTGCCCGCGTACAGCAGCGGGCTGAAGAAGTCGTTCCAGCAGTAGAGGAAGTTGAACAGCGCCACCGCGGCGATCGCGGGCTTGGCCAGCGGCACGATCACCCGCAGCAGGATCTGGAGGTCGTTGGCGCCGTCGACGCGGGCGGCGTCGGACAGCTCCTGCGGGATGGTCATGAAGAACTGCCGCAGCAGGAAGATGGTGAAGGCGTCGCCGAAGAACAGCGGGATGATCAGCGGCTTGAGCGACCCGATCCAGCCGAGCCGCACGAAGACGATGTACAGCGGCACGATGGTGACCTGGACCGGGAGCATCAGGGTCGACAGCAGCAGCACGAAGCTGAGCTGGCGGCCCCGCCACCGCAACCGCGACAGCGCGTAGGCGACCGGGATCCCCGACAGCACCACCCCGACGGTGCCCAGCCCCGCGTACAGCAGGGAGTTCCAGGCGAAGCGCCAGAAGGGGAAGAACTCGAACAGGTCGGTGAAGTTCGACCACTTGAACGGGCTCGGCCAGATGCTCAGCGACCCCATCTGCTGGTTGGTCATCAGCGCGGTGGAGACGATGAACGCGAACGGCACCAGGAACATGATCGACAGGGCGATCGCCACCGAGTGGTTGGCGACCGTCATGAGCACGCGGCGGCGCCGGATCGCGGGCGGCACCGGCCGCCGGGTGACCACGCTCGCCGCGCTCACCGGAACCCTCCCTGGTAGTGGACCCACCGTCGCGAGCTACGGATGAGCAGCAGCGTGCAGACCATGATCACCACGAACATGACCCACGACAGCGCGGCGGCGTAGCCCATGTGGAAGCCCTCGAAGCCCTGGTTGTACAGGTGGCTGGTGTAGAACAGCAGCGAGTCCTGCGGGGTGCCGACCGGGTTGTCCCAGTCTCCGGCCTTGGAGACGACGTACGCCTCGGTGAAGTAGCGGAAGCCGTTGATCACCCCGATGACGACCGCGAAGAAGATCACCGGCGAGATCATCGGCAGGGTCACGTGGCGGAACCGCTGGAGCGGGCCGGCGCCCTCGATGTCGGCCGCCTCGTAGAGCTGCGTGGGCACGTCGAGCAGGGCGGCCAGGAAGATGATCATGGTCTGACCGACCATCCACGTCGCCATCAGCGCCAGGCCCGGCTTGGCCCAGACCGGGTCGCGGAACCACAGCGGCTCCGGCAGGTGCAGGAAGCCGAGCACGGCGTTGACCGGCCCGCCCGGGTTGAGCAGGAACACGAACCCGAGCGCGGCCGCCACCAGCGGCACCATGGTGGGCAGGAAGAAGACCGTGCGGTAGAACCCGAGCCCGCGCCTGACCCTGGTGAGCACCGTCGCGGTGCCAATCCCGACGAGGACCTGGAGCGGCACGATGACGGCGACCACCCAGGCGGTGTTGCCGACCGCGGTCCAGAAGCGCCCGTCGCTGGTGAACATGAACTTGTAGTTGTCGAGGCCGACCCATACCGGGTCGGTGAGGATGTCGTACCTGGTGAACGAGAAGTACAGGCTCGACAGGATCGGGTACAGGTAGAAGGCGCAGAAGCCGACGATCCACGGCGACATGAAGGCCAGCGCGACCAGCTGGCGCCGCCAGGCCGAGCGCCGCCGCCGGCGGCGGCGCTCGGTGGCGCGGGCCTTCTCGGGAGCGGCCGGCGGCCGTACCGTGACCGTTGCCATGGCGGCCTGGCCTAGCCGAGCTGGAGCTGCTTGGCGATCTGGTCGTCCAGCTTCTGCAGCTCGGCCTGGAGGTCATTCACCTTGCCCGCCTGGTGCTTCTCGGCGAGGCTGCCGAACAGGTCCACGTCGGTCACCCCGATCGGGGTGATCGGCTTGAAGGTCGACGTGGGGTTCTGGAAGATCTTCATGAAGGTCGCGAAGTGCGGGTCGCTGTTCAGCTCGGGGTCCTTGAGCGACTCCACCGTGGACGGCACGTTCCGCAGGCCCTTCGCCAAGGTGGTCAGGGCGGCGGTGTCGGTCGTCATGTGCTTGACCAGCAGCCACGACTCGGCCGGGTTCTTGACGCCCTTGGGGATGCCCATGATGGTGCCGCCGACCTGCCCGGAGCCGTACAGGTTGGGCTGGGCGTCGTCGACCGGGAACGGCGCGGTGGCGTAGTTGATCTTGGCCTTGTCGGCCGCGATGAAGGCGTTGCGCCACTCGCCGTCGATCATCATGGCGATCTTGCCGGTCTCGAAGCCGTGCTGGGCGGACCACTCCGAGTCGCCGCCGCCGAGCTTGCCGAAGAACTTCTGCTGCTTGTCGTAGCCGCCGGTGGCGTCGAGCAGCGACTTCTGCCACTCGAGCATCTTGGTCCAGTTGGGGTCGCTGCTGAGCGTCGGCTTGAGGGAGTCGTCGTACCACTTGGCGGCGTAGGCGTGGCCGAGGGTGTTGACGGTGTTCTGGTAGTTCCCGAACAGCGGCATGAACCCGGCCACCTTGATGCTGCCGTCGGGGTTGTACTCGGTGAGCTTCTCGGCCATCGTCCTCAGCTCGCTCACGGTCTTGGGCGGCTCGCTGAAGCCTGCCTTCTCGAGCAGGTCGACGTTGTAGTACAGGCCGTAGGCGTCGGTGAGCATCGGCAGCGCGCACTGGATGTTGTTGTACTGGGTGTAGCTGAAGATGGCCGCCGGCCAGGTCGCGGCCTTGTCGACCTTGTCGGCCTGCAGGTGGGGGTTGAGGTCCTGCCAGGCCTGGGTCTGGCAGAACCGGGCCGCGTTGTCGGGCGTGAAGGAGATGGCGACGTCGGGCGGCGTGCCGCCGTTGATCGCCCGCTGGATCGCCTCGTCGTCCTTGCCCTGGACGTGCTTGACCGTCATCCACGGGTACTTCTGCTTGACGCTCTCCAGCACGCTGGTGGTCACCTTGCCCTCGCGGCCGGAGAAGTTGCTCCACACGGTGAGCGTCAGCGGCTCGTGCTGGGCGTTGGGATCGACCGTCTCGGCCGGGGCGGAGCTGTCCCCTCCTCCCGCGGTGCAGGCGGCGGCGAACAGCGCGACGACGACAAGGCCTACGAGGCGTCGTCTCATGGTGCGACTCCCTTCGCGTGGCGGGATGGTCCCGCGTGGTTCCTTCAGACCACGAGCTCCTTCCGCTCGAGCATGCGTGCGGGGTCGAACAGCCAGTCCTGGGCCGCGGCCAGCGCGGTGGCGACCGCGCCCTGCAGCACCGCGTCGTCGCCCAGCGACGAGGACGCCAGCCGCGGCCGTAGCGGCGAGAGGGCGCGCAGCTCCCGCGCGACCGGCTCCAGCAGCAGGTCGGCGTTGCCGCCGACGCCGCCGCCGAGGATCACCAGCTCCAGGTCGACCACGGCGATCACCACCGCGATCCCGAGGGCCAGCCGCCGCGCCTCGGTCCCGACCACCTCGCGCGCGGTCGGGTCGCCCCGGCGCGCCAGGGCGAACACCTTCGCCGGCGTGAGCGAGCCGGTCATGCCGGCCTGGCGGGCGCTGCGCACCACCCCGGCCGCGTTGGTGGCCTCCTCGAAGGCGCCGCGCCGCCGCACCCCGGGCCCGTGGGGGTCGCCGCCGACGGGCAGGTAGCCGACCTCGCCGGCCGCGCCGCGGCTGCCGCGGTACAGCTCGCCGCCGAGCACCAGGCCCATGCCGACGCCGGTGCCGACCGAGAGGAAGCCGAAGTCCCGCACCCCGCGGCCGATGCCCTTCCAGCGTTCGCCCACGGCGGCGAGGTTGACGTCGTTCTCCACGCCCACCCGGATGCCGAGCTCGCCGTGCAGCGCCTCGACCAGGCCGTGGCGCCCCCAGCCGGGCAGGTTGGGGGCGAGGGTGACCGCGCCCCGGGTCGGCTCGAACACGCCAGGGCTGCCGACGGTCACGTGGATGACCTGGTCCCAGCCGATGCCGGCGTCGCCGGCGAGGCCGTGGGCGATCGCCCCGAGCTGGCCGATCAGGGTGCGGGCGCTGGAGACCTTCGCCCGCTCCTCGCGGCGGGCCACGATCGTGCCGGCGATGTCGGCCACCGCCGCCCGCACGAAGCGGCGGCCCACGTCGATCCCGGCCACCCAGCCGGCGTCGGGGTTCAGCTCGTAGAGCACCGCGCTGGGGCCGCGGCCGCCGCTGGAGCGGCCCACCTCGCGCACCAGGCCCGCCTCCAGCAGCGCGGCCAGCCCGAGCGAGACGGTCGGCTTCGACAGGCCGCTGTCCCTGGCCACCTGGGCCCGCGAGACCGGGCCGCTGCGCTGGATCAGCTCGAGGATGGTGCGGGCGTTGATCGCGCGCAGCAGGCTGGGGGTCCCCGTCGTGAGCGGCCGCTCGAGCACGGTCGTGCCCCTGTATAGTTAGGAAACTTTCCTGCCGTCATTATTGATGGCGCGGCGGGGAAGTCAACCCCAGGGCCGGCGGCCGAGGAGGAGCGACATGGCGGAGCTTGCGCTGCGTGGCGGGACGCCGGTCCGGCCCCAGGGCTACCCGGAATGGCCGGCCCACGACGAGCGCGACGTCGAGGCGGTGGCCGCGGCGGTCCGCGGCGGCCGCTGGGGCGGCTTCCCCGAGCCCGGTCCCCTGGCCGGGGAGTTCGCCGCCCGCTTCGCCGCCTACCAGGGCAGCCGCCACGGCGTGGTGATGTCCAACGGCACCGTCACCATGGAGGTCGCGCTCAAGGCGCTGGGCATCGGCTGGGGCGACGAGGTGATCGTCCCGGCGCTGACCTTCGCCGCCACCCCGTACGCCGCCATGGCGGCCGGCGCGCTGCCGGTGTTCTGCGACGTCGACCCCGACACCCTGACCATCGACCCCGCGCGGGTGGAGGCCGCCGTCACGCCGCGCACCAGGGCGGTCATGCCGGTCCACCTGGGCCACCAGATGGCCGACATGGACCGGCTCACCGAGGTCGCGCGGCGCCACTCGCTGGCGCTGGTGGAGGACTGCGCCCACGCCCACGGGCAGCGCTGGCGCGACCGGGGCGCCGGCTGCTTCGGGGAGTTCGGCTCCTTCAGCCACCAGTCGTCCAAGACCCTCACGGCCGGCGAGGGCGGCAGCCTGCTCACCGACGACGAGCAGCTGGCCCGCCGCGCCCACTCGCTGATCGACTGCGGCCGGCCCAAGGACCCGGACGAGAAGGACCACACCTTCGGGTCCAACTACCGGCTGGGCGAGCTGCACGCCGCGCTGCTGCTGGTGGCGCTGGAGCGGTTCCCCGGCCAGCAGGCCGAGCGGGCCGCCGCCGGCCGGCGCTTCCAGGAGCTGGCCCGCGGCATCCCCGGGGTGCGGCTGCTGCCGCCGGACCCCCGCATCAGCCGCTGGAGCTTCTACCGCTACGTGCTGCTGGTCGAGCCGGAGGCCTTCGCCGGCGCCGGCAACCTGGCCGTCTGCGAGGCGCTGGAGGCCGAGGGCGTGGGCGCCTGGGAGGGCTACCCGCCGATGAGCCGCTACGACCTGTTCCAGCCGGCGCTGTCGCGCCTGCCGGTGGCGGTCGAGCACGCCGACCGGCTCGACCCGGCGGCGATGTCGTTCCCGGTGGCCGAGCGGGTCGGGCTGCGGCAGGGCGTGTACCTGGACGAGAACGTCTTCCGGGCCGGCGAGCGAGGGGTCACCGACGCGGTCGAGGCGCTGGCCAAGGTGCAGCGCCACGCCCACGAGCTGGCCGCGGACTAACCCGGGAAGAACCGCGGCAGGTAGGGCCGGCTCCCCTCCAGCAGCGCCTGCAGCAGGGGGACGGCGACCTCGTACTCGCGGACCAGGGGGTTGGCGAGCAGCGCCTTGAGGGCGACGGACCGGTCGCCGCCCAGGGCGGCCTCGACCGCCAGGCGCTCGTAGGCCTTGGCCTGCTGCACCAGGCCGAGGAGCTCCGGGGCGAGCGGGGCCTGGGGCAGCGGCCGCGCGCCGGCGGCGTCGACGCGGGCCGGGACCTCGACGACCGCGTCGTCGGGGAGGTCGGGGATGGCGCCGTCGTTGCGGACGTCGACCACCTGCAGGTCCCCGGTGCCGGCGTGGAGGGAGGCGATCAGCGCCGCCGCGGCCTCGCTGTAGAAGGCGCCGCCGCGCCGCTCCAGCAGCTCCGGCTTGGTGTCGAGGGCGGGGTCGCGGTACAGCTCCAGCAGCTCCCGCTCGATGGCCATGACCTGCTCGGCGCGCGACGGCCGGTGCCGCTGCTCGTCGAGCACCTCGGTGGTGGCGTAGTAGTAGCGCAGGTAGTGCGAGGGGATCGCTTGGAGGGTGCGCAGCAGCGCGGCCGGCACGCCGACGTCGGCGCCGATCTCGTCGGCCTGGTCCTCCAGCAGCTCCGGCAGCCGGTCCACCCCGTCGACCCTGACCGCGCGCTCCCAGGTGAGGTGGTTGAGGCCGACGTGCTCCAGCTCGACCCGCTCGGCGGGGACGCCGAAGTGGGCGGCGAAGCGGCGCTGGAAGCCGATGGCCGAGTTGCACAGCCCCACGGCGCGGTGGCCCCGGTCGAGCAGCGCCTGGGTGACGATGCCGACGGGGTTGGTGAAGTCGACCAGCCAGGCGCCGGGCGCCGCGCGCCGCGCCGTCTCCTCGGCCAGCTCGACCACCACCGGGACCGTCCGCAGCGCCTTGGCGAAGCCGCCCGGCCCGGTCGTCTCCTGGCCGACGCAGCCGAACTCCAGCGGCAGCGTCTCGTCGGCCAGGCGCATCGCCTGCCCGCCGACGCGGAGCTGGACGACCACGAAGTCCGCGCCGTCGAGGGCCTCCTCGCGCCGGCCGGTGAGCGCCAGGCGGCCGCCCCAGCCGGCCCGGTCGAGCATGCGCCCGGCGAGGCCGCCGACCACCTCCAGCCGCTCGCGGTCCGGGTCGAGCAGGACCAGCTCCTCCACCGGCAGGCGGTCCTCGCGGGTGGCGAAACCCTGCACCAGCTCGGGGGTGTAGGTGCTGGCGCCCCCGACCACCGCGATCTTGAGGCCCATGCCCGCCCTTTCCGCTGCCCCGCCCGGCTGCTATCGTTCAGCACCATGAGTTGGTTAGGGAAGTTTCCTTACTCTATCAGGAAGCGCGGCCGGTGACCGCCACGGCGATCCTGGCGGTCGACGGCGGCAACTCCAAGACCGACGTCGCCCTGGTGGGCGCCGACGGCGCGGTGCTCGGGGCGGTCAGGGGACCGAGCGCGTCGCACCACCGGCTGGGCGTCGAGGCCGCGGCGGAGGCGCTCGGGGAACTGGTCGAGGCGGCCCGCCACGACGCCGGCACGGGTCCGACGCCGCGGCCGCTGGCCCAGGTCGGCGTGTGGTGCCTGGCGGGCCTCGACCTGCCCGCCGACGACCAGGCAATGGGGTCGGCGCTGGCCGCCCGCCGCTGGGCAGCAGAGGACGTCCTGCACAACGACGTCTTCGCGGTGATGCGGACCGGCAGCGAGCGGGCCTGGGGGATCGGCGTGGTGGTCGGGTCCGGCATGAACTGCGCCGGGGTCGGGCCCGACGGGACCGAGGTGCGCTTCCCCGCGCTGGGCGAGCTCTCCGGCGACTGGGGCGGCGGCCGCGACATCGGCATCGCCGCGGTCGGCGCCGCGCTCCGCGGCGAGGACGGCCGCGGCCGCCGCACGGCGCTGGAGCGGCTGGTGCCCGGGCACTTCGGGCTGCCCTCGGTGCTGGCGGTGGTCGAGGCGGTCCACCTCGGCCGGATCGCCGAGGGCCGCGTGGTGGAGCTGTGCCCGCTGGTGTTCACCGCCGCCGAGGCGGGCGATGATGTCGCCGTCGCGCTGGTGGCACGGCAGGCGGACGAGGTGGTGACGATGGCGGGGACGGCGATCCGCCGGCTCGGCCTCACGGGGGCGGAGGTCGACGTGGTGCTGGGCGGCGGCGTGCTGCGCCGCGACGACCCGGCGTTCCTGGAGCGGATCCGCGGCGGGATCGTCGGGGTGGCGTCGGCCGCACGGGTGCGGCAGGCCACCGGCCCGCCGGTGGTGGGCGCCGCCCTGCTCGGCCTCGACCGGCTGGGGGCGCCGCCCACGGCCGCCGAACGGCTCCGCGCCACCCTCACCGACGACCGGCTGCGACCACGCCGGCGGGCCACGGCCTCGACCCTCTGACCTCTGAGGAGGCGTCCATGGGCAGGATCGTTCTCGAGCAGGTGACCAAGGAGTTCCCGGGTGGCGTGCAGGCCGTGCGCGAGGTCTCGCTGGAGATCGAGAACGGCGAGTTCATGGTGCTGGTGGGGCCGTCGGGCTGCGGCAAGACCACCATCCTGCGCATGATCGCCGGGCTCGAGGAGGTCACCGGCGGCGAGGTGGTCATCGGCGACCGGGTGGTCACCGACGAGAAGCCCAAGGACCGCGACATCGCCATGGTCTTCCAGAACTACGCCCTCTACCCGCACATGAGCGTCGAGCAGAACATCGGCTTCGGCATGCGCCTGCGCCGCACGCCCAAGCCGGAGCTCAGGCGGCGCGTGGGCGAGGCGGCGGGGGTGCTGGCGCTGCGGGACTACCTCGAGCGCAAGCCCGCCGACCTCTCCGGCGGCCAGCGCCAGCGGGTGGCGATCGGCCGGGCGATGGTCCGCGAGCCGCAGGCCTTCCTGATGGACGAGCCGCTCTCCAACCTGGACGCCAAGCTGCGGGTGCAGATGCGCGCGGAGCTGGCGCGGCTGCACGAGCAGCTCGGCACCACCATCGTGTACGTCACCCACGACCAGGTCGAGGCGATGACCCTCGGCGACCGGGTCGCGGTGCTGCGCGACGGCGTGCTCCAGCAGGTGGACACCCCGCAGGTGCTGTTCCACGACCCGGTGAACCTGTTCGTGGCCGGGTTCATCGGCTCCCCGGCGATGAACCTGGTGGAGGCGACCGTCGCCGGCGACACGCTGGAGTTCGGCGGCCACCGCCTGCCCCTGCCCGAGGGCCGGCTGGACGACTACCAGGGGCAGTCGGTGATCCTCGGCATCCGCCCGTCGGACTTCGAGGACGCCGACGTGTGGCACGACGAGCGGCGCCCGGTGCTGGAGGTGACCGCCGAGGTGGTCGAGGACCTCGGCGCCGAGGCGCACGTGCTGTTCCCCGTGGAGGCGCCGCCGGTGGAGGTCGAGGGCGTCGCCGAGGACCCCGAGGCCGGCGCGCCGATCCCGCTGGTCGCGGCGGAGGGGACCAGCGTCTTCACCGCCGCGGTGGACGCCCGCACCGCCGCCCGCACCGGCGGCCGCGTGCGCCTGTCGGTGAACCCGGCGCGCTTCCACTTCTTCGACCGCGAGACCGGCCGCGTGATCCGCACGCGCCCGCTGGAGGTGCCGGCGCCGCGATGACCGTGCTGGAGCGGATCTTCGGCGTGGAGCGGCCGCTGGTCGCCATGTGCCACCTGCAGGGCCTGCCGGGACGGCCGCGGCACGACGCCGCCGCCGGGATGGACCGCATCGTGGACTGCCTCGGCCGCGACGTGCGCGCCCTCCAGGACGCCGGCGTCCACGGGCTGCTGTTCTGCAACGAGCACGACATCCCCTACCAGCTGCGGGTCGGGCCCGAGGCGGTCGCCGCCATGGCCGCGGCCATCGGCCAGCTGCGCGGGGAGCTGCGCCTGCCCTTCGGCGTCGACCTGCTGTGGGACCCGGGGGCGGCGCTGGCGGTGGCCAGGGCGACCGGCGCGGCCTTCGTGCGCGAGGTGTTCACCGGCGTGTACGAGAGCGACATGGGCCTGATGGCCCCCAGCCTGGGCGAGCTGGCGGCCTACCGGCACGCCATCGGCGCCGGCGAGGTCGCCCTGTTCGCCAACATCACCCCGGAGTTCAGCCGCTCGGTCAGCCGCCGCCCGGTGGCCGAGCGGGCCCGCTCCGCCGCCTTCCTCGGGGTCGACGCGCTGCTGGTGAGCGGCCAGATGGCCGGGGTCAGCGCCGAGCTGGAGGACCTGCGGGAGGCCAGGGAGGCGGCCGCCGGGGTCCCGGTGCTGGCCAACACCGGCGTCAACGAGGACAACGTCGGGCGCATCCTGAAGGTGGCCGACGGCGTCGTCGTCGGCACCAGCCTGAAGGTCGACGGCCACATCTGGAACCCGGTCGACCCGGACCGTGCCCGCCGCCTGGTGGACGCGGTGGCCGGGCTCGGCTCCTCACGGTAGCGCCGGCCGGTCGCGACCGTGGTTCAGAGCTCCCAGGCGATCGGGGCGCGCGGGTCGGGGGTGTAGGAGCAGTACCGCCCCGTCCGCACGGTGGCCTCGAGGTGCCGGCCGAGGGCGGGGTCGGCGCGGGCCAGGTTGGCGATCGCGCTGCGGATCGCCCTGGTGGCGTTCAGCCTGGCCCGCTCGGCGTGGGAGGCGGCCCGGCGGTCGCGGCCGCCCAGCCCCACCGCCCGTGCCAGCTCCCCGGCCAGGAAGTCCAGCTCCGACCGGGCCCGGGCGGCCCGGACCGGGTCGTTGAAGCGCTCGGCCTCCTCCAGCTCCGCCCGCAGCTCCTCGACCCGTGCCCGGTAGGCCGCCTTGGCCTCGGCGTCCAGCAGCGCGCCGGCGTCGCCCAGGTCGGCGCGCACGGCCAGGTCCTCGCGCCCCGCCGGCCCCGACGGCGCCGCCTGGGCGTCGGCCGCCTCCAGGTCGGTGGCGTGGAACTCGCGCCCCGGGTGGGCCAGCAGCCGGGCGAGGTGCCGCAGCCCCTTGGCGTCCCGCAGGCGCACCACCGACCCCTGGTAGCGGACCGTCCAGTACTCGCCCTCGCGGCGGAACTGCTCGCCGCCCTCCGCCGGCGGCGCCGCGCCGGCCGGGGACCGCTGGAGGGCCGCGACCTCCCCGGCGACCCGGGCCATGCCCAGGCGGCCGGCGGTGGCGGCCGCCTGCCGCAGCAGCCCGGCCGCGGCGGCGCGGTCGCCCTGCCCGCCGCGGCGCAGCCGCATGCGGGCGTACTCGTAGCGGGTGCGGGCCAGCAGCGGGGCGGCGCCCAGCCGGTCGTGGGCGGCGATCGCCGCCTCGAAGTGGTCGCCGGCCTCCGCCCAGCGGGCGGCCACGGTCGCCAGCAGGCCCAGGTAGAGGGAACCGCTGCCCAGGTAGACCACCGGCTGCGGCATGGTGACGACCACGTGGTGGTCGGCGTAGGGCAGCAGCACCGGGTAGAGGCCGCCGGCGGCGTCCGGCTCGTCGAGCTGGGATGCCACCAGCGCCGACACCGCCAGGGCGGGGAGCCAGAGGCCGTCACGGGGGCGTCCGGGGAGCAGCTCGATCAGGGACCGGAGCAGCCGGCGCGCGTCGTCGCGCTCGCCGAGCTCGGCGCCGGCCAGCGACAGCCACCCCCTGCCGAAGCTGGCCTGCTGGTACCGCTCCACCAGCGCCCGCCAGGCCCCGCGCAGCTCGTCCAGGCGGCCCTGGTCCCAGCGGATCGCCACCAGCTGGTCGAGCTGGGCGAAGCGGGCGTTGGGCCGCCCGGGCTGCAGGGCGACCGCCTCCTCGGCCAGCCGCGCGGCCTCCTCGAGGGAGCCGTGCAGCAGGGCGAGCATCGCCCGCATCGTGGTCGCCGTCCACTGGTGGGCCGGCATGCGGAACTCCTCCGCCAGCCGGGAGCAGGCCGCGACGTCGGCCTCGGCCGCCCGCAGGTCGCCCGACTCCAGGGCGCTGGAGGCCCGCCTCGCGCGGCCGACCAGCTCCAGCTCCTGGTCGGCGGTCTCCTGCGCCAGCCGCAGGAGCTCCCGCTCCAGGGCCAGGCGCTCCTGGAGCGTGTCCGGTCCCCAGGACGCCATCCACCGCGCCCGCAGCGCGCCCCCCTGCGCGGTGCCGTCGCCCAGGCGGCGGGCCATCGTGACCGCCTGGAGGCTGAGCGAGGCCGAGTGCTGCCGTTCCTCGGCGAAGGTCAGCTCCAGCGACAGGCGGGCCAGCAGCCGCGCGCGCAGGGGGCTGTCCTGCGGGCCGAGGCCGTCGAGGGCCTCCCGCAGCAGGCCGACGAGCTGCCGGTTGACCAGGCCGGCGCCGACCTGCCGCTCGCCGAAGCCGAGCGCGGCGCGCGCCAGCTGCTGGGGCGCGCCGAGCCTGCGGCTGAGGTCGGCCGCCTCCAGGCAGCTGCGCTCGGCGCCGGCGTCGTCGCCGGCCCGGGCCTGGGCCTCGCCCAGCCGCAGCAGCAGCTCGCAGCGGACGGCGTCGTCCGGTCCGCTGAACTGGAGGGCGTGGAGGGCGCGCCGGTACTCCGCGGCGGCCTGCTCGTAGGCGTGCATGGCCATGGCCTGCTCGCCGGCGCGGCGGGCGTAGGCCAGGGCCCTGGCGGCCTCGCCGGCGGCCGCGACCTCGGCGAAGTGCCTGGCGAGCTCGGCGAGGGGCGCCTGCGGGCCGCTGCCGTGCAGCCCCTCGATCGCCTCGCCGACGCGCAGGTGCAGCTGGGTCCTGGCCGGCAGCGGCAGCTGCTCGTACAGCACCTCCCGGACGAGGGAGTGCGAGAACCGGTAGCGCCCGACGGCGTCCGGTACCTCGGCGACCAGGCCCGCCGCCATGCCCTCCGACAGCCCCTGGAGGACGCGGGCGACCGGCAGCTCGCAGGCGGGGGAGACCAGCGCCAGGTCGAAGTCCCGGCCGACCACCGCCGCGGCCGAGAGCACGGCGACGGCGTCGGCGGACAGCGGCGCCAGCCGCCGCCGGATCACCGCCCGCACGCTGCCGGGGAGCGGCACCCCCCGACCCGGCCGCGCCAGCGTGCCCTCGGCGGCCAGCAGGCGCACGACCTCGCGGACGAACAGCGGGTTGCCCTCGGTGGCCTGGTGGATCGCGGTCAGCCTGGCCTCGTCCGGCAGCTCGCCGGCGAGCTGCCGGACGAGCTCCCGCACCTCGTCGCGGCCCAGCCCGCCGAGGCCGAGCAGCCGGCCCTCGCGCACCAGCTCAGCGACGGCGTCGTGGAGCCGCGGCCGTGCCGGCCCGACGTCGCGGCTGGTCCCGAGCACCAGCAGCCGGGCGTCGCGGAGGTCCCGCGCCAGGAACTCCAGCAGCAGCAACGACGGCTCGTCGGCGGCGTGCAGGTCGTCCAGGACCAGCAGCAGCGGCGTGGCCGACGCCGCCCGCGTGAAGGCGTCGGTGACGGCCCTGAACAGGGAGAACCTCGCCGCCGGCGAGTCGAGCGCGCGGGCGGGGGGCGGCGGCGTCCCGAGGCGCCGCGCCAGCCCGGGGACCAGCTGCGCGACCTCGGCGGCGCCCGGGCCCAGGGTCGCGGCCAGGGTCCCCCGGTCGCAGCCCTCGACCAGGGCGGCGAGCAGCTGCGACCAGGGCCAGAACGGCGGCGCGCCGCCGCCCTCCCAGCAGCGGCCCCACAGCGGCCGGACCCCACGCCGCAGCGCGTGGTCGGCCAGGTGCCCGGCGAGCCACGTCTTGCCGATCCCCGGCTCCCCCACCACCAGCAGCAGGCGCCCGCGCCCGCCGGCGGCGTCCTCCAGGCCGGCGACCAGCTCGGCCACCTCCCGGTCCCGGCCGACGAAGCCGCGGGCGTCCTGCGGGGAAGGACCTCCGTTCGCACCCATCGCACCGGCCAGCCTAGCGGCACGCCCCCCACGAAACCTTCCGGCGCCCTGGCGTGTTGCAGCAGGTGACCGCGAAGCCGACGGAAGCGGGGCGCCGACGATGCACCTGCACACCACCACGCTGACCACCCCGGCGGGACCGTTCACCCTGCTGGTCGACGGCGACGGCGGCCTCTGCGCCGCCGGGTTCACCGCCCACGGCGAGACGCTGCAGCGCCGCCTCGACCGGTCCCGCCGCGCCGCCCGCACCCGCCCGGCCGCCGACCCCGGTGGCGTCGCCGGCGCGGTGCGCGCCTACCTGGAGGGCGAGCTGGAGGCGCTCGACGGGATCGTGGTGACCCAGCCGGGCGACCCCGCCCAGCAGGCCGCCTGGCGGGCGCTGCGGTCGGTGCCGGCCGGGCGCACCATCAGCTACCGGCAGCTCGGCGAGCTGGCCGGGCTGGCCGACGCGGCCACCGACCCGCTGGGGGCGCAGGCCGCCGGCGCCGCCTGCGCCAGCAACCACGCCGCCGTGGTGGTGCCCTGCCACCGGGTGCTCCGCTCCGACGGGCGCCTCGGCGGCTACGGGTGGGGCCTGCCACGCAAGCGGTGGCTGCTCGGGCACGAGGCGGTGCCGCCGGCCCTCCCCGGCATGGCGGCCGTCTGACCCGTCAACCGCCGGAGGTCTCCTTCGGGACCGCCGTGGCCTCCGGCCCGATGTCGGTGACGCGGGTGGTGCCGTAGCCCTCGGTCTCGGGGTGCCCGTGCGTGCCCCTGGTCATCGCGAACTCCTCCTCCGGGGAGAGCACCAGGCGGTGCCGCCCGGCGATCGCGAAGTACAGCAGGCCGAGCACGAAGTAGATCAGGGTCCCGACCACGCCCGGCCGGTAGTCGGCGTTGGAGTACAGCGAGATCAGCGAGACCAGCGCGATGGCGCCGGCGATCCCCGCCCCCCACTCGCCGACGGGGCTGCGGTAGGGGCGTTCGATGTTCGGCAGCCTGCGGCGCAGCAGGATGAACGACAGGCACTGCATGAAGTAGGAGATGACGGCGCCGAACACGGCCATGTACAGCAGCGCGCCGACGACCTGCCCGGCCAGCGCGCCCTCGCTCTGGCCCAGCTCGTAGATCAGGACGGCCAGCGCGTAGCCCACCACCGCCCCCGCGATCAGCGCGACGTGGGGGGTGTTGCGCTTGCCGTGGGTGATCGAGAGCCACTTCGGGAAGTACCCGGCCCGCGACAGCGAGTAGGTGTTGCGCCCGTAGGCGTAGATGATGGTGAAGAAGCTGGCGATCAGGCCCGCCAGCCCGATCAGGGCGAGCAGCTCGGCCGCGGTCCCCTCGCCGAAGACTCCCTTGAACCCGTCGAACAGCGGCGTGGCCGAGGTGCCGATGGCGGCCGCGCCGCCGCCGACGCCGGTGTTGAGCGTGAGCGTCAGCAGGCCGGTGACGACCAGCGTGGTGAGGCCCCAGATGGTCGCCCGGGGCACGTCGCGTCTGGGGTCATGGGACTCCTCCGCCGCCAGCGGCAGCTCCTCGATCGCGAGGTAGAACCAGATCGCGAAGGGGATCGCGGGGAAGATCCCCGCGATGCCGTGCGGCAGGAAGCTCGAGCCGCCCTCGTCGGGCGGGATGTTGGTCCACAGGCCGGGGTCGAACTTCCCGGAGGTGAGCACCGAGATGAAGAAGAACGCCAGGATCCCGAGCGCGATGACGTTGATCAGCACCGTGAAGCGCATGGTGGCCTCGATGCCCACGATGTTGATCCACACGAACACCACGTAGAACACCGCCCACCAGGTGACCGGGCTGTTCCACCAGGGTGCGCCGGCGATGTCGAACAGGCCGGCGACGATGTCGTGCATCAGCACGCCCATGGAGCTCACCACCACGGCCGGGGTGATCACGTACTCCATGTTCTCGGCCAGCCCGGTGATGAACCCGCCCCATGGCCCCAGCGCCGAGCGGGCGAAGGAGTAGGCGCCGCCGGTGTGCGGCAGCGCCGGCGACATCTCGGCGATGCTGAAGCAGAGCCCGTAGTACATGACCGTGATCACGACCGTGGCGAGCAGCAGCCCGCCGAACCCGCCGGCGTCCAGCCCCAGGTTCCAGCCGTAGAAGTCGCCGGAGATGACGGCCGCGACGCCCAGCGACCACAGCGACCAGAAGGCCGCGTGCCGCCTGAGCTTGCGCTTGGAGAAGTAGTCGGTCCCCGCCTCCTCATAGCTCACCGATCCGATCCGGCGTCGCTCCTGAGCCACGGCGCAACCCCCTCGCTCGCCCACGCTGCGCCCACCGCAGCGGAAATTTGTCTGACATTACGTCAGCCACCCGGATGGTAAGGGCGCCCTTCGGAGCGAGTCAAGCCAACGGAAACGCGCTGGCCAGCGGCTTGGCGGTCGCTTGCTCGGGGCAGAGTTGTCTGACGTATACTGATCCGCGCGATGCAGACGGCAAACGGGGGCGCCAGGGCCCGACCGAGGCTGCTCTCCGACACGGTCCAGGACGAGCTCAGGCAGCGGATCGACCAGGGCCGGCTCCCTGCGGGGAGCCGCCTCCCGTCCGAGCCCGACCTGGCGGCGGAGCTGCAGGTGTCCAGGGCCACCCTGCGGGAGGCGCTCCGGGCGCTCGAGGAGGAGGGGCTGCTGCGGCGGCGCCAGGGCTCGGGGACCTACGTCGCCGACCGCCCCCGCATGGCCAACAGCCTCGACGTGAACTTCGGCGTCACCGAGGCGATCCGGGCGGCCGGGATGCGCGCCGGGATTGCCAACGGGCGCCACTGGGTGGAGCCGGCCTCCGCCGCCGAGGCGGCCCGCCTGGAGCTGGAGCCCGGCCAGGACGTGCTGGTGGTGGAGCGGGTGCGCACCGCCGAGGACAAGCCGGTGGTGCTGTCGCGCGACGTCGTGCCCAGCCGGCTGGTCGGGGACCGCCCGCAGGTGGTGGAGCAGATGCTCCACGCCTCGATCTACGAGGTGCTGGAACGGGACCTCGGCGTGGTCATCCACCACGGGGTCGCCAGGTTCCGGCCGGTGCGGGCCGACCACGTCGCGGCCGGCCGGCTGGGCGTCCCCCGCGGCGAGCTGCTGCTCTACCTCTGGCAGGTGGACTACGCGGAGGACGGCGCCGCGGTGCTCTCCTCGCACGAGTTCCACCTCGCGGACGCCTTCGACTTCACGGTGGTGCGGCGCGGCCCCGGGAGGAGGTTCACATGACGACACAGGTCGGGACGTCGATGCGCCTCAAGCGGGTGATCGACCCGGCCGGCGTCTCGCTGATCTGCGCCCTGGACCACGGGATGACCTCCCCGAGCTTCCTGGAGCCGCTGGCGGACATCGCGGCCCGGACCGGCGAGGCGGTGGCCGGCGGCGCCAACGTGATCATGATGTCCAAGGGCATGATCCGCCTGGCGCAGCCGGCGTTCTCGCCCACGACCTCGCTGGCGCTGCTGCTGTCGGCGTCGGCGAACCCGGCCGAGCCGCAGCCGGAGGTGGTCCAGATCGCCCAGGTGGAGGAGGCGCTGCGCCTGGGCGCCGACGCCGTGGTGCTGTTCACCGCCCTCGGCGGGGACGCGGAGCCCGGGATGATCCGCACGCTGGCCGGCGTCGGCCGGGAGTGCGCGGCGCTGGGCATGCCGCTGATCGCCGAGGCGGAGTTCCCCACCACCTACGCCGCGGTCGAGGAGCTCAGCGAGCGCTACGGCTTCGAGTACCTGCGGCGCAACGTGCGGCTCTGCGCCGAGCTCGGCGCCGACATCGTGAAGACCAACTGGCCCGGCGACGAGGAGCTGTTCGCCCGGCTGGTGGAGGCCGCCGGCGGCGTCCCGGTGGTGCTGGCCGGCGGCTCCAGGCTCCAGGACCGGGAGCTGCTGTGGCGCATGGAGCGGGCCATGGCGGCCGGCGGGATCGGCTGCTCGGTGGGGCGGAACATCTTCATGCACCGCTCGCCCGAGGCGATCACCGGGGCCCTGTCGAGGGTCGTCCGTGAGCGCTGGAGCGCCGGTGACGCCTTCGACGAGCTGCAGCGCAAGGCGGGTGAGGAGGCGCCATGAGGGCCGCGTTCATGACCGGGGTGGGCGCGGTGGAGGTCCGCGACGCCGGCGAGCCGGCGCTGGACCCGCGCGGCGCGCTGCTGCGCGTCGAGGCCTGCGGGATCTGCGGGACCGACGCCCGGACCTTCTTCAACGGCGACCCCGGGGCGCCCCCGCCGTGGGTCCTCGGCCACGAGCCGGTCGGCACCCTCGAGCGCGTCGGGCCGGAGGCCACGCTGCCGCCGGGCGTCAAGGAGGGCGACCGGGTGTTCCTCGGCTCCATCCTCACCTGCGGGACCTGCCGGGAGTGCACCGACGGGTTCCAGAACCTCTGCGAGCACCACCTGCTCTACGGCTACGACCCGTTCCCGGGGGCCTACGCGGAGCTGGCGGCGGTGCCGCCGATCGCCACCAGGAACCTCATCCCGCTGCCCCACGACCTGCCCTCCGACCTGGCCACGGTGGTGGACCCGTTCGCCTGCGCCCTGAACGGGATCGAGGTGCTCGAGGTGCGCCTCGGCGACACCGTGGTGGTCCTCGGCGCCGGCCCGATCGGGTGCTGGCAGTCGGTCATGGCGCGCGACCGGGGCGCCGGCAGGGTGTTCCTCTGCGACGTGAACCGCCGGCGCCTGGACGTCGCCCTCGGGGTGGTGGGGAGGTTCGTGGACGACGCCTTCCTCGCCGGCGACGACAACGGCGTCTCGGAGGTGCTGAGCCGCACCGGCGGCGCCGGCGCCGAGCGGGTCAGCGTGGCCGCGCCCTCCAAGCAGGCCCAGCAGGCGGCCCTCCTGATGGCGGGCAAGCGCGCCCGGGTCGTGTACTTCGCGGGGCTCCCCAAGCACGACCCGGTGAGCCCGCTCGACATGAACCAGCTCCACTACAAGGAGCTGGCGATCCTCGGCGCCTACGGCGCCACCCAGCGGCAGTACCGGATCACCATGGACTACCTCGACCGGCGGCGGGACGAGCTGGCGGCGGTGGTCACCCACCGCTTCCCGCTGGAGGGCATCGCCGGCGCGTTCGAGACGATCCGCTCGGGCGAGGGCCTCAAGATGGTCATCGAGCCGTGAGCGGGCCGTACGTGATCGGCTGCGACGTCGGCAGCCAGGGGACCAACGCGGCGCTCTACGCCGCCGACGGCACCCTGGCCGCCTCCGCCTACCAGCCCTACGACGTCGCCTTCCCCCACCCCGGCTGGGCCGAGCAGGACCCGCGGCTGTGGACCGCGGCGCTGCACGCCGCCATCGCCAGCCTGCTGGCCGAGGTGCCGGAGGGGCCCTCGGCGGTCAAGGGGCTCTCGTTCGGCTCGCAGCTGGACGGGATGGTGGTCTGCGACCGCCAGGGCCGCGCCCTGCGCCCCGCCATGATCTGGATGGACCGCCGCGCCGAGCCGCAGGCCGCCGCCATGGCGGCGAAGATCGCGCCGGAGGAGTTCTACCGGCAGGTGGGCGCCAACCTGGACTCCTCGCACGCGGTGTTCAAGGCGCTGTGGGTCCGCGACGAGCAGCCGGAGGTGTTCGCGCAGGCGGCCAGCCTGCAGTCGCCAGGGACCTACGTGCTGCGCGAGGCGGCCGGCGTCCTCGCCGTCGACTACTCCAACGCCTCCTCGCTGGCGCTCCTGGACCCACGGACCCGGAGCTGGTCGGAGCGCGTGCTCGAGGCCGCCGGCATCGACCCGGCGCTGCTCCCCGAGCTGGCCCCGGGGACGCAGCCGGTCGGCCGCGTCACCGCGGCCTTCGCCGCGGCCACCGGCCTGTCGCCGGGGACGGTGGTGGTGGTCGGCTGCGGCGACGAGATGGCCGCCACCCTCGGCGCCGGGGTGTTCGCCCCCGGGGAGGTCTGCGACGTGGTCGGCACCGCCGAGCCCGTCTGCGCCGCCTCCGCCGAGCCGCGCGAGGACCCCACCATGCTGGTCGAGTGCCACCCGCACGCCGACCCCGCCGTCTGGCTGCTGGAGAACCCCGGGTTCGTCTCGGGCGGCAACCTGCGCTGGTGGCGCGACCAGTTCGCGCCGCTGGAGCGGGAGGGGGAGAGCCGCGGCGACGGCGACGCCTACGACCTGCTGACCGGTCCGGCGGCCGCCGTGGCCCCCGGTGCGGAGGGGCTGGTGTACCTGCCGTGCATGCAGGGCGCCATGGCGCCGGAGTGGAACGGGGCCGCCCGCGGGGTGTTCTACGGCCTCACCCTCGCCCACACCAGGGCCCACATGACCCGCGCGCTGCTGGAGGGCAGCGCCTATGCCCTGCGCGACATCGTCGAGGCGATGCGCAACGCCGGGCTGGAGGTCCGCCGCCTCACGATCGTGGGCGGCGGCGCCAAGGGCGCGCTGTGGCGCCAGATCAAGGCCGACGTGACCGGCCTGCCGGTCCGCGTCCCCGAGAGCGTGGAGACGACCGCGACCGGCGCCGCGATCCTGGCGGCGGTGGGGTCCGGCGTCCACGCCGGCGTGGCGGAGGCCGTGGACGCGTTCGTCGCCTACCAGCCGGAGGAGCAGGCCCCCGACCCGGAGCGCCACCAGGCCTACGCCGACGCGTACCGCCGCTACCGCGAGGTGTACTTCGCGCTCAAGCCCGTGTTCGAGCGGGCCTGAGCCGGCCCTTCCCGCGCCTCCTGGCCCGCCGCTTGGCGATCGACCGGATGGTGAGCAGCAGCACGACCGCGACGACCTGGCCCCCGAGGATGACCCGGTTGAGGTCGAGCGCCGGCTGCCAGGTCATCTCGCCGCCGCGGATCACGAACGCCCCGACCGGGCGCGCGCTGACGCCGAAGCCGCTCCCGGAGCCTTTGGCCTGGCCCTCCGGGTCCTCACCGCCGCCGCCTCCGGCGCCGCCCTGCACCTTGGCGGCGGGGATCACCGTGACGCCGTCCTTCTCGTAGGGCTCGCCGAACACCCGCTTCACCGTGATTGCGTCCCGTGCCTGCGCGATCACGTCCTGGACCTCCACCGGCTGCCTCCTTGCGGGTCGCCTCGCCGGACGCTCCCATCCTGCCTCAGGTGCCCAGCGGGATCACGCCGGCCCCGCCGGGCCCTCGAGCACGGCGGCCACCGAAGGCGGCGGCCGGATGGCGACACCAGGGCGGGGCATCGAGCATCATGGTGGCATCAGGCTCCGAGCTGGCGGGAGGCGCGCTGATGGCGAGCGTCAGGACGACCGGGCCGGCGCGGACGGCCACGCCGGCGCGACCGCGGGCCCGCTGGGGCGACGACCTCGCCGCGGCGCTGCTGGCGACCTGGGTGGTCGCGGGCCTGTTCCTGGACGGCTGGGCGCACGTCAACCGCCCTGGCCTGGAGACCTTCTTCACCACCTGGCACGGCGTGTTCTACGCGGGCTTCGCGGCCGGCACCGTCCAGATGGCCAGGCTGGTCCGGCGCCACCAGCGCGGCCGCTTCGACCCGGGCCTGGTGCCGGCCGGCTACGGGCTCGGCCTCGTCGGCGTGGGCCTGTTCGTGGCCGGCGCGGTCGCCGACGGGACCTGGCACACCCTGTTCGGGGTGGAGGCGGGCGTGGCGGCGCTGCTCAGCCCCTCCCACCTGTTGCTGCTGGCCGGCGGGCTGCTGATGCTCACCAGCCCGCTGCGGTCGGCCTGGTCCTCGCCCGGCCTGCCCGCCTCCTCACCGCCGGCGGCGCTGCTGCCCGCCCTGTGGGCGACCACGCTGACCACCGCGGTGGTGCTGTTCTTCGTCCAGTACCTGTCGGCGTTCGTGAGCCGGGCGCCCAGCGTGGCCGAGGTGCCGGCCGGCGCGGGCCCGGCCGGGCTGACCACCATCGTCGGGGTCGGTGGCGTGCTGGTCACCAACCTGGTGCTGCTGGCCCCGGTGCTGCTGCTGGCACGGCGCTGGCGGCTGCCGTTCGGCACCGTGACGCTGCTGGCCACGACCGGCGCGCTGCTGGTCACCGCGCTGCGCGAGTTCACCCTCGGCGCGCTGGTGCCGGCGATGCTCGCCGGCGGGCTGGCCAGCGACCTGCTGGTCGCCCGGCTGCGGCCGGCGCCCAACCGCCCCGGCGCCTTCCGGGCGGTGGCGACCGTCGTCCCGCTGCTGCTGTGGGGTGCGTGGCTGGTCGCCCACGCGCTGGCCTACGGGGTCGCCTGGCGGCCGGAGCTGTGGGCCGGCGTGGTGGGCATGGCGATGCTGGGCGGCCTGGGGTTGAGCGTGCTGGTGCTGCCGCCCCACGTCCCCGCCGCGGCCTGGGACTAGCCGGCCGGCTGGCTCGGGGCCGCGTCGTCGAGGAGCTGGGCGGCGATCTGCTGGACGAACCAGCGTCGCAGCGAGCGGACCTGGGCCGAGGGTGGAGGGGTGAGCAGCTCGCCGCTGCGGCACAGCTCGTCCGCCTCCTCGAGGAGCTCGACGTAGGCGCGCGCCGGCCCGACGCTCGCCGGCGAGACCCTGGCCTTCAGCTCCACGGTCCGCTCGCCGCGGGCCTGCGCGTCGGCGACGACCGTCCGGTGCCCGTCGCGCTGGTGGCGGAACTGCCCGTAGAGCTGGTCGACCAGGCCGGCCAGGCGCGACGAGGTCGGGCGGGCCACGGCGCCCGGGATGGTCAGCCCGATGCTGATCAGCTCCAGCTCGCGGAACAGGGCATCGTTGTGCTCCTGGAGCGCCAGGTAGGCGTCGACCGGGACGCCGACGAAACGGACGGTGCGGAGCCCGGGGCTGCCGGCCGCGACGCCGTCGGCCTGAACGCGGGGCTGCTCCTGCGGCGCGGCGGCGGCGGCAGGGGGGCGCTCGCCGGTGCGGTCGAGCTCGGCCCAGACCACCTTGCCGTCGCGCGTCGGCTGGATGCCCCAGGCCTGGCTGAGCATGGCGACCACGCCGAGGCCCCTGCCGGTGGGCGCGTCCGGCCGGTAGCGGCGCGGGGCGACCGGCGCCGACGACTGGTCCTGGACGCTGATCCGGACGCGGTCGTCGCGGAGCTCGAGGGTCAGGGTGAAGGGGGTCCGGGCGTGCAGGGCCGCGTTGGTGACCAGCTCGGAGCCGACCAGGGCGAGCTGCTCGCCGACCGCCGCCGGCAGCGACCAGGCGGCCGCGCGGTCGTGGATCACCCGGCGGGCGCGTGCCGGGCTGGACGGGCTCGGGTCGAGGGTGAGCCGCTCGGCGGGCTCCCGGCGTGCCGCCGGCGCAGACCGGTCGGTCACCGCCTCGGCCCCTGGCCGCCGCGCCGGGCGTCGTGGGCGACGCACAGGATCGCGACGTCGTCGGACAGGTCGCCCCCGTTGGCCGCCTGGACCAGGCCGAGCAGGCCGTCGAGCGCGTCGTCCAGGCCGGTCCCGGCGGCCAGCCGCCCGCGCACCGCCTCCTCCAGCGCGTCGATCCCGAACCGCTCCGGCGAGCCCGGCGCCTGGCGGCCCTCGACCAGGCCGTCGGTGTAGCACAGCAGGGTCCAGCAGCCCTCGACCTCCAGCACCCCCGCCTCCCAGGGGTAGCCGCCGTCGAGGATGCCGAGGGCCGGCCCGGCCGGCACCTGCACGGCCTGGACCATGCCGGCCCGGGCGAGCAGCGGCGGGGGATGGCCCGCCAGGGCGACGGTGACCCGGTCCCGGTCCGGGCTGATCCAGGCGCAGCAGACGGTGGTGAACATCTCCTCCGACGGCCGGTCGTGCACCAGCACCAGGTCGAGCCCGGCGAGCAGCTCGGCGGGCTCGTGCCCGGTGAGGACCAGCGCCCGCCAGGCGGCCCGCAGGGCGACCCCGACGGCGGCCTCGGCGGTGCCGTGGCCGGCGACGTCGCCGATCAGCAGCGCCACCGAGCCGTCGGCCAGGTCCAGCGCGTCGTAGAAGTCGGCGCCCAGCAGCGCCCGCTCCTGGCCCGCCTGGTAGCGGGTGCGCAATGCCAGCGCCGGGTCGCGCAGCGACAGGCTGGGCAGCAGGCCTTGCTGCAGCCGGCGGGACAGCTCGGCCTGGGCGTGCGCCTCGGCCAGCTGCTCCTCGCGCTGGCGCTGCTCGGTGACGTCCTGGCAGACCCCCAGCACCCGCGACGGCCGCTGCTGCTGGTCGCGGACGACCCGCCCCCAGCTGGACAGCGTGCGCACCTCGCCGCCCTCGCGCACGATCCGCGCCTGCATCCGGAACGGGCTCCCCTCCCGGCCGGCCCGGCGGATCGCGCTGGCGACCACCGCCCGGTCGTCGGGGTGGACCGGCCGGAGGAACGCCGCGAAGGTGCCGGCGAACTCGTCGGGGTCGAGCCCGTAGATGCGGTACAGCTCCGGGCTGCAGATCACCTGGTCGGTGGCGAGGTCCCACTCGAAGCTGCCCATCTGGGCGACGGCCTGCGCCTCGACCAGCTGGTGCTCCCGTTCGCGCAGCGTCCGCTCGGCCTCCTGCTCGGCGGTCACGTCCTGGGTGACCTTGGCGAAGCCCCTGAGCCGCCCCTCGTCGTCGTAGAGGGCGCTGATGGTCACGCGGGCGTAGAAGCGGCTGCCGTCCTTGCGCACCCGCCAGCCGCGCCCCCGGTAGCGGCCCTCCCGCGCGGCGCGGGCCAGCGCCATGGCGGGCCTGCCGGCGGCGGCGTCGTCGGGCTCGAAGAAGCGGCTGTAGTGCTCGCCCAGGATCTCGGAGGCGGTGTAGCCCTTGATCCGCTCGGCACCCGCGTTCCAGCTCACCACGCGGCCCTCCGGGTCGAGCTGGAAGATCGCGTAGTCCCTGACCCCCTCCACCAGGAGCCGGAACTGCTCGGCGGTCACCTGCCCGGGCCCGCCGGGCTGCCCGGCGGCCACGCCCGGCGACGTCACCGGGTCGCGCCCCGCCGGCGCCACGTCACGTCGATCGGTCCACGACCTCGTCCGGCCGGGACCGCCACCTCTGGCCGGGTCCGCATACGGGCACGCTGCACCCCGCGAATTGATCGTGTCAACCCAGGCACCGAGCGGCGCCGGACGTTGCCGGCGCCGCTCGGTGGGGAAGCCCGGGTGGTCAGTCGCCGCCGGCGGGCACGCCGGCCGCGGCCTCCGCCTCCGAGGCCCTGGTGCGGATCACGACCATCGAGACCAGCAGCGCCAGCGCCGCGAAGACCACGGCCAGCTCGAAGGCGGTCGAGATGCCGTGGGCCAGCACGTTCTCGGCGTAGGGTGCCGGGAGCTGGCCGGTGCGCTGGAACTGGGCCTGCAGCTCCGGCGAGGCGTTGCTGAAGAACTGCGCGGCCTGGCTGGTCGCCTCGTTGCGGCTGGCGGTGCCGAACACCGTCACCAGGATCGACAGGCCGAGGGACCCGCCGACCTGCTGGGTGGCGTTGAGCAGGCTGGAGGCCGCGCCCGCCTCGTGCGGCGGGACGCCCGAGACCGCCAGGATCGTCAGCGGCACGAACAGCAGGCCCATCCCCAGGCCGAACAGCACCATCGGGCCGAGGATCCCGTCGACGTAGCCGCTGCTCACCGAGACCTGCGAGAGCCAGGCCAGCCCGGTGACCGCCAGCAGGGAGCCGGTCGCCATCAGGCGCCTGGGCCCGAGCCTCGGCACCGACCGCGCCGCGAACTGCGAGGTCAGCACGATCGCCGCGGTGACGGGCAGGAACGCGATGCCGGCCCGCAGGGGGCTGTAGCCGAGCACGTCCTGCACGAACAGGGTCAGGAAGAAGAACATGCCGAACATCGCCGCGGCCAGCGCCAGCATCATGGCGTAGACGCCCGCCCGGTTGCGGTCCAGGAACATGTGCAGCGGGGTGATGGGCTGGCGGGTCCTGGTCTCGATCGAGAGGAAGAGCCCGAGCAGGACGACGGCGGCGACGAAGGACGCGATCGTCCCGGCGTCGCTCCAGCCCTCCTGGGCGGCGCGGATGAACCCGTAGACCAGCGCGGTCATCCCCAGCGTCGAGGTCAGCGCCCCGGCGAGGTCGAAGCGGCCCGGCTGGCGCTCGGACTCGGTGATGTACAGCGGCGCCAGCAGCGCCAGCAGGAGGCCGATGGGCACGTTGACGAACAGCCCCCAGCGCCACGACAGCCACGAGGTGAGCATGCCCCCGGCCAGCA